>WNFJ01212906.1_pt1 | contig 33238 bp, 27 predicted proteins | sample 5400461 | NCBI WGS metagenome assembly WNFJ01 (sample SAMN13153349, study PRJNA577476) | soil metagenome | isolation source: 115 cm saprolite on Douglas fir-dominated hillslope | place: USA:California | collected 2013-09-17
CCCGGCCCACCCCGTTGTTCGCTCTTGCATCCGAATGGCTGACCCGGATGGAGCCTCTCGAGTTCCACCTCTGCCGCACCGTCATCTACGGAGCGGCTGGCAAGGGAGAGAGCACCAATGGTGAGCGCCAACGCAGAAACAGAACGGCTTGCAGCAGCCCGCGATAACAAGGTCCCATGGAAGAAATGGGGACCTTACCTGAGTGAGCGCCAGTGGGGCACGGTGCGCGAGGACTACAGCCAGAATGGAGATGCCTGGAATTACTTCAGCCATGACCAGGCCCGCTCGCGCGCGTATCGCTGGGGTGAGGACGGCCTGGCCGGAATCAGCGATGACCGGCAACTGCTTTGTTTCAGCCTGGCTCTGTGGAACGGCAAGGACCCCATACTCAAAGAGCGCCTCTTCGGACTGACCAACAGCGAAGGCAATCACGGCGAAGACGTGAAAGAGTATTACTTTTATCTCGACAGCACGCCCACGCATTCCTACATGAAGTATTTGTACAAATATCCTCAGGCCGGATTCCCTTACGATGACCTGGTGGCTACCGGCAGGCGACGCAACCGCGGCGAGATGGAATATGAACTTCTCGACACGGGCATCTTCGAGGGTGACCGCTACTTCTTCGACGTGTTCGTGGAGTACGCGAAGCAGGGTCCCGAGGACATGCTCATCGAGATCAGCGTGTCCAATCGCGGACCCGACCCGGCGGCAGTCCACGTCTTGCCGACCCTGTTATTTCGCAACACCTGGAGCTGGTCGCCGGGCGCAGCCAAGCCGTTGTTGCAACAGGTGGCCGGAAAGAATGGCTGGCGCGCGGCTGCCGCCTCGCACCCGCAACTGGGGGAGCGGTATCTCTATTGCGAGGGAGACGTCCCGTTGCTGTTTACGGAGAACGAAACGAACAACGAGCGGCTCTTCGGCACGGCCAACGCCTCGCCTTATGTGAAAGATGGAATCAACAACTACGTGGTGAACGGAAAGCAGGACGCTGTCAACCCTGGGCATGCCGGAACAAAAGCGGCGGCCCAATATCATGCCAAGGTGGACGCGGGCCAGACGGCCACGATCCGGCTGCGGCTCAGCGACCTGGCGCCGGCCACGATCGGCAATCCCTTCAAGAACTTTGCTCAGGTCATGCAGGCCCGTCGGCGCGAGGCGGACGAGTTTTACCGGAGCATCACGCCGGAGCGGGTAAGTGAAGATGAAGCCCGCGTGATGCGGCAGGGATTGGCCGGGATGCTGTGGACCAAGCAGTACTTCGATTTCGACGTGGACAAATGGCTGCAGGAACATGGCGCCGACCCAATGCAGCGGGGCGCGCACGCCATGCGGAACAGCGAATGGTTCCACATGGTGAATCAACACGTGATTTCCATGCCGGACAAGTGGGAGTATCCGTGGTATGCGGCCTGGGACCTGGCGTTCCACACGCTCGCGCTCTCCACGGTGGACGTGGATTTCGCCAAAGAACAGCTTGACCTGATGTTGCAGGAGTTCTTCCTGCATCCCACCGGACAGATCCCGGCCTATGAGTGGAACTTCAGCGACGTGAATCCGCCCGTGCACGCCTGGGCCACGATTTTTCTCTACCGGACGGAACAGGCGCTCCACGGCGAAGGCGACCTCGAGTTCCTGAAGCGTAGCTTCGCGAAGCTGATGCTCAATTTCAGCTGGTGGGTGAACCGCAAAGACCGGTTCGGAAAGAACGTTTTTGAAGGCGGCTTCCTGGGATTGGACAACATCGGCGTCTTCGACCGCAGCGCGCCGCTGCCCACCGGCGGCAACCTGGAGCAGGCCGACGGCACCGCCTGGGTGTCATTGTTCTGCCAGAACATGCTGGAGATTGCCGTGGAGCTGGCAGCAAGCGATACTTTCTTCGAAGACATGGCCATCAAGTTTGCCAACCATTTCCTGTGGATCGCCCGGGCCCTGAATCAGGCGGGGCCGGAGGGCATGTGGGACGAAGAAGATGGCTTCTACTATGACGTCCTGCGATTTCCCGACGGCCGGGCAACGCGGCTTAAAGTCCGCTCCATGGTGGGCTTGTTGCCCCTCTGCGCTACCACCGTCATCGAGTCCTGGCAGCGCGAACGGGTACCGCGAGTGACGGAGATTACGACGGAACGAGTGCAACGCATGCCCGAACTGCTTGAGAGCATTCATCCCACCGGGCCTGGCAATCTCGGGCATGACGATCGCGGCATCATTGCGCTGGTTAACCCGCAACGGCTGCGCCGGATTCTTTCGCGCATGCTGGATGAGAATGAATTTTTCAGCCCCTATGGCATTCGAGCTCTCTCCCGCTATCATGCCGAACATCCTTACGTCTTCCATGTGGGCGGGCAGGATTATCGGGTGAGTTATCTCCCGGCAGAATCCGATAGCGGCATGTTCGGCGGGAACTCCAACTGGCGCGGGCCCATCTGGATGCCGGTGAATGCACTACTGATCCGCGCCCTGCTGCAGTACTACCTCTACTACGGCGACGACTTCAAAGTTGAATGCCCAACGGGTTCGGGAAACATGATGAACCTGTTCGAGGTGGCCCGGGAAATTGCCCATCGGCTGGCCCAGATCTTCTTGCGCGATGCGTCCGGGCGGCGGCCGGTGTACGGAGGGACGCAGAAATTTCAGACCGATCCGCATTGGAAGGACTACATTCTGTTCTATGAATACTTCCACGGAGATAACGGCGCGGGCCTGGGAGCCAGCCACCAGACCGGCTGGACCGGTTTGGTCGCGAAACTGATCGAAATCTTCGGCCGCCTTGACGGAGCTCGGTTCCTTGAGGCCGGCAAAACAGGCGGGTTTGCCAGGAAACAGCTGGGGCGGGAAAAGGTGGCCGCTTAACCCAGTGGCTCGTCAATCCTGGCTTTTTTCGCAGGCGTCAATCCTGGCTTTTTTCGCAGGCGGAGAACGCAAACAAGAGCCGTGTCTGCCCGACATGGAGCTGATCGCCCTGGGGCTGGGCGTCTCAATTCACAAGATATTTGGCGAGCTGTAAGATTCCGTTGCCGTGGAAGAGCCGCCGCCGGGCAAAAAAGAGAGCTCCTGCCGTCAGATGAGTCGGACAGAAGCTCTCCTGAGATGGGATTGACGGATGACTATCCGGCGTTGGCCTGGATGATCTGAAGGATTTCCATCGATTCCTTGTCCTTCCAGTTGCATTTCACTTTGACTTTCTGGCCCATGTTGCCCTTGGCCATGTCCTGGTTGGTGATCTTGCTGACTTTGCCTTGGTCGTCCACAAACACCGCATCTCCGCTCTTGTCTTTGCAGGTGGCGTCGCAAGTGGCTTTCCCGGCGCTTTGGGTGACGCAGGTGGAATTGCAGATCCAGCCCGACATCTCCATGGGCTTGTTGTCCTGCGCGTAGAGCAAAATCAGGGAAGTGAGAACGATCGTTAACAACGCAGCGCTTCGTTTCATCAGAGTACCTCCTTCGCAGACGGGGCGTGAGCCCCAGGCAACTGAGATGTCGCGGCCGGACCGGGCGTTGTGAAGGGCGAATCCGGCAAACGCACCCGCCATCCAAGATGACGCGAGATCGAGAGCTGAACCCGGAGAAGACGAAAAGGCGACCGCGGCTCAAGCAAGCTGTGGAACCGAAAGCAGACCGGCAGCGCAATATCCGGAAGACAGACTTTTCGGCCTCGCGATTACGCGGCCATGTCTTTGCCGGCCTTCCCCGCCATCACGCGGCGGGTCTGGGCGATGAGCACCGGGACGCTGAAGAACATGGCGGAGAACAAGACGTCGGAGGCCAATCCCTTCTGGAAGAAGGGAATGCCGGCGACATAGCAAGCCATTAGGCCGGCGAAAGTCTTGGGATATCCCACGTAGCCCGCGAGCCACACGCTGAAGTTGCTGACCAGGAAGAAAGAAACCGCGCTGGCCAGGGCGGCGCCAAGCACAAAACGCGGCTTGACGCGTCCGCGGAGGAGCCCGCCGATGAAGCATGCGGCCAGGTACCACACCCAGACGATCGACTGGTCCCAGGTGATAGGCATGCCGTAAACCTTGAGGTTCAGATAGAAATCTGAACCGATCAGAAGCGCCACGGGAATCCAGAACTGCTTGCGCGGCATGCGAGAGCCGAAGAACAATAATGCCGCGCCGACGGGCGTGAAACCATAGGTGGCAAACTCCCCGGTCCCGGCCATGAGCCGCACAGCCACCGCGATCAGCACAAACAGATAGGCCAACATAAGCGCCTCCGAACATGTATTGTGACGGCTCAGACGTGAGAACGTCAAGGAGGGCTCCGCGACAGTCGTTAGCGTCCCACCGCTTTCTTGGGTCTTCCCCCCAGGCGCCCATTTGCTTTGGCAGCCGCCTTCTTAGCCCTGCTCCTGGACTGGCCGCCGATTTGACCGAGCCTGGACGCCATCCACTTCTTTGAGCCAAGAAAACCTTCCAGAACGCCAGGCAAATACAGGTCTGCGTCGAGCTTGGGAAAGTGAATCCCGAAGCCCGAGGGAGTGATCTCAATTTCCTCCAGCTGTGACGGCTTGGCATTCTCCAGGCCTTCCGCATCGCTGGGTGAAAAACTCACATCCACCTTGGAATTGAGACTGATCACAATGCGGCCACTCTTGCTTTCGTAGCGGGCAGCGACAGCCTTGGGGAATGCCGCCTGCAGATTCCTGGCGCGCTTTTTTGCCATTTCGAAATTGTCATATCTTCTCATGAATGTTCTCCCATGCCTGGCACAGCTCCGTCAGGTGAGTCGTCAGCACGGCTTGGATATGCTTGATCTCACGCCGTGGGAATCCGTAGTTTTCCCGGAGCTCTGCCGGTCCTGCCGGGCAATTCAAATTGAATACCGCTTCGCAACCCCGTCCGATCACGTGGACGTGAGCCGGGCGATGATCGTTCGGATAGACCACCACGCGCAGTCCTTCAAACCTGAGAACTGTCGGCATGTGTTAAGAGTTTACCACAAATCCTAAGCGCTTAGGTTACGTGCATGCGCCTACCGCGTCCGCTTTTCCGCCGCTGGTTGGCCCATGTACTCGTCAATCACGCGCAACTGCGGATCCAGTTCCACGTAACCGGCGAGCGGCGGTGACTGGCTGCGCGAGGAGTCCAGGGCGTAGGCAAAGCGCAGGTCCTGGAACTGCACCCGGTAGCCGGCGTTGCCGGGAAGGCGCTCGGCTTGCACGAGGGGATACCGCGCCCAGTCGAGATAGACCTGCCCCAGGCGCGATTTCTTGGCAGCCAGCGTGACCGGCGTTTCTTCCGGCTTGAAGCGCACCTTGGCCTGGTTCTGCGGATCCACCTGGCCGGAGCTGGAATCAACCTGCAGGATTTCGAAAAAGTCGCGGGTTTCCGCCACGCCGCCCCAGACGAAGGGATTGAGCGGAAACGGATACGCCGAGACGCGCAGGGGCTCTTGATTCTGGTACATGATCGAGTTCAAGGCGGTAACGGCGCGGCGATGCTCGAAGTCGCGCACCAGGATCACTGCCGCCAGACAAGCCAGGGCGAAGAAAGCGCCGCCGCGTCCGCGAAATTGCGGCCTGCGCGCGCCGACCTCCTCCTTCACCAGGCTGAGCATTGCCGGCATGACCAGGCCCAGAGTCAGCGCCGCCAGCATGATGGGATCCACGATGAAGACAATGTCCCACGAGTACCAGCGGGGATTGAACGGAGCAAAGGGCCGCACGCCGTAATTGTTGGTGGAATCCTGGAAGATGTGCACCAGAACGGCGAGCAGCGCGTAGACATAAAGGAGCTTCCATCGGGGAGCCAGTTTGGCTTTCCATCCGCGCCGTCTCAGGAGCCGGTAAAGCCCGTACACCCCAGCAACGACGACGGCGGCGACCACCGGGGCCCCCAGAAGAGTGTGCGTGAATCCGCGATGATGCGCGAACCCCTCTACCGATCCGCGGAAGTAATAAAGCACGTCCAAATCGGGGGCCTCGGCGGCAAAGACCAGGGTCAGTGTCGCTAAGCCCGTGTTGCGGTTCAGCCCCGCGCGGCTGATGCATGCTCCGGTAAGCAGGTGGGTGATGGGTTCCAAGGGAAACATTCTAAATAGCAATTCGCAAATGGCAATTGGCAATATGCCTTTGACTCGCGGCGACGAAAGGAGCGTTGCACACCTCCGGAAACTGAGCGGCGGAGCTTGGGCGACATCGGCTGATCTTCATTTGCTAATTGCTAAATTGCTATTTGCTAATTGCTGATTCCGGCATGAGGAGCCTGAATGTCCTCGCCTCGATCGCGACTTCCACCGGCAATGTACCCAGCAGTTCGCCATCGGCTTCAGAGTGGATCGCAACCGCGGCGCCGGATTGCAGGGGCGTGCAGCGGAACCAGGTGGAATAGGCCAGCTCGACCTGGGGCACCTTCCAGTTCCAGCCGCTGACGACGCTGGCAAAGAAGTTCAGGAAGTGCCGCACTTTGTTGGTGCGAAAGATCATGAGGCGGTAATCATTGCGCGCCAGTGCTCCGCCCAGCCGGACGCGACGCAGCAATCCGGGAAACTTGTTGGCACGTGTGCAGAGGACCATGGCTACAGTTTCGCTGCGCCGGGCGCCATCGTCCCCGAGCCATTCCACGTGGAACATGGGGAAGTGGTGGCTGAAGGTCATGCGGGCCATCCCCAGGAAATAGGCGTAGATGCCATAGCGTTCCTTGACTCCGGCGGGGGTGCGGTACATCAACTCCGCGTCGGCGCCCACGCCGGCGGCCACGATCAACCAGCGCTTCTCGGGCCCGTGCTTGGTTTCATACGAAATCACGCCGGGATGCAATTCGCGCGGCTGGTAGGCGAGCAGAGCGCGAGCAGCGGCTTCGGGATCGCGCGGCAGGCGCAAATCTGTGGCCAGGAGGTTCCCGCTGCCCAGGGGAATCACGCCCAGAGTCGCACCGGCGGCGCCCAGCAGCATCAGGCCGTTCAGAACTTCGTTCACGGTCCCGTCTCCGCCGCAGGCGATGATGGTGTCAGCTCCCGCGGCCAGAGCTTGCTGCGTCTGCCGGATGGCGCTGCCGGCGCTGGTGGTGGCGCAGGCTTCCGCCTCGACCCCGGCCGCGCGCAGAACTTCTGCTGCGCGAGCGATCTTTTCCGCGCGCCGCGCTCGCTTCTGGCCAGAAGCCGGGTTATAGATCAAGACGGCCTTCTTCATGGCAAGCTGACAATATAATCTGTGGATGGCCACGCGTCCTACAGGTGTTGAGGGGAAGATCGAAAAGCTGCGGGAAGAGATCCGGCGCCACGAGCACCTTTATTACGTTCTGGACGCTCCCAAGATCAGTGACGCCGAGTTCGACCGCCTGATGCAGGAGCTGAAGCAAGTAGAGGCTGCGCACCCCGAGCTGATCACGCCAGATTCGCCTTCGCAGCGAGTCGGCGGCAAGCCGCGCGAGGGTTTCGTCAAGGTCGCGCACTCGCGGCCCATGCTTTCGCTCGACAATGCCTTCAGCGAAGAAGAATTGCGTAACTGGGACCGCCGCGTGCGCGAGCTGGCGGGGAACGGCAAGATCGAGTACGTCTGCGAGTTGAAATTAGACGGCATGTCCCTGGCGCTGACGTACGAGAAGGGCAAGCTCTTGCGCGGCGTGACCCGCGGGGACGGCTCGGTGGGCGAGGATGTGACCTCCAACGTCCGCACCATGCGATCGGTGCCATTGTCCGTGTCGGCGGAGCCCCTGAAGAAGGCCGGCGTGCCCCAGGATTTCGAGGTCCGCGGCGAGGTCATCATGCCCCTGGCCGCCTTCGAGCGCATGAACGAAGATCGCGAAGCCCAGGGGCTGCCCAAATTTGCCAATCCGCGCAACGCGGCGGCCGGGACCATCCGCGTGCTGGAGCCCAACATTGTGGCCCAGCGCCGGCTGGATTTCTTTGCTTACTTCCTGCTGGTGGACGGCAAGTATTTCCCGGAACACCACGCCGATGCGCTCAAGGCGCTGCACGACATTGGCTTCAAGGTAAACGCGCAACACGTTCTGGCCCGCAACGTGGACGAAGTGCTGGCGTTCATCGCCAAGGGCGAACAAATGCGCGAGAAGCTGCCCTATGAGATTGACGGCATGGTCATCAAAGTGAACTCGATGCGGCTCCAAGACCGGCTGGGTTTCACGGGAAAAGCCCCGCGCTGGGCCATCGCCTACAAATACGCGGCGCGCAGCGGTGTGACCCAGGTGGAAGGCATCCTGGTGCAAGTGGGGCGCACTGGCAAGCTCACGCCGGTGGCTGCGCTCAAGCCGGTTGCGATCGGCGGCACCACAGTAAGCCGGGCCACGCTGCACAACCAGGACGAGATCGAGCGCCTGGGCGTGAAGATCGGCGACTGGGTGATGGTGGAGCGCGGCGGCGACGTGATCCCCAAGGTCGTCAAAGTGATCGACGACAAGGCGCATCCTCGCGGCCACAAGAGTTTCCACATGCCCGAGCGCTGCCCGGAGTGCGGCGGCCACGTGGTGCGCGTGGAAGGCGAGGCCGACCATCGCTGCGTCAACGCGAACTGCCCGGCTAAGCTGCGAGAGACGATTCTCCACTTTACCGCGCGCTCGGTGATGAACATCGAGGGCATGGGAGAAGTCCTGGTCAACCAACTTGCCGATAGCGGCCTGGTCAAGGACGTTGCCGATATTTATGAGCTGACCAAAGACAAGCTGCTGACCCTGGAGCGCATCGGCGATAAATCTGCCGAGAACCTGTTGGGGGAGATCGCGCAATCGCGCAAGCTGCCGCTGGAGCGCGTGATCTATGGCCTGGGCATACGCTTTGTGGGGGAGCGCACCGCGGAGTTTCTGGCGGAGCACTTCGGTTCCCTGGATGCGCTGATGAACGCCTCGCAGGAAGAGCTCCAGGAGGTAGACGAAGTGGGCCCGCGCATCGCCGCCAGCATTCACGAGTTTTTTGCCGAGCCTCGCAACCGTAAACTGGTGGAGCGCCTGCGCAAGTATCTGATTTTCACCGGCAAGAAACGCGAGCGAGGAACGGCCCTGGCCGGCAAGACTTTTGTGATCACCGGGACGCTGGCGAACTATTCTCGCGACGCTGCCAAGAAGCTGATTGAAGATGCCGGCGGCAAGGTTTCCGGCGCGGTCAGCAAGAAGACGGATTATGTGGTGGCGGGCGATGATCCGGGATCAAAATTGGATAGGGCGAAAGAGCTGGGGGTCAAGGTGATTGGAGAAGAGGAGATGGAAGAGCTGGTAAAGGGGTGATTGAAAGTCGAATCCCATTTGCTTTACGGCTTGTCATTCCGAGGGGCCGCTTTAGGTTCTGGCCCCGAGGAATCTGCTCCTGCTGCGGTGTGGCTGTCGAACATCATCGCCCTTTTGAGTGGGTGTATACTGGCCTCCCTGCAAAGCGTTCCCCGAGTGGCATGTCCTTTCGTTGAAAGGTGCCTATGAATACGGGCGTCAAACTGAAGTTTGCGGATTCCGAACACGTCAGTCTCGCTTCGCATCCCGATTATGACGAAGCGTGGCTGGAGAATCTCATTCGCGACAAGGTTTCGCTCTTGGGTCTGGGTAATCTGGACGTCGTCTCGGCCCAAAAGTCTCAATCTAGAGAGGGCCGGCTTGACCTTTTGTTGCGAGATAGCAAGAACCAGATCAATTTTGTTGTAGAGCTGATGCTCGGGACCTTGGACGAGACTCACATCGTTCGTACGATCGAGTATTGGCTTCGCGAGAGAAGCCAAAAGGGTAATGACGATTACGACCATATCGCGGTCCTTGCTGCTGAAGACGTTTTGGGAAATCGGTTCGTGGATGTTGTCCGATTCTTGAGTCAGCAAATGCCGTTGGTGCTTCTGGAGATCCACGCGTTGAGGGTCGAAGATCGTTTGACCGTTCAATTCATAAGAGTGTTTGACGGAAGAGATACCGTTTTGGGCGATTCAACAGACGGCTGGTTGATTTTTCGTCTGACGGGCGAAGGACTGGACAATAACAAAGCCCTCCTGGGGGAAATCTGCAAGACTGCATGCGAAGAATGGACGTAAGCCGCTCAGATCGGTAATTCGTTCAGCGCTTTCGGAATCTCTGCCGCGATTATTCTCGGGGACCAAGCCCCAGCAGGAGCAGATTCCTCGGAGCCAGAAACCAAAAACGGCCCCTCGGAATGACAAGACTCGAAGAGGATTCCCGGAGTCGTAGTCTCGCGTCTCACGATCGCGCATCCCGGCCTGCCGTCCCCGGCCAGAAGGAGCCAGTATCCGCTGGCTGGGTGGCCAGTCTGCGCGTGTCCATGTGTCGCTTCTACAGACACTGCGCGATCATCCTATGTTCCCGGATATGCCGTCAGAACTTCGCCCGGATGCGCTTATACGTCGTCTCCAAATCTTCGGGCAGCACCCTCGTCTCGCCGATCACGCTGATGAAGTTGGCGTCGGCCACCCAGCGCGGCAGCACGTGCATGTGGATATGCCCGGCGATGCCGGCGCCGGCTGCTTTACCCAGGTTCATCCCCAGGTTGAGGCCCTCGGGATGGTAAAGTTCGCGCAGGATAGCTTCCAGCTTCCGGGTCAGCGTCATCATTTCCTGGGCGGCCGGTTCGGAGAGCTCCTGCAGTTGGTCCGTGTGCTGAAAGGGCACCACCATGACGTGTCCGGAAGTGTAGGGAAAGGCGTTGAGAATGACATAGCAGTACCGGGCCCGGTGGACGATGAGGGCTTTTTCGTCATCCCCTGCCTGGGGCAACTCGCAAAACAGGCATCCTGGGGCCTTGTGCGCCTGGGTCACGAAGGCGTAGCGCCAGGGCGTAAAGAGGTAGTCCATGGCTTGAAAGATATCAGAAGGATTAAGGCCGGCCCGCGGATTTTGAGGTCCTTGCGGCGATTGACACTGATCAGGGCGGTTGTTTATAGTCGAAGGAGTCTTATGGCGCATTCAGGACCGCCGTAAGATCCGGCCGCTGGTTTCTTGAGCTTTCGCACAAACGAGAGCCCGCCACGCCAGTGGGACTCGGCGTCCCGAGTCCGCCTTCACAACGTCTACTGCTTGTCTCTATGAGTTCCAGCGTGTGCAGGCCCGGCAGCGAAGAGGGAATGTCGGTCGTGGATACAGTACGCAATGCTCCGCCAGCGTCGGAGGGCACACCCAGCACGGCTTCCTCCGGCTCCGCTCCGTCCTACGAAAAAACAACAACTATGTCCGGGAATAATTCTCAAGTCCAATCCACTGAGCAGCCCAGCGCGGGCGTGACTCAAAAAGAAGAAAACCACATGGAAGATTTCGCCGCAGCACTGGAATCCTACACCCTTGAAACAGAACCGGCGCCGAGTGAAGACAATGTCTTCAAAGGCACCGTCATCAAGATCACTCCCACGCACGTGGTCGTGGACATCGGCTTCAAGTCGGAAGGACTGGTGCCGATCGCCGAGGTCACTGACCCGCAGGGCAACATCAAGTTTGAGCCGGGCCAGGAAATCGAAGTCATGGTGCAGCGCGGCGAGAACGAGGAAGGCTCGGTCCTTCTCTCGCATGAGCGGGCCGCGCGCGTGCGCGTATGGGAGAACATTGAAAAAGCCTACCACTCCAAGGAGCCCATCAAAGGCGCGGTGGTAGAGCGGGTGAAGGGCGGAGTTTCCGTGGACATCGGCGTGAAAGCGTTCATGCCGGGCTCGCAGGTGGACACGCATCCGGTGCGCAACCTGGACACGCTCAAGGGCCAGGAGATCGAAGTCCGGGTCATCAAGCTCAACAAGAAGCGCGGCAACATTGTGGTTTCCCGCAAAGCCATTCTCGACGAAGAAGTTGCTTCCAAGCGGCAGAAGACGCTGGAGCACCTGCAGGAGGGTTCGATCCTGACCGGCACCGTCAAGAACCTGACCGACTACGGCGCCTTCGTGGACCTGGGCGGGATCGATGGATTGCTGCATATCACCGACATGTCATGGGGCCGGCTCACGCATCCCCGCGACCTGGTGCACGTGGGCGATCAGATCCAGGTCAAAGTCCTGAAGTTCGATCCGGAGAAGCTGCGCGTCTCTCTGGGCTTCAAGCAGCTCACGCCTGACCCGTGGCTGGACGCCGCGGAGCGCTATCCCATCGGCGCGCGCGTGAAAGGCCGGGTGCTCAGCGTGACCGATTACGGGGCCTTCATCGAGCTGGAGCAGGGAATCGAAGGCTTGGTGCACGTGAGCGAGATGTCGTGGTCCAAGCGCATGAAGCATCCCTCCAAGATCCTCAACCTGGGCGACGAGATCGAGTGCGTGGTGCTCAACGTGAATTCCGGCGAGCGCCGCATCTCGCTCGGCCTGAAACAGCTCGAGTCCAACCCCTGGGAGCGCCTGCATGAGAAATATCCCATCGGCTCCACGGTGGAAGGCCGGGTGCGCAATCTGACCGATTTTGGCGCTTTCATCGAGATCGAAGACGGAATTGATGGGCTGGTTCACGTCAGCAACCTGAGCTGGACCAAGCGGATCAAGCATCCTTCCGAGGTCCTCAAGAAGGGCGAAAAGGTGAAGGCAGCGGTGCTGGGGATCGAGCCGGAACAGCGGCGCCTGTCGCTGGGCATCAAGCAACTGCAACCGGACGCCTGGGAGACCTTCTTCAGCACCCACCGCATCGGCGACGTAGTCCACGGCAAAGTGCTGCGCGTGGCCCAGTTCGGCGCCTTTGTGGAGATCGCGGAGGGCGTGGAGGGACTCTGCCACAACTCTGAAGCCACCGACTCAAATGGCGTCGCCATCAAACTTGATTCCGGCCAGGAACACGATTTCAAGATCATCAAGATGAACCCGGAAGAGAAGAAGGTAGGACTTAGCCTGCGCGCAGTGGGTGCGGAAGCCAGCCGGGCGGACGTGGAGGCTTACAAACGCCCCGCTTCCAGCTCCAGCGGTACCACCACGCTGGGTGACATCATCAACTGGAAGCGTGCGGGAAACGATCAGGACTGAGGAGATTGGGTAATTGAGTAATTTGGTCATTGAGTAATTGAACAGAGCGAGCCGCTCAGGTTTTCAATTACCCATTTACCAAATTAACCAGTTACCCAATTTTTTTATCGGGCGGCGCGAATTCGGAGGGTAATGTTGACTTGCTTGCGATTGTCGAACGCGCTCAACGTCTTGGTGTCGCTGCGGCCGCCCTGGTAGTCGGCATAGACTTCGTAGTCAACGTTGAGCGATAGCGCCGGGAAGCGGTAGGAGCCGTCCGGGTCGGTGATGTAGGTCTTGACCATGAGCGTCTTGGTGTTTTTGAGGTACACAATGGCTTTCTGCACCGGCTGGTTGTCGCTGGTGAAGACATGGCCCGTCAGTGTCCGCAGCTCCGTCGCATTGCCCTTCTGCTCTGCGGCTTGGCTTGCCGCGCCGGCAATCAGCAACCCCAGCCACGCCCAAGTCACGAATTTTCTCATGGACCCTCCAGCCCAGGTTGAAACAACCTTCTATTCGTTCAGGTGCAAGCTAAAGTCGCGCCACTCTGCACCGTCAGTATGAACCCTGGCTTCGCCCTTCAGACGCTTCTTTTTTGATGTTTTCGGCTTGCCGTTCACGATCGGCGCCATTTCGGCCTGGCCGGTAACAAGATAATCGGCAGGCGCCGGCGGTACGCGCTGAGCAAACTCGCCCCGGTGGTCGGAAATCAGCTCCCAGCTGGGATGCTTTTTGCCGACTTGATGGATCGTGACCCGTACTCCATACATGGGGCGGTCATCCGGTCCATAGGCCGTCCCAAAAATGACTCCGTAGTCTTTTTTCTTATCGTCCTTCCTGTCTTCTGCAGCCTTCTTGCTATCGTCAGCTTTCTTGGAATCGTCCTGAGCGAAGGAAAAAGCGCCAAGGCCAAGAACGGCAAGTCCCAGTGCAGCCGTAATCGCAATTCGACGCCGGTCAGTATTCACTGTTTTCGTCTTCCTCGTCCCTGTCGTCTTCGTCTTCGTCCTCATCCAGCTCTTGGACCGGATTCAACTCCAGCGGGTTCTTGGTGATGACCTCAAAGTCCAGCCCGCATTCCGGACAAGAGATGATTTCACCTTCCTCGAGTTCCTCCTCATCCAGATCGAGGTCGGTTTCGCATTCCGGGCAAATCGCCATTTCTTTCCTCCACGCGAGACAGGGCCACGTGATTATATTTAGAATCTCTCAGGGTTGCAGTCAAGTTACCCTTCAACGAGGTCTGCATGTTCACCGTGCACCGTAGTGTCCATACGACTTTCGCTGTCTTGATTTTGCTGATGATGCTGGGAGCCCTGGTCGGCGTTGCCAGTCAACGGTCCACCAATGCCCCTCCTGCCAACGCAGCTCACAAGAAGTCAGGCGGCAAAAGCGCTGCTGCCGGCAAGCCAGTGTCCGGGACCTTACGCGACCCGGTCATTACCCAGGCGATGCGGGAGATCTCCTCCGCACAGATCCAGCAAACGATTGCCAAACTGGTTAGTTTTGGCACCCGCCATACGCTTTCCGTCAACAATCCCGAGGCAGCCACCTCCGATCAGGGCATTGTGGCCGCGCGCCAATGGATCAAGTCTGAATTTGAGCGCTACTCCGCGCAATGCGGCGGATGCCTGGAAGTCCAGACGGACACCTTCGTGCAACCGCCCGGCAACCGGGTCCCACAGCCCGCGGAGCTCCAGAATGTTTACGCCATCCTGCGCGGAACCGACCCGGCCCAGGCCAAGCGCATTTACCTGGTCACCGGCCATTACGACTCCCGCAACAAGGACGCGCTGAACTCCACCAATCCTGCGCCCGGCGCCAACGACGACGGCAGCGGCACGGCGGTTTCACTCGAATGCGCGCGTGTGCTCAGCAAGCACAAGTTTCCCGCCACGCTGATCTTTCTTACCGTCGCCGGCGAAGAGCAGGGACTCAACGGCAGCGGGCATTTTGCCAGGATGGCCAAAGAGCAAGGCTGGCAACTGGAGGGGGTGTTGAACAACGACATTGTAGGCGGCAATCGGACGCCCGGTGAAGCGCAGCAGAACACCAACCTCGTCCGGGTCTTTTCCGAAGGCATTCCCGCAGCCGCGACCGACGCCGACCTACGCCGCATTCGCTCCGTGGGCGGAGAGAATGACTCGACCTCACGGGAGCTGGCCCGCTATATCCAGGAAGTGGGCGCGACCTACAACTTCGGCCGTTTCTCGCCGCAATTGATCTTCCGTCGCGACCGCTACCTGCGCGGCGGCGACCATTCCGCCTTCAACGACCAGGGCTTTGCCGCCGTCCGCTTTACCGAGTACCGGGAAGATTTCCACCATCAACACGAGAACCCGAGGACCGAAAACAGCATCGAATTCGGTGACTTGTTCAAGTTTGTGGATTTCGACTACGTGGCCAACGTAGCCAGGCTTAACGCGGCCACTCTCGCGTCGTTAGCGTCCGCGCCCGCGCCTCCGGCCAAGGCCCGCCTGTCTACTGCGGGACTGGAGAATGACTCCAAGATACAATGGGAAGCAGTGGCCGGCGCCACCGCTTATGAAGTGTTGTGGCGTAAGACCACCGACGCTGCATTTCCGGATGAGAACACGACCCGCACCACCGAAACAAAAGTGGACCTGGATGAGTCCAAGGACAATGTGATTTTCGGCGTTCGATCGGTTGATGCCCAGGGGCACCGCAGCTTGATCGTGATCCCTGAGCCGGAACGCGCAGGCTCTCCTGCGATGGAAAGATAATAGAAGATGCGCAGAGCACCGATGTCGCTGTCCTTTCCCCCGTTCACACGGGCCATCAAAGTTCTCATTGCCATCAACACCGCAGTTTTTCTGTTGCAACTGATATTGCGCGCCACAGGGTATGGCCCCGCATCGGACCAAATTACCGAGGCATTCGGCTTGAGCGCGTACTATGTTGTGCATGGGCGCATCTACCAACTGCTGACCTATGCTTTTCTCCACGCCAGCTTCTTCCATCTCTTCTTCAACATGCTGATGCTGTGGATGTTTGGCTCCATGCTGGAGAGGCATTGGGGCAGCCGGCTATTCTGGGAGTTCTATCTCTTCGGCGTTTTCGGGGCCGGGTTGAGTACCGTGGTGCTTGCTTACACGGTGGGCCCCACCCTGCATCTCCGGCCGGAAACACTGACGGTGGGCGCCTCCGGGGGAATCTACGCGATCTTGATGGCCACGGCCATGCTCTTCGGCGACCAGGAAGTGTTTCTCTTTCCGTTTCCGTTTTCCATGAAGCTCAAATACCTGGTCGGCATTCTGGGACTCATCGCGCTTTTTGGAGCGCTGGGCGGCCCGAGCGGCACGGCCAACATTGCCCACCTGGGCGGCCTTCTCTTCGGTTATCTCTACCTGAAGTTTGTCCCTCGCCGGGGCCTGACCTTTGCTTTCTCAGAAGGTTACTACGGAGTGAGAAACGCTTACCACCGCTGGAAGCGTGAGCGGGCAAAAAAGAAATTCCAGGTCTACATGCGCGAGCACAACCAAGATCCCAAACAATACTTCGACGAATACGGCAACTTCCGCCCGCCTGAGGAGAGCGAAAAGAAAGACCGCGGCAAGGGCGGCTGGGTGAACTAACCAAAAAGATCGGGTGATCTGTTGATCCGGTGATCGGGTGATCCGAACCCGGACGACTCAAGATCCGATCTCCCGATCACCCGATCTGTTGTCCTCTCCCGCTCCGACCACATGCAGCCTCATGAAATTGGTTGAGCCGCTGGCAGTGCGTGTGCCGGCAACCACGGCGATCACGTCGCCGGGTTCGACGGCGTGCCTCTTGAGCATCAGCCGTTCCGCTTTGAGGACCATATCCTCGGTGCTGTTTGTGGGGGCTGAACGGATGGGCTGGACTCCCCACATCAGGTTTAGGCGCGCTAGGACGGTCTGGCTGGAAGCGAAACCGTAGATCGCCGCCTTGGGCCGGTATTTGGAGATGAGCCGCGAGGTTGCGCCGCTTTCCGTGTAGACGCAGATGGCCTTCATATCCAGGTCCTGGGCCGCATGGGCCACGGATTCGCAGATGGTTTCCGAAATGGAGAGATGGCGGTTCTGGCGCCGCCGCGACAACGGCTCCGGCATGTTGGACTCCGCTTCCAGGATGATCTTGACCATAATGGCTACGGCCTCTCGGGGATACTTGCCGCTGGCAGTCTCCGCCGAGAGCATCACAGCGTCGCTGCCGTCCAGGATGGCGTTGGCCACGTCACTGGCCTCGGCGCGGGTGGGCCGCGGGTTGTCTTTCATGGACTCCAGCATCTGCGTCGCCGTGATGACCGGCTTGCGCCACTCCGCCGCGCGGCGAATTACGTGCTTCTGAATGATGGGGACTTTCTCCGGCGGCATCTCCACACCCAGGTCGCCGCGCGCCACCATCACGCCATCGGCGATGTCCAGGATTTCTTCCAGGTTGGCTTCCTCAATCGCCTGCGGCTTCTCCAGCTTGGCGATCACCCAGGCCTCGGAGCGATGGCTCTGGACCACGCGCTTCACCGCGCGCACGTCCTCGGCATTGCGGATGAAGGACGCGGCTACCATGTCCACCCCGTGCTTCAGCCCGAAGTCGAGGTCCTTTTCGTCCTTCTCCGTCAAGGACGGTACCCGCACCACGGTTCCGGGAAGGTTGATGCCCTTGTGCTCGCCCAGCGGCCCGCCGTTGATGACTTCGCATTCCACGTCGTCGCCGCGGATGGCGGAGACGCGCAGTTCAAGGAGTCCATCGGAAAGCAAAATGCGCGCGCCCGGCTCCACTTCCTGGGCCAGCGTCTTGAAGGTGGTGGAGATCAGCGAGGCGGAGCCGGGAACATCACGGGGAGTGATAGTCAACTGCGCGCCGGTCTTCAGCATCACCGGCTTGTGCTGCTTGAGCCTTCCGGTGCGGATCTTTGGGCCTTGCAGGTCCTGAAGAATGCAGATCGTGCGGCCCTCTTCCTCCGCGACCCGGCGCAGGCGCTCGATCATGCGGGCATGCTCGGCGTGCGTGCCGTGAGAGAAGTTGAGGCGAGCGACGTCCATGCCCAGGCGCATCAGGTCACGCACCGCAGCCTCCGAACGGCTGGCCGGACCCAAAGTGCACACGATTTTGGCTCTGCGGAAACTGCTGGTAGTGTTCAAATCCAGTCCCTTGATTCGATGATTCAATACTTAGACCTTTTTTGGCGGTGCTCCGTTGTCGGTTGTCCTGGGATAAAACTGGGCATTCAACTCCGCTCCCAGGAGGACGATCGCGGAGACAATGTACAACCATACCAGCAGCGCAATGGCTGCGCCCAGCGAGCCATAGACCACGCTGTAGGTGGCATAGTTGGTAACGTACCAGCCAAAAAGCGTAGTCGCAGCAAACCAGAGCAGCGTTGCCACCACCGCTCCGGGCAGCACCCGCCGCCAGGACTGGCTCTTGGGCAGGCCATTATGGTAGACGAGACTCATCACAGCCACGCAGGTGAGAAGCGCGATGGCCCACCGCGCTGCGTCCCACACCAGCAGGATCATGGGACGAAAAAGGTGCATGGACTCCGTCTGCACCCAATTCTCGATCTGGTCGCCAAAGGCCACCAGCAGGGTGGCGAAACCTAGCGGCACCAGGGCGAGAAACACCAGGTAGACGGCGACAGCCCGCTCCTTCCAGAAGCCCCAGGTATTTGGCATCTCATAGGCTCGGCGAAAGCCGTCCATCCAGGAGATCATCACGCCGGTGGCGGCCAACAGCATGACCGCGGACGCAGAATAAATGATGCGCGTGGTGTGATGCTGCTGGCTCTGGAAGAATGACAGGGCCGGTGACCGGGACCCCGGCGGAAGCACCCACCGTACGGCGGTCGAAATCTGCTGCAGGAACCTTTCTGTGTTGTGCGAGGCTTCCAAGGCCGATGCCATTACCAGAAACGCCGGGAACAGCGTCAGGATCAACGAGTAAGCGGCGGCTTTGGCCACCGAGTACTGCCCGTGCATAAAGGCCTGCCAGAAGGCGCGACGAAGCCGGGTAAAGTGCATCGGTTGACTAGGTTAATGGGGATTGGCGGGGTTAGCAACTGCGTAAAGAGTTGAGCGGCGCAGCGCCGCTCGGCGCGGCTGAGAGTAGCCCGGCACGTTTTTCACTGCCGGGAAAGCTTAGAGCAGTTCCAGAGTTGCTGTAGCCCAGCACGACACACGTATCAGGGCCTGACTTGAGCGCTTAGGGCTGAGCGATCCCGCAAGGCGGGAGAGCGATGCCCTGCGAAGTCGGGCCGTAAGGGGCGCGGCCACGAAACAATACCCTCACTGCCGTAGGCTGGCACGCAGCGCAGCGGAGCGCAAAAAAAGGAACACACCAACGCTGGAACTGCTCTAGGTTTGGAAGAGAGTTCCCTTTCCATGCTTAGCATAGACTCAAAAGGGCCTTGCCAGAGGGAACACATCAAGCCAACCGCGGAGGAGCCTGTGGCGACTGAAGAAGTGTCAGGGTATGACCTTCAGTCGTACCGTCAACGGCTCCACAATGAATGCGGCTTCAGCCGCTGCCAGCAACCTCCCCCCCGGTAGCCGCAGGTTGAGATTTGCAAAACGAGAGGGGGCTCGGGGCCCCCTCGTGGTTGAAAGTTGACGTTTTACTCGGCAGCCATCTCCTCGGCTTCGCCTTCCTGGCGCAGTAGCTCCAAGGCGCGCTCGGCTTCGGCGTAGGCCTGGGAGACTTCCTCCTGGACCTTGGCCGCGGCCTGTTCGAGTTCGGGCGCCAGGCGTACGTTACGGTAGAACTCCATGCCCGTGCCCGCCGGGATGAGCCGGCCGACGATAACGTTCTCCTTGAGGCCGCGCAGGTGGTCCACCGCGCCCTGGATGGAGGCTTCGGTGAGCACCCTGGTGGTCTCCTGGAATGACGCCGCCGAGATGAACGATTCGGTGGAGAGCGAAGCCTTGGTAATGCCCAGCAGCAGCGGGCGTCCCGTGGCCGGGCGGCCGCCGTTGGCGATCACCCGCTCGTTCTCTTCGCGGAATCGGAACTTGTCCACCTGCTGTTCGAGCAAGAACGAGGTGTCACCCACGTCTTCCACCTTCACCCAGCGCATCATCTGGCGGACGATGACTTCAATGTGCTTGTCACTGATCGTCACGCCCTGTAGGCGGTAGACTTCCTGGATCTCGTTCACCAGGTAAGACTGAAGTTCCTTCTCGCCCAGCACGGCCAGAATGTCATGCGGGTTGAGCGGACCATCCATGAGCGGCTCGCCGGCGCGCACGCGGTCGCCTTCCTGCACGTTGATGTGGACGCCCTTGGGCACGGAGTATTCCTTTTCCGCGCCGTTGTCGGCCACCACGTAGATTTTGCGCTGGCCTTTGATGACTTCGCCGAATTTGACCGAGCCATCGATCTCGCTGATGATGGCGGTCTCGCGCGGCTTGCGGGCCTCAAACAACTCGACCACGCGCGGCAGACCACCGGTGATGTCCTTGGTCTTGGTGGTTTCGCGCGGGATCTTGGCCAGCACGTCGCCCGGATGTACCTCGTCCCCGTCCCGGACCATAAGGTGGGCTCGCGAAGGCATCAGGTAACGCCGCGTGTTCTTGCCCTTGATCACGATGGCGGGCTGGCGCTTCTCGTCCGGCGATTCGCCCACAACGTGACGCGACAATCCCGTCACCTCGTCCACTTCTTCATGCAGCGTGACTCCGTCCTGCAGGTCCTTGAACTGAATGGTGCCGCCGATCTCGGTCAGGATCGCAAAAGTGTAAGGATCCCACTCCACCAGCACCTGGCCCAGGTTGACCTGCTGACTGTCCTGCACTTTTAGTTTGGCGCCATACACCACCGCGTAGCGTTCCTTTTCGCGGCCCTTCTCGTCGACCACAGCGATCGACCCGGCGCGATTCATTACCACCAGATCGCCGGTCTTGGACTTGACGGTCTGCAGGTTGATGAAGCGGACCATGCCGCTGCTGCGTGCTTCCAGGCGCGACTGCTCGGAAACTCGCGATGCGGTACCGCCAATGTGGAAGGTGCGCATGGTGAGCTGCGTACCCGGTTCGCCAATGGACTGCGCCGCGATCACGCCGGTGGCTTCGCCCAGTTCGACCACCCGGCCCGAAGCCAGGTTACGGCCGTAGCACATGATGCAGACGCCGCGCTTGGACTCACACGTCAACACCGAGCGGATCTTCACCCGCTCAATGCCGGCGGCCTGGATGGAGTTGGCCAGATCTTCCGTGATTTCCTGGTTGACGTCGACAATCACATTGCCTTCGTAATCTTTGATCTTCTCGAGCGACACGCGGCCGACGATGCGGTCGCGCAACGGCTCAATGATGTCGCCGGCTTCAACGATGGAGCCGACGTAGATTCCGTCCACAGTGCCGCAGTCCTGCTCGCTGACGATCACGTCCTGGGCCACGTCCACCAGGCGGCGGGTCAGGTAACCGGAGTCAGCGGTCTTGAGCGCCGTATCCGCCAGTCCCTTGCGGGCGCCGTGGGTGGAGATGAAGTACTCCAGCACCGTGAGACCCTCGCGGAAGTTGGCGGTGATGGGCGTCTCGATGATCTCGCCCGAAGGCTTGGCCATCAGGCCGCGCATGCCGGAGAGCTGGCGGATCTGCTGTTTCGATCCGCGGGCACCGGAATCGGCCATCACGTAAATCGGATTCAGCTGTCCCGCCTTATCCAGCTCCTGCATGTTGTTGAACATCTCGTCGGCAACCTTCTCGGTCACGTTCGACCAGATCTCGATCACCTTGTTGTAGCGCTCGCCGTTGGTGATGGCGCCGTCCAGATACTGCTGCTGGACGCTGCTCTGCTGCTTCTCCGCTTCTTTCACCAGGCCCTTCTTGTCCTCGGGTATGACCATATCGTCAATGCCGATGGAGAGGCCGGCGCGGGTGGCAAAGCGGAAGCCGAGTTCCTTCACCTCGTCGAGCATGCGCACCGTGGTTTCGAGCCCGAACTTCAAGTAGGTGAAGTTCACCAATTGGCCAATGCCCTTCTTCTTGAGCAGGCCGTTTATGTAGGGCATGCTTTCGGGCAAGTGGTCGTTGAGAATCGTGCGTCCCACCGTAGTGTTGATGAACTGCCGCTGGAACTGTACCGGTTCGGTGTGCACGATGTCCTGGTCGTCATACGCCTGGGTCAAATCGATGACCGGGCCCGTAAAGCGCAAACGGATCGGCGTAAGCGTTTCCACTTCGCCCGCTTCCAGCGCCAGCAGCACCTCTTCGGTGTTGGCAAAGGCACGGCCTTCGCCTTTGGCGCCGGGCTTGCCCTTGGTCAGGTAGTACAGTCCGAGCACCATGTCCTGAGTGGGCACGGTAATCGGCTGGCCGGATGCCGGCGAGAGGATGTTGTGCGAAGACAGCATAAGCACGCTGGCCTCAACCTGCGCTTCCGGCGAGAGCGGAATATGGACCGCCATCTGGTCGCCGTCAAAGTCGGCGTTGAACGCGGTGCAGACCAGCGGGTGGATCTTGATGGCCTTGCCCTCGACCAGCACCGGCTCAAAAGCCTGAATACCCAGGCGGTGCAAAGTGGGGGCGCGGTTCAACAGAACCGGATGGTCTTTGATGACCTCTTCCAGAATGTCCCACACGATGGATTCCTGCTGCTCCACCATTTCCTTGGCCTGCTTGATGGTGGTGCAGTGGCCGGTTTGCTCCAGGCGGTGATAGATAAACGGCTTGAAGAGTTCCAGCGCCATCTTTTTGGGCAGACCACACTGGTGCAGCTTGAGCTCAGGACCAACCACGATCACAGAACGGCCGGAGTAGTCCACGCGCTTGCCCAGCAGGTTCTGGCGGAAGCGCCCCTGTTTGCCCTTGAGCGTGTCGGAGAGCGACTTCAGCGGGCGGTTGTTGGCGCCGCGCAGCACGCGGCCGCGGCGTCCGTTGTCGAACAGAGCGTCTACCGATTCCTGCAGCATGCGCTTCTCGTTGCGCACGATGACCTCTGGGGCGTGCAGGTCCATCAGCTTCTTGAGGCGGTTGTTGCGGTTGATCACGCGCCGGTAGAGATCGTTGAGGTCGGAGGTCGCGAAGCGGCCACCGTCCAACGGCACCAGAGGGCGCAGCTCCGGCGGGATCACCGGGATCACGTCCAGGATCATCCACTGCGGCTTGTTGCCGCTTTTGCGGAACGCCTCGACGACTTTCAAGCGCTTGGCGTACTTGAGCCGCTTTTGCAGAGAAGTTTCGTTCCTCATCTTCTCGCGCAGCTCCACGGAAAGCTCTTCCACGTCCACGCGCTTGAGCAGCTCCTTGATGGCTTCCGCGCCCATCATGGCCTTGAAGCCGGTGGCGCGGAACTGCTGATCGAGTTCGCGGAAGTGGTTTTCTTCCTTGATGACCTCGCGGTCCTTCACCGGCGCCTCGCCGGTCTCGATGACTACATACGACTCGAAGTAAAGCACCGACTCCAGGTCGCGCAACGAAATGTCGAGCAGGTGGCCGATACGCGAAGGGAGCCCCTTGAAGAACCACACGTGCGAGCAGGGCGAAGCCAGCTCAATGTGGCCCAGGCGCTCACGGCGGACCTTGGACAGCGTGACTTCAACGCCGCATTTGTCGCAGATCACGCCGCGGTGCTTCATCCGCTTGTACTTGCCGCACAGGCACTCCCAGTCCGTGACCGGCCCGAAGATGCGGGCGCAGAACAGGCCGTCGCGCTCCGGCTTGAAAGTGCGGTAATTGATGGTTTCCGGCTTGGTCACTTCGCCGTGCGACCAGCTCCGGATCTTTTCCGGCGAAGCCAGGCTGATGCGAATGGAATCAAAATCGGTAATCGCGGTACCCAGGTCAAATGGACTTGAACGGTACAAGGTGTCCTCCTGCGGCTTTTACGCCACCGCGGCGGCTCCCGGTTTCCCCAAAAATTCGTTCTGCTCTCTCAACCCCAGCCGGGATGCAACCCGGAGTTGAGAAGCGCGGTTTCGCCAACGCTCACGCAGGGCCAGGGCCCTGCGCTACGTTAGTCAGCCGCCACAGTGGCCGCCTGCTTGCGGTCGGCATCAAAGCTCTTTATCAGCTCCACGTCCAGGCACAGCGACTGCAACTCGCGGATCAGGACGTTGAAGGACTCGGGCACGCCCGGCTCAATGGCGGCTTCGCCCTTCACGATGGCCTCATAGATCTTGGTGCGGCCAAACACGTCGTCTGACTTCGCGGTAAGCAGTTCCTGCAGGATGTAAGCTGCGCCGTAAGCCTCCAGGGCCCAGACTTCCATCTCACCGAAGCGCTGGCCGCCGAACTGCGCCTTGCCGCCGAGCGGCTGCTGCGTGATGAGCGAATACGGCCCAATGGAACGAGCGTGAATCTTGTCGTCCACCAGGTGCGAAAGTTTCAGCATGTAGATGTAACCTACCGTCACCGGCTGCTCGAACTTTTCCCCGGTCATGCCGTCAAAGAGTTCAGTCTTGCCCGATTCAGGCAGGCCGGCTTCGCGCAACATGGACTTGATTTCCGCCTCGCGCGATCCGTCAAACACAGGCGAGGCAAAATACACGCCGTTGCCCAGGCTCTTGGCCACGTTGAGCAGCTCCGCGTCATCCAGTTCGGTGATCTTGTCGGCAAACGGAGTGTCTTTGAAAATGGCCTTCAGCTCGCGGCGAATCACTTCTTCGCGCGAGTTGTGCTTCAGGAACTCCGAGATGCGCTGGCCCAACTGATAGCCGGCCCAGCCCAGGTGCGTTTCCAGGATCTGGCCCACGTTCATGCGGCTGGGGACGCCCAACGGGTTGAGAACGATCTCCACTGGCGTGCCGTCAGTCAAGTAGGGCATGTCTTCCTCGGGAAGAATACGCGCAATCACGCCCTTGTTGCCGTGGCGTCCCGCCATCTTGTCGCCCACGCTGAGCTTGCGCTTCATGGCGATGTAGACCTTCACCAGCTTGATCACGCCGGGAGGCAGCTCATCGCCCTTCTGCAGCTTGCCGATCTTCTCGTTGGTGATCTTGCGCAGCACGTCAATCTGGCGCGAGGTCATCTCTTCGATTTCGTCAATCTGCTCGTTCACGCGCGGGTCCTTGTCCGCGTACTTGATGCGCTTGAGGTTGCGCGTGGAAATGCGCTCGATGGTGTCGCGATCCAGGATGGCGCCCTTCGTGAGCAAGCGCTTGTTGGTGCGCTCGTCATGCAGGTCAGCCTGCACTTCCTTGCCGCCCAGGATTGCTTCCAGGCGCTTCAGCCGCTCGTCGGTGAGGATTCGGATTTCATCGGCCAGGTTTTTCTCCAGCCGTTCGATCTGCGAAACCTCAATGGCCTTGGCGCGTTCGTCTTTCTCCTGGCCTTTGCGGGAGAAGATCTTCACATCCACCACCGTGCCCTCGATGCCCGGAGGGCAGGTCAGGGACGCGTCACGAACATCGCCGGCCTTTTCGCCGAATATGGCGCGCAGCAGCTTCTCTTCCGGCGTGAGCTGGGTTTCACCCTTGGGCGTGACCTTGCCCACCAGGATGTCGCCCTGCTTGACCGTGGCGCCGATGCGGATCACGCCGCTTTCATCCAGATCGCGCAGAGCGGATTCGCTCACGTTGGGGATGTCGCGGGTGATTTCCTCGGGCCCCAGCTTGGTGTCACGGGCCTCGATCTCAAACTCTTCAATGTGGACCGAGGTGTAGGAGTCCTCTTTCACCAGCTTCTCAGATACCAGGATGGCATCCTCGAAATTGTAGCCACGCCAGGGCATGAAGGCCACCAGCACGTTGCGTCCCAGCGCCAGTTCGCCCTTGTCCGTGCAGGGCCCGTCAGCGATGACCTGGCCTTTGAGCACGCGGTCGCCCTTCTTGACCACCGGCTTCTGGTTGATGCAGGTGTTCTGGTTAGAGCGCTTGAACTTCGTGAGCTGGTAGATGTCACTGCCGACCTCGCGGGAAAGCTGGGTCGGATGGTGCTCGCCTTCCACGCGCACGATGATGCGCTCGGAATCAACTGAATCGATGAGTCCGTTGCGGCGGGCCAGGACGACGGCGCCGGAGTCGCGCGCCGTCACGCCTTCCATGCCCGTGCCCACGATCGGCGCGGCCGCGCGAAGCAGCGGCACCGACTGGCGTTGCATGTTGGCGCCCATCAGCGCGCGGTTGGCGTCGTCATGCTCCAGGAACGGAACCAGCGAGGCCGCGACCGACACCAGCTGCTTGGGGCTGACGTCAATGTAGTCCACCTCTTCATGGGGCACCAGGACGAAGTTGCCGGCCTTGCGGGCGTTCACCAGTTCGGCGGTAATGCGTCCTTTGTCGTCCAGCTCCACGTTGGCCTGCGCGATCACGTGCCGGTCTTCTTCCCACGCGGAGAGGTAGAAGGAGAACGGTTCGTACTCAATCAGTTTCTTGCGGCGCTCTCTAAGCTCCGCGATGGCTTTTTCCGCTTCCTTCAACTCAATATGATCGCCCACGCGATAATCGCTGTCGCCGGCGTTCACCACGGTGACAAAATCCACCACCCGGGCGTCGCGCACGCGGCGATAAGGCGATTCAATGAAGCCGTAGTCGTTAATGCGGGCATAGCAGCTCAGCGAACTGATCAGACCGATGTTCGGACCTTCGGGGGTTTCGATTGGGCAGATGCGTCCGTAGTGCGTCGGATGGACGTCGCGGACTTCGAATCCCGCGCGTTCGCGCGAGAGTCCGCCCGGCCCCAGCGCGGAGAGACGGCGCTTGTGAGTGATCTCCGAGAGCGGGTTGGTCTGGTCCATGAACTGCGAGAGCTGCGACGATCCGAAGAACTCGCGGATGGCCGCCATCACCGGCTTGGCGTTCACCAGGTCGTGCGGCATGGCCGTGGACATCTCCTGGTACACGCTCATCTTTTCCTTGATGGCGCGCTCCATCCGCACCAGGCCGATGCGGAACTGGTTCTCCATCAGTTCGCCCACCGCGCGCACGCGGCGGTTGCCCAGGTGATCGATGTCGTCCACCGAGCCCATGTTCTTGCGCAACTTCAGCAGGTAGCGGATGGTTGCGTAGAAATCTTCCGGATCGAGCGTGCGCTTGTCCAGGCTGGTGGCGTCGTTCTTCTCGTACAGCTTGATGTTGAACTTCAAGCGGCCCACGCGGCTGAAGTCGTACTTGCGCGGATCGAAGAACATGCCATGGAACAGCGCGGTGGCGGTGTCCAGCGTCGGCGGGTCGCCGGGACGGAGCTTGCGGTAGATTTCAATCAGCGCTTCCTGGGGCGTCTTGACCGAGTCGCGGCGCAGCGTGGCGCTGATGACGTTGCCCACGTCATCGCGCTCGGGGAAGAACACTTGAATCTCTTCCACGGCGGCATCCATGAACTTGGCCAGCTTCTCCGGAGTGATCTCGCTGTTCGCCTCCAGGAGCACCTCACCGGTCGAGGTATCCACAATATCGGCAGCCGTGAAAGCGCCTTCCAGGTCGGTGGTGTCAACGTCAATCTCAGTGATCTTGGCCTTCTGGATTTCCTTCAGAATGGCCGGCGTAATCTTGCGCCCGGAGTGGGCAATCTCATGCCCGCTCTTGTCTTTGATGCTGTGCGCCAGCTTGAGGCCCAGCAGGTTGGTCGGCCGGTCGATCCCGCTGTCCAGCATCCAGCGCAGTTTTTTGTCGCGCAGGCTAATGCGGTCCACGGCGTAGAAGGTGCGCAAAATGTCTTCATCGGAGCGCAGACCCAGCGCGCGCAGAAAGATGGTGCCCAGGAACTTGCGTTTGCGATCGATGCGGACATAGAGGATGTTCTTCTGGTCGTACTCGAACTCCACCCAGGATCCGCGGTAGGGGATGATCTTGCCCAGGAAATAGGTGCGGTTGTTGGCGGACTCAAAGAACACTCCCGGCGAGCGGTGCAACTGGCTGACGATCACGCGCTCCGTGCCGTTGATGATGAACGTGCCGTTCAGGGTCATCAACGGGATGTCGCCGAAGAAAACTTCCTGCTCCTTGATGTCGCGGATGCTCTTGTTGCCGGTCTCCGGGTCCTTGTCATAGATGGTCAGGCGGATGGTGACCTTGAGCGGCGCGGAATAGGTCATGCCGCGCTCTTCGCACTCGGACACGTCGTACTTGAGTTGCAGGCCCACCGGGTCGCCGCACTTGTTGCAGAAATCGGGCGTATTGGCGTTGTAGGTGCCGCACTTGGCGCACAGCACGTCGCCGGGATGAAACGGGTCGGTGATCACGGTGTTGCCGCAGTTACGGCAGGTGGTGCGGAGGTGGTGCAGCCCTTTCAGGTGTCCGCACTTGCACTCCCAGTTGCCAATGGCAAAATCCACAAACGCCAGCTCAGAGACGTTGCGGAAATCGGTGATAGGGAAAACGGACTGGAAGACCGCCTGCAGGCCGCTGTCGTCACGCTCGCTCGGCAGCTTGTCCATTTGCAAAAAGCGGTCGTAGGAACGCTTCTGCACCTCGATCAGGTTCGGGATCTGCAGCGTTGCCGGGATTTTGGAAAAGTCGAAACGATGACGGGAGACGCCATTCTTGTTCGGCATGAATAACTCCTAAAAACTTCGTTCGGGTTCCGTTCGCTCTGGTGCTGCGAAAACGGTCGGCTTGCCCGGAAAAACTCTTGCTTTTCCAGAGCAAAACCTGTTAAGTATGCAACTTCAAACCGGCCTTCATCGCCCAGCCGTCGGACAAAGACAAAAGCGGGCCCGCGGGACGAGTATTCCCGCTGGCGCCGCGAAGGCGACCTTCGATAACTTGAATTGTGTTGTCCGCGCCCGTCTGAGTTAGACCGTTCTCGATCCGTTCACCACGGACCTGTTAAATACAGACACAAAACCGCAGGTCAGGCCGAAGCCCCCGAATGTAATTGCTTGTAAGAACGCCCACCCTGTCCTGCACCATGAAAATACCGGTTTGGAGGAGAACTAAGCCTATCTATTTGATAACAGAAGTTCTCTTCCGGATTCAAATTGGCTTTTGGGCTGGGCACAGGACCGTTCCGGCCTGTGCCTTTTCTGACCCAAATCCTGAGATCCCTCGGGTTTCGCCCTCGGGATGGCCGCGCCAGGCTGGCTTTCTCTTCGAGGGCTCCGTCGCAACCGACTGCGCCCTCGCCTCGGGTTCGCGCATAACAGCGCTCACCACTCGGCTCACCCACGTTCCCGCCCGGCAAAACGCGGTCACTTTACCTCGACCGTGGCGCCCGCGTCGGTGAACTTCTTCTTGATGGTCTCGGCTTCTTCTTTGGACACGTTCTCCTTCACCGTCTTGGGAGCGCCGTCCACCAGGTCCTTGGCTTCCTTTAGGCCGAGGCTGGTGACCTCGCGCACGGCCTTGATCACGTTGATCTTGTTGGCGCCGGCGCCGGTCAGCACCACGCTAAACTCGGTCTTCTCCTCCGCCGGAGCCGCGCCACCCGCCGCTGCTCCGCCACCGGCCACCATGACCGGAGCTGCCGCTGCCGCGGACACGCCTAAGCGCTCTTCCAGCTTCTTGACCAGCTGAGCTGCGTCAAGAAGGCTAAGCCCGACGATCTGTTCTTCTAACTGTTGCAAATCTGCCATTGTGTAATCTCCAGGTTTATCGAAAGTCAGTTTGTGCTGTTCGCCGCATCACCCCATCGCGTTCCAATGCGCCCAGACTTAGCGCCACGTGAGCCGCTGACAGCGAGAACCCAACCTGAAACGGCCGCACCTGCCGGCTCAGGCCCAAAAACCAAACATTGAAGACCGGCTAGCTGCTGGCAGCTTCGCCTGCCTCCTTGAACTTTTTCTTCTCCACGCCCTGGTTGATGACCACCGCGATGTCGCGGCCCACGGCATTCATCACCGTAACCAGCCGCTGCGCCGGAGCATTGATCAGGAACAGCAGCTTGGAGTAAATCTCTTCCTTCGAAGGCATGGTGGCGAGCGCTTTAATCTCCTTGGTGGAGATCAGGCGGCCCTCCAGCACACCTGCTTTGAACGAGAATTCCGGGTTGTCGTCCACGTACTTGCTCAGCGCCTTGGCCAGCGCAACCGGGTCGCCCTCGGTATAAGCGATGGAGGTGACGCCCTTGAGGCCCTTCAGGGCCTCGGACACCTTTGTGCCCTCACCAGCCCGCGTCGCCAGGGTGTTCTTCACCACCCGGTAACGGGCGCCTGCGGAGCGGATCGTCTTACGCAGTTCGAAATCCTTGGCCACGGTGAGCTTGGAAAAAGTGCCCACAATCATGCTGCTGGCCTTCTGCAAGTCGGAATTCAGCTTTTCAATCTGTTCGGCTTTTTTGGCTTTGGTGACTGCCATATTCAATCCTTTTCTCTACGCTTTGGCCGCGGCTTCCACTGCACTGGTGTCAACGGAGATTCCCGGTCCCATGCTGGACGAGATATACGCTCCTTTGATGTACTTGCCCTTGGCGGCCGAGGGCTTGGCCCGGATCACGCTTGAGATCACGGCGGTGGCGTTCTCCACCAGCTTGTCCGGCGTAAAGGAAATNTGGAACTCCACTTTACCCGCCTTGATCTCCTTGACGGCGTTGGCGATATCGAACGTCACCGTGCCGGTCTTGGGGTTGGGCATGAGCCCTTTGGGGCCGAGCACCCTACCCAGTTTGCCGACAGATTTCATCATGTCCGGAGTGGCGATGACGGCGTCAAAATCCGTCCAGTTTTCTTTCTGTATTTTTTCCACCATCTCCTCGCCGCCGACGATGTCAGCTCCGGCCGCCTCGGCTTCGCGCACTTTCTCGCCGCTGGCAATCACCAGGACTTTCTTGGACCTGCCCAGGCCGTGCGGCAAAACCACCGTGCCCCGCACCATCTGGTCCGCATGCTTGGGGTCAACACCCAAACGCAGCGTGACCTCCACCGTCTCGTCAAACTTGGCGTACTTCACTTTCTGCAGCAAAGGCACCGCTTCATTGAGCTGGTAGGGGCGTTTTTCAACCGCCGCCCGCGCTTTGCTGATGTTTTTTCCTGCTTTGTTACTCATTCGGATTTCCTCATCTCCCACCGCACCGGAGAATCTCCGGGCCGTAGTGTTAACGACAACGAACTCATGCAACAACGTCAATGCCCATGCTGCGGGCGGTTCCCTTCACGCTCTTGATGGCTGCGTCCAGCGAAGCGGCGTTCAAATCCGGCATCTTCTGCTTGGCGATGTCCGCGACCTGCTTCTCCGTGACCTTGCCGACTTTGTCCTTGTTGGGCGCGCCCGAACCCTTAGCAATGCCCGCGGCCCGCTTCAGCAGCACCGATGCCGGCGGTGTCTTGGTGATAAAGGTAAATGAGCGGTCGCTGTAAACCGTAATCACCACCGGGATGATCAAGCCCGCCATTTCTTTGTTCTGGGTACGGGCATTGAACTGTTTGCAGAACTCCATGATGTTGATCTGCGCCTGGCCCAGCGCCGGCCCAACCGGGGGCGCCGGCGTGGCCTTGCCGGCCTCAATCTGCAGCTTCACTTGTCCTTGAATTTTTTTCGGTGCCATCGCTTCTTTTCCTAAGTCTCAACAGATGGATTTGACCCTTCAGACCTTCGCGGGCAAAGGGCTCCCTCGCTTCGCTCGGGATGTAAAAACTATGCCACTTTCTCCACTTGGCCGAACTCCAGTTCCACCGGAGTCGCCCGGCCGAAGATCGTGACCATGACTTTCAAGGTCTCGCGGTCTTCATTGACCTCGTCCACGGTCCCATTGAAGTTGGCGAACGGGCCGTCGGTAATGCGCACGGTCTCGTTCCTCTCGAATTTGACCCTGATCCTGGGCTTGTCTTTGCCCACGTTCACGCGATAGATGATTTGGTTGACCTCGTCTTCGGAGAGCGGAGTGGGATCGTTGGCGGTGCCGACAAACCCGGTCACCCGGGGCGTAGACTTCACCACGTGCCACACGTGATCGCCCGGCCCTCCTTCCCCACTCTTCCCGCTGGTCCTGAACCCGGTCAGGTCCATCTGCACCAGCACGTAGCCAGGATAGAACATGCGCTCCACCGTATACTTTTTGCCGCCGCGGATCTCGGTAACCGGCTCAGTGGGGATCACTACCTTGCCGATCTTGTCCTGCAAGCCAAACGCCGCGATGCGTGATTCCAGCGTCTCCTTCACCTTCCGCTCGAATCCCGAATAAGTGTGGATGATGTACCACTTCATGTTCGGGTTGGCGTTTTCGGTGGCGGGTTGCCCCGTCGCGCCGCTTTCCGGCTGGCCGGTGGTTCCCGCTGTGTTCTGCTCTTCCATACTTCCTTCAACCTTCCTGTGACTTACTTCGCGCGGTGCAAGAGCCATGTAACCCCGTTCCCGATTGCATAGTCAATCACAAAGAAATACACGCCGAAGATGATGACCGTGATGATGACGACCAGCGTGGTAGCCTGAACTTCTTTCCGGCTCGGAAACGTGACCTTGCGCATTTCATTGCGGACATCAGATAGAAAAGCCTAAACCCTGTTCGTCGCGCGCAATGGTTGCTGCCTTTGCCATTTTCTGTTCCTGCTTTCGTTACCCCGAGGGCTCTGGAATGGCTTGCGCCCTCGCGCTTTGCTCGCCCTGACTGGCGCTCACTCCTTGCTGCGTCTGGCAGGGGCGGAGGGATTCGAACCCCCAAGTCCGGTTTTGGAGACCGGCAGTTTAGCCATTGAGCTTACGCCCCTCCGAAAATCAGCACTTAGCAATTAGCCGTTAGTAATTAGCCTTTCCTCGTCTGGTCCAGCTTCCCGGGCTAAAGGCTTTCCCGTTCGTGAGCACTTGCTAATTGCCAATTGCTATTTGCTGCTATTTGCCAGTTGCTACTTCACTTCTTTGTGCGCCGTGTGCTTGCGGCAGCGCTTGCAAAACTTGCTGAACTCAAGCCGGCCGGTCGTCGTCTTTTTGTTTTTAGTGGTCGAGTAATTTCGTTCTTTGCACTCGCCGCACTGTAACGTCACGATTTCTCTCATAAGCAAGATTCCCAATTGTTACGGTTTTAGTCCTATTTCCCTGATTCCAGCCGGAAAATCCAGGGTCAAAACATATTCCCCCTGATCAAGACAGTGTGCTCACCGTCTTGGCGATCGATTCGGGCCCAAATTCCGATATCAGTCTGTATCCTGTACATACACTGGAAATCGCGTATCCACTGAGGCTAGCCCCATAACAGTCTGGCCGTCCTCATCCAAAAAGATTGTGACTTCGCGCTCAGTTATCTTCACTATCGCTCTCGAGCTCCGACCGTCGACTATCGCTCTCGAGCTCCGACCGTCGCGTTCAGAATTCTCGATAGTCGCTGTTCCGCCTCGGCAGAACCGGACTCGAAGAGATCATTAACAACATCTTCCACAACATCTTCATTTACTCGCAGTGGAATAACAGTTCCGTTTAGCCTGACCACAACATCAAACTTGTTCTCCAAGGTCCTAAGGATGACGCTCTCCACTGCGGCTTTGGAGTTGAGGCCACGCAGTTTCTCCGCCAGAAGTCTCGCGAACATCTCCGTCTTCGCCAGCAGTTGGTTACTCGTCCGCTCTCCGGCGAACAGCATTCTCGAGTAGGCTTCCTCGGAAACC
>WNFJ01698383.1_pt1 | contig 33127 bp, 36 predicted proteins | sample 5400461 | NCBI WGS metagenome assembly WNFJ01 (sample SAMN13153349, study PRJNA577476) | soil metagenome | isolation source: 115 cm saprolite on Douglas fir-dominated hillslope | place: USA:California | collected 2013-09-17
GCCCACCCATTCAACATGGTTGTGGGCCACCTCGTGGACTGAGAACGTCTGCCGCTCGCCAGCGTGCTTGACCACGATCACGTGCCGCCGGGGATAGGTGGATACGTCCACGGGCACGGCGAGTCCGTTTCCCCGCGGTCGGCTTACCTGGCCATCGGGTTTCCGGCAATAATAAACGTGCTGGAACCGATTGTCGTCACTTCACATATTTCGTAGGCTCATCTTTGCCGGTGGCCATCCATTGCCTGCCGATCTCTTCCACCGACTCCGGCGGAGGCAACTGTGGCACTTCCAGCCCGATGGCTTCGATCCGCTTTTGACGGATCTTCGCCGTGGAAACTGCGAACTCCTTGTCCCGCTCTGCGACCATCGTTTCGTCCGCCTGGCCGTCGCCGGTGAGAGCCCACATCAGCAGCGGGTCGCCGATCGGCACGGCGGTGGTCGGGTCGGGCCAGGTGTGCCACGTCTTGCCCCAGGTGGTGAGGAGGTCCCTCAATTCCTCCTCCTCGCCCATCGGCGCGACCAGCCCCCCTCCCAGCACCTCGTAGGTGTGCGGGTGCCAGTATTTCTTCTCCTCGCCGGGGAGCCCCTGGAAGAACTTGTCCATGATGATGTACTCGACGCCGAGCAGCTTTGCATCCCTGCCCACCGAGGAGTACAGCAGACATTGGTGCATCTCGGAGTCGCCCTCGCCACGGATCCCGCAGTAGTGCATGGTGGTCACCTGGAACTTCGGGTTCTTCTTGGCGATGTGAAAGCCGCAGAAGAACAGGTGGTGGTTGCCGACCGGGGCCCACATCTTGTCGGCACTCGTCGTGCCGTGGCTGTCGGCTTTGCGTGTGTCCGTCATGTTGCGCTCCTTGTGAATGTCGTTCACCGTGCCCGATTCGATGGCCTGGTCAGTCTTGAAGTGGTACTTGACCCAGAACCTCTCGGACCCCGGCGTTCTCCCACACGTAGGTGTGGCTCGTAGCCGTTCATGTTCCGCCAGGTCTTGGGGTAAACATTCATCCCTGAGCGCTGGGTCGGCTTCGCCGATCTGCACGCCAGCAGCTACCCAGGGCTGAGCGCGCTGGAGCGCGCGCGCAGCCAGCGCTTGCACAGGCGCGGTCAGGGCTAGGAGGCACGGCGTCGGCGGAAACCCGGTGACTCCACCACAGCCCTTCGTCGCCTGGATAGAAGGGGTGCGGCCCGGTGGATGTCCTCGGTCACCCGGGCGCAGCCCTGGCGGGCAGCCGCCGCAGGTCGGCGGCGGTCAGCTCGCCGGTCGAGACGAGCAGCAGCGCAAGCTCCTCCAGGGCCCGCGGCCCGCGCAGCCCGGGAGCGCCGAGGCGCACGTACCGGGCCCTGATGTTCTCGCACCGCTTGGCCACAGCGTGGGGATTCCAGCTGATCCGCTCCGCTGTCTCCTTGGCGCTGGCCGGCGCCGGATCCCCGGCGTGCCGCCAGTTCAGGTACTCCTCGAACCGGGCCGCCAGGACCAGCCGGTCGCTGTCGGTTAGCGGGGCGCGGTAGCGGGTGGTGGTCACCGCCCGCTCCCCGCTGACGTACCCGAGCCTGGGCTCGGGTACGTCATCAAGATCAGGCAGCCGCAGCCGCAGGCTGTAGTTGTCCAGTGCCCCGTTCACGGTCACCTTCGCGTGCCATTGCTGCACCGGCACCTGGAGCCCCGGCGGCAGGTCGACCCGGAACCCGCGGTCGCCGATCATGCACAGCACCGAGGAGCTGCTGTCGTTATGCAGCCACCACGACCCGTCGTGGTAGCGCAAGCTCCCCGCGCTGCGGGACACGCCCCGGTCGGTCGCGGGCAGCACGGCAGTGCACGTCGGCGCCCGGCCGAAGGTGAACGGCTCACCCGGCCGGATGCGCCACGTCTGCGACTCGTACATCACGATCAGCACAACGACACGGCCCGTCACAATCAGGAGCACGCCACGGCCCGTCCTCCTGGACACGACGTTAGGTTCGCGGGTGCGGGGCGTCAACGGCCGTGGCCCGCAGCCGGTCCAGCGCCTGGCGCGCCTGACGCTACCGATTCCTGGCCCTACGGCCCGCCGTCCTGGCCTTGGTCAGGTTTTGCGGACGCGCCAGGGAGACCAGCTGCTGCCAGGATCAGGCGGCTGACGCGCGGGCTAGGCGGCCGGGTGATCGCGGCCGGCACGACGGTGGTCCGCGCGATGGCGACCGCCGCCTGACCGGGAAACGGCTGACCGCCCTCCGGCTGGACCAGTCATGTGGTCACGCCGGAGACCGGCCTGCATGTCGTTGACGGTCTGCCGACCGGGCTGCACGAGGGCCCGGTCAGCGCACCTGCGGATGCTCGCCGCGCTGGCGAGCGAGGAGCTGCTGAGCCGCTGCTACGCGGCGGCCCCGGAGCACGGTTGCCCCTGGCACGAGTTCGGCGACACGCGCCTACCGCGCTGAACTCAGAACTTGCCGGCGACGAAGTAGGGCACAACCCCGACGACACCGTGCTGGTTGTGCCCCACCGGGATCGCGACCGTGAGGGCCCGCGTCGCCGGGTTAAACCACACCAGCGATATCCCTGGCGAGCAGCCATTGATGCGCTCGACCATCAACCGGGACCTGGTCGCGGTCACGATAAGGCTGCTCGCCGAGCCGGGTACGCTGATCAGCTGCTCTGGTCCGTGGGCCGGCTGCCGCCCGATGACGAGAGTGCCGCAAGCCCCGATCCCGTCGAGGTAGAGCCCGGTCGACAGCTGCCAGGCGTTGAAGTCACCAGAATCGAAGCCATGGCCCGTGCGCGCCGACGTGAGCCCGACCGGTGCGGCGCCACTGGCTGGGACCAGTCACAGCCGCGGCCCTGCCTGGCCTGGCGTGGAGCAGCTCGCCAGGATCGTGCTGGTGCTCCACCACCGGACGGCGCCGCAGCCATATCGGACGCCGGGAACAGGCAGCGACCTGATCACCCCGCCCTGATTGCTGATCAGCTCCAGGCCTCGCAGCGATCCCGCGGCAATCTGCGCGCCGGCCGGCTGGTAGGCGACCTGACCGAGGTCGGTGACTGTAGCCAGTGTCTTCTGCAGCTGGCCGGCCAGGTTGTAGCGCTGCAACGTGATCTTGCTTTCCAGGCTGGTCGGCGTCCCCTCCTCAGCGAGGATGTTGAGCCCGCGAGGCCTGGTGTAGCCGACTGCCGTGACGTGGGCAGGCAGGGTGAAGCCTGTGATACTGCCTGTTCGCAGCTGAAGCTGGTACACGTGGGCGGGCGGTATTTCATGATCGTGGACCCAAACCGCCTATTGCGCACGCCGCAGAATAACCCGTCGCTTCGACTCCAGGTTGCCGCCGTTGTGGTAGGGGGGGTGGAAAGTGCCGGGCGGTGGTTGCTTCTGACCAGGCCAGGCCGGGTTTCCATGATCCCGGACTGAAACCCACGTATCTGGTGGGTTTGGGTCCGGGATCATGGAAATGGGGATTGCTTTCCATGATCAAACGGCGTGTTGGTGATCTGCGGGTCCATTTCATGCGTTTGGGCCCACGATCACGGAATCAGGGTATGCATCCATGATCAAATCGGCGTGTTGATCATCTGCGAGCGCCATATGTGCCTAATCCGCCACGATCATCGAAAGGCGTCCGGTTGTGACGGAGCCCCAGCCGATTAATTATGTACTCGATGTTCAGTGGATTTGCGGGTGCGTTGCGACGCGGTGGTTAGGTCAGATGGGCGGCGTGGAATTGTCCGCTGGCGACCGGCGCCACCGGCCCGCCGACCCACAGCCGACCGTCCGGCTCAGGGCGGACCTCGATGGTGCTGGGTCGCCCGGTGAACTGGCCTTGGTGGATCAGCATGGGCTCGCCGGGGAGCCGCACGCCGTGGCGAAGCAGGTAGCCTGCGGCTGGCCCGGCTGCGCTGCCGGTCGCGACATCTTCGAGCCGGCCGGAGTTGTCCCAGGTGCGGCCCTCCGGGCGGTCCGGGTCGAGCACGTACACGAACTTCGCTCCGCTGGATGCAAGCAGCTCTTCGAAGTGGGAGTGGCTGATCCTGGCGCGCTCCAGGCCAGTCTGAATCGGCACGATCAGGTAGGGCAGGCCAGTGCTGACCACCTGCATCGGGAGAGCTGGATGCAGCTGCTCATGCGCGAGGTTCAGCGCGTCGCGGTAGGCCCGCGCCTGCTCGCCTGCTATGGCTGGACCGAAGCGCGGGACACCCTGATCCATGGTTGCGTCTACCCACCCGGCGGCTCCGCGGGTTCGGGCCTCGACAGTTCGTTGCGCCACATTCAGCGCCCAGGTCTCTTCGGCAGCTGGCACCGGCAGCAAGGTGTGCAGGACGGCCGCGGCGCCCAGTACCGGATGACCGGCGAAGTCCAGCTCCTCGTCCTCAGTGAAGATCCGTAGCCGGCCAGACCGGCCTGTCAGGTCCACGTCGTTCAGGAATGCCGTTTCGAACTGGCGGACCTCGCGCGTCAATTCCTGCATCACCGCCGAGGACAGGTTCTGCGCGTTCAGCACCACCACCAGGCCGTTGCCCCGCAACGCCCGCCGGCTGAAGACGTCAACGTGCCGGTACTCCAGATCAAGCATCACAACATCCCCGCTCATCCTGAGCAAGCGCCGTCGCGGCACCGTCCGCAGAACCAAACTCAGGTGGACCGCCGGCATCGCTGGACAGGCAATCTACACAGGCAATCGCGGTGATGCTCCCCGCCGTGGCTGACAAGATCGGCACTCAGCATCGGCCCGCACGCTGGCGGCTAGCCGCCAACGCGGCTCCCCCGCGATATCTATGGCCTGCCCTGACCCATATGGCGGCACAAGTCACCGTGCCCACGCCCGAGCCCCGCACAATGGATGCCCTATGCGCGAGAGGATCATCACTGTGAGCAGCAAGCCTGCAGTCCTGCGGCAGCGCGGGCGGCCGCGGTGACCGCAGGATCGCCCCCGCTTGCGCCGTCAGCCACACTGACCACTGCCGGAAGGACTGACATGCCAGCGACAGTAAGATTCGACACCCTCCGCACCAGCCGGCTGCTGATGCGCCGGTGGCGAGACTCTGACCGGGAGCCGTATGCGGCGCTCAATGCCGACCCCGAGACCATGCGGTTCTTTCCCGGCACCCTGGACCGGACGGCCAGTGACACGATGGTCGACCGGTTCGAGGAGCTGTTCGAGAAGCAGGGCTACGGGCTGTGGGCCCTGGAAATCGCCGACACGGCCCAGTTCATCGGGTTTACCGGGCTCAACCCCATGCCGGATGACGTGCCGGGGGCCGGCGGCGTCGAGGTCGGCTGGCGGCTGGCCCGCGGTGCCTGGCACCACGGCTATGCGACCGAGGCAGCTAACGCAGCCCTGGGCGTCGCTTTCGAAGGCCTCGGCCTGGCCGAAATCTGGTCGATGACTTCCGTGCTCAACGAGCCGTCGCTGGCGGTGATGCGCCATCTCGGCCTGACTGAGTACGCAACGTTCGGGCACCCGCGGGTCCCAGCGGACAGCCCGCTCCGCGCGCACGTCGCGTACCGGCGTGCGCGGCCGGAGGCGGCCTCCTAGCTGTAGCCAGACCAGCCGCCCAGTCGCGGACGACCGCAGTGGCACCGCACGCGGCCTGCGGCGCGTCCTTGGACGGCGGCGCTGCGCTCTGTCACACTCCGGTGTGATGAACGACAGCCGGCCCGATCTGCACATGCTCAACCTCGTTGTTGATGACATGCGGGCGAGCCTCGACTTCTATCGTCGGCTGGGGATCGCGGTGCCGGACGGCGGGGACCCGGCCGGTCCCCATGTGCAGCTGAGGACGCCAGGTGGCTTCAGCCTGGAGCTGGACACCGCCGAGTCGGCTCACCTTTGGCACGCGGCCTGGCGCACCGATCCGGCGACCGTCGGCGTCGTCATCGGGTTCTCGCTCCCGACCCGGGAGGCTGTCGACGAGCGCTATGAGGAGCTGACCTCCGCCGGATATGCGGGGCGGCAGCCGCCCTTCGACGCCTTCTGGGGTGCGCGCTATGCGATCGTGGCCGATCCCGATGGCAACGACGTCGGCCTGATGAGCCCGATCGACGAATCACGCCGTACGTGGCCGCCGGAGGAATCCCCGGCACCCTGAGATTCGCTGGCCTGAGGCGGCCGGCCGGCCGGCCGGAGGGACATCGCCGCCGACTGCGACACGCCGGTCCTGTTCCACTGACCAGGCGCGCAAGTTAGGGATAATCGGCCTGATCAGGGTGGTTGAGAGCCGGAGTGGAGAGAGCAGTTGATCAAGACAACCAAGCCCGGACGTAACGGCACCGTTCGTGTCACCTTCGCATTGCCAGCCGATGAGCCTAGCGGGGCCGTGTCCGTGGTGGGCGATTTCAATGAGTGGAATCCATTCGCCCATCCACTGCAGCGGCGGGCGAACGGCACCCGTAGCGCCGCCGTGACCGTCCCGGTCGGCAGCATGCTGCACTTCCGTTACCTCGCCGAGGGTGGGGTGTGGTTCGACGACGAAACCGCCCCCGCATGGGACAGCCAGGGCGCCAGCATCGTGGTCTAGGCCAGCTGCCTGCGGCCATTTGTCGCCGCGCTGGGGCTAGGCGATCCGGGTCACCGCCGATGGGCGCCTGATGGGTAGGTCCAGGTCTGTTGCGGGGTCCCACTGCTGGTGGATGCGGCCCATCAGGGGTGATGAGATCAGGAAGTCGGCGGTGGCCCGGTTGCAGGCGATGGGGATGTTGCAGACCACCGCGACCCGCAGCAGTGCCTTGACGTCGGGGTCGTGGGGGTGGGGCTCTAGCGGATCCCAGAAGAACACGAGCAGATCGATCTCGCCTTCAGCGATGCGGGAGCCGATCTGCTGGTCGCCGCCGAACGGGCCGCTGCGGAAGCAGGTGACTGGGAGCCCGAGCTGCTCGTGCACGAGCCGGCCCGTGGTCGCCGTGGCGAACAGCTCATGCCCAGCCAGCAGGCTCAGGTTGTACTCAGCCCACTCGAGCATGTCCTGCTTCTTGTTGTCGTGCGCGATCAGCGCGATCCGCCGCCCGGCGGGCGCTGGCAGGCCGGTGCCCATGAAGATCCTCTCGGTCGTTTCCGCCGGGCGCGGTCCGCCCTGACGGGCTGGCCTCGGGGGTGCCGCGGCCCGCGCCGTGCGGTGCACCCTGGCCTGGCACGCTCTGTCCCGCCTGGCGGCAGCCATCCGTCGTGGCCCCACCTACAACGGCCGCCGATGCCGATGTCATTCCGGCCCTGCGCACGAATCGCTGCCGGCCGATTCTTCTGACGCGGACACCCGGGCAGCGGGGCTCAATCATGTGGCGGAACGAGGCTCCGGATGAGCCAGGCCAGTTACCTTCGGGTGCCACTGCAGCTCGGCGGGAATCCACAGTCGGCTCCGCGGTCCGCCGACCCGGGTCGGCTGCTGCGGTCTATGGCTGGATAGGTCCGGGCCGGTGTTCTTGTGTCCAGCCGCGCGGGCTGGGAACGCTAGTGGACGGGCAGGTCAGCAGACCGCTCCGACCGCAGCCGTTGCCTGATGACTGGTGGAGATGGTAGCGATGGCCGACAGCGGCGGCGACCGTCGTATCCCAGACCGGTTTGACCATCCGGCCCTGTGGCGGCCCGAGCCGGCCGGACCTGGCGGGCGGCAGGCCGAGCTGGTTCTGCTTGATCGCCGGGCGGAGAAAGCGGCGATCGACCAGGTGCTGGGTTCTGTGCGCGACGGCTTCAGCGGCACCCTGGTGCTGCGCGGCGGGCCGGGGGTCGGGAAGACAGCGCTGCTCGAATACGCGATCGACTCAGCGCCTGACCTGCAGGTTTCCGGTGCGGCGGGGGTGGAGGCGGAGATCAGCCTGGATTTCGGGGCGCTGCACCAGTTGCTGGTCCCGTTCCTGCCGCGGATCGCGGATCTGGGGCCGCCACGGCGGCACGCGCTGCGGGTGGCGTTCGGCCTGGAGGAGGGCCCGCCGCCAAGCCGGTTCCTGGTCGGGCTAGCCGCGCTCATGGTGCTGTCACTTGCGGCTGAGGACCAGCCGGTGCTGTGTGTGGTCGACGATGCGCAGTGGCTCGATGTCGAGTCTGCGCAGGTGCTCGCGTTCGCGGCCCGTCGTCTTTACGCCGACCGAGTCGGCATGATTGTGACTATGGGCGAGCCGGCGACCCAGCCCGAGCCGGCGACACTGCAGCTGTTCGAGGGACTGCCGGCCGTGGCGGTCGGCGGGCTGCCGGATGCCGAAGCCGCCGAGCTGCTGCGCGGGGTCGTGGGCGCGCACCTGTGCGATCAGGTGGTCGGGCGCATCCTGGCAGATACCCAGCGGAACCCGCTCGCGCTGGTGGAGCTCGGCTCTGAGTTCACCGCTGACCAGCTGGCCGGCCGTGCTTCCCTGCCCGCGCCGATACCGGTCAGCCAGCGGCTCAGGCAGCGGTTCCTGCGGCAGGTCAGTGATCTGCCGGCGGATACGCAGGCATTCCTGCTGCTCGCCGCTGCTGATATCTCAGGCGAGCGAGGCGGCCTGTGGCGTGCGGCCAGACTGGCAGGCATCGACGCCGACGCCGCAGCGGCGGCCGCGGAGGCGGCCGGCCTGGTTGAGCTTTCCGGCAGCTCCGTCTGGTTCAGGCACCCGCTGATCCGGTCAGCGGGTTATCACGGTGCCATAGATGCTCAGCGGCGGGCGGCGCATCTGGCGCTGGCCGAGGCAAGCGACTCAGACTCCGCCGCCGGGAGAAGCCGGCGGGCGTGGCATCGCGCGGCCGCCGCGGTCGCCCCAGATGAGGACATCGCCGCTGATCTCGAAAAGGCTGCGGAACGCAAGAGCGCCCGCGGCGGCTACGCCGCCCGGGCCGCGCTGCTGCGCCGCGCGGTTGACCTGACGCCCGACGACGGGCGCCGTGCGCAGCGCGAAGTCGAGCTTGCCGAGGCCGAGCTTATAAGCGGCCAGCCGGACATCGCCCGCGACCTCGTCTCCGGCGCCCTGCCCCGGCTGACCGATGACCGCCAGCGAGGCCTGGCGAAGCGGCTGAACGGCGAGATCCTGTTCGCGTGCGGCGACGCCGCCGCGGCGGCCGATGTCCTGGAACAGGCTTCCCGGGCACTCGCAGCTGACGACAGGGCAGCACGGGACACGCTCCTGGAAGCGACTCGGGCAGCCGTCGTAGCCGGGCCCGTCCAGACACGGAAGATCATGAGCGCGGCGCGGTCGTTCCCCCCTGTTTCCGGATCTCAGCCGGACGTCAGCGACCTGCTCCTTGAGGGATACCGGGCCAGGTTCACGGCCGGCTATCCCGAGGCCGTCGCACCGTTGCGCGCCGCGGTCGCCGCGCTGCGAGCCGACGACCTCGATCCGAAGACGGGATTGCGGTGGTTCGGGCTCGGTGTCGCCGCCGCCGTGAGCCTGTGGGACGACCAGGCCGTCATCGACATCTCACACCGCTGGGTGCACTGCGCGCGCAAACTCGGAGCGCTGGCCCAGCTTCCCGCCGCGCTGGCTCTCCAGGCGCTTTCTGCCGCCCTCGCCGGCCGCTTCCAGGACGTCGATACGTTCTGTGCCGAGATGCGCGAGCTCCTCACCGTGAGCGGCAGGCCAAGAATGCTCGGCATCGGTAACCCGGGCGAGGGGATCGTGCTCGCCTACCGCGGCCGCACCGCCGCCGCGCGCGCCGCCGGCGTCGCTCAGATCCGCGAGTGGACCGCACGGGGTCAGCGCGGGAGTGCTGATATCGGCCAGTACGTCGTCGCGGTCGCGGATCTGTGCGCCGGGGACTGCGATGCCGCGGAGGCTGCGGCGCTCATGGTCATTGAGGACGACCCGGTGTTCATGGCCGAAGCCACCTTGCCGGAACTGGTCGAGGCCGCGGCGCGGGCCGGCCACCGCGACGTGGCCGGTTCGGCGTTCGAAACCTTGTCCGAGCGGGCACTTGCCGCGCGCACGCCCTGGGCGCTCGGGCTGCGCGCACGCTGCGCAGCGCTGATCGACCAGGGCGAGCACGCCGAGGACCACTACCAGGAAGCCGTCAGCCAGCTGAAGCAAAGCCGGGCCACGGTCGATCTGGCACGCACCCACCTGCAGTTCGGTCAGTGGCTCCGGCGGGCCAGGCGCCGGCGGGACGCGCGCCGCCAGCTTCGCACCGCATGGGACATGTTCACGGCGATGGGCGCCGACGGCTTCGCCGGGCAAGCAGGCACCGAACTACGCGCGACCGGCGAGCGGGCACGGGCACGTACCCCGGATACGGCTTTCGACCTGACCCCGCGCGAAGCCGGGGTCGCCGACCTCGCCGCCGCGGGCGCCTCGAACAACGAAATCGCCGTGCAGCTGTTCATCAGCCCCAGCACTGTGGAACACCACCTCGCCAACGTGTTCAGGAAGCTCGGCATTACCTCGCGAACCCAGCTCGCGCGCCTCCGCCCGGTCAATGCCTGAAGTCTCCGGCAGGTGCGTACTCAGCGACAGGCCCGCGCCCTTAGGTCGCGGCTGCTCCGGGCCTGATGGCCGGACGAACTTGCAGGAATGGCTTCAACGAGGCGACCTGCCCGTCCTGCCACGGGGGAGCAGGACGGGCAGGTCGCGCGGTGACCTGGCCGTCCTGCCACGGGGGAGCAGGACGAGCAGGCACATTTCCCTGCGGCGCGGCCGATTCCGATGTCGCATTGCGGCCTCAGCCAGCCGCAGCTGATCGCGTCGCGGACTGGGCTCCGTTCGCGCAGGTGTCCGGCCCGCCCGGACGTCCGGCGGCGGCCGCGGCGCTCACTGCGGGGCCGGACAAGCCCGGGCGCCGGGCGGCCAGCCGCACCGGAGCGGGATACTGGCCATGCGGCCCGGGGCTCGGCCGCGGCCGTGCGGTTATCTCGGCGACGACCAGCCGGGCCCAGCGCATCCGCTCGGCGGCCGCCTGGGGGTGGTCACCGAACTCTTGTGTCATCCGGCTGGCGCAGCCGCGGATACCGAACTGCCGCACCGCGCGGCTGATCACGTCGGCCGCGGCTTCGGCGGTCGGGCACTCCGCTCGCTGCAGCCCGGAGGCAAACAGCGCCTCGCACCATGCGTCGTTCAGGTTCAGCTGGGTCATGGCAAGCCTCGCGTCCAGAGCTACGTTGTTCATGCTTCTTGCCTCCCGGTTCCGGCTATCCGCCGCGAACGCGGCCGTCGGTCCAGCCACAGGCCGGCGTTCCCAGCAGGCTACGAAGACCCGGCCAGGACTCGAATCGGGGAAAACCCCCAGTCCGTCCGGAGTCCGTGCGAGGGCCTGCAGGAGACCCGGCGACGACTAGCCGGACAATTACGAAAATGAGATGAGATGCATCTCGTCAGTGTCAGGGACTGGCTTTCTGTCAGTACAGCGGTCCAGGACTGTGCTGTTCGCCAGCTGACCGCACCGAGAACCGCCAGCCACCGGACCTGGCCGCCGCTGCGGCACCCGCACCAACTCAGCTTGCGCTGAGTGACCTCTGATCTCTGTGAGGTTGCTCTGAGCTTGTGCCCAGCTGCTGCTCGGGCTTGACCTGCATCGTTGTTGGTCAGTACGCGGCCAGAGCCGAAGATGCAAGCCAGATGAGAGGCAGCTTCGTGAGTGCAAGCACAGAATTCATCTCGGAAGCGGCGTCGCGTGCATGTGGACAGCGTGCAGGCAAGGGGGGAACAACCGGCAGACGGCGGCGTGTGCACTGCTCGAGTACGAATGAGAGCAGCCGGCGGCGTGGCTGGGCATCATGGAAATGCCGGCTGACGACGATGCAGGCTCCGGTCCGGTGGCCTGCTCGCGAGGGGGGAAAGCTCGGTACCTCGCCCGAGTCTGCGGCGGTACACCGGTGAGCCCGGCCCGGGTCTCGCGGTGGTGGCACGCCTCCGGGCTGCCGCCGTCGGCTGGGGTCATCCGCAGGCAGCGCTGGCTTGGGCCGCCGCAAAGGCGACGCGGGGAAGGCGGACACGGTCCGGCATCAGGCCCGCGGCGGCCGCTCCTCACGAGGTGGCGGCGCCTGAACCTATCTCTTGTGCATTCTGGCGGCGGCATTCCGCTGGATGTGTCGGGATCCGCCCAGCCCACGAGCTTCCCCGCTAAACCGGTGTTCGCGCTTCTGCTATCCCTGGCCATGACGGCGGTGGCAGTGGCACTGGAAAGCGCGGGCAGCGGTCTCATCCCGGTCGCGTGGCTAGCTGTCGGTCCCCTGCTGGCCTCCTTGGTGGTGCGTCCGCGGATCACCGCCATGCTGGCGGGCTGGGCGATACTGCTGGGCCTCTGGCTTGTCATGGACCAGCCGGGTCGGCCGGGCGGCGTCGTGTCGCACCTGAGCGTGTGCGTGCTGCTGGGCGCGTTCGCCGTCGCCAACTCTGCGCTGCGCACCGCGGCGCAGCGCCGGCTCAGCCAGGTCCGCGCCGTGGCCCGGGTGGCACAGAGCGCGCTGCTGCGCGAGGTCCCGCCCACCATCGCCGCGGGACGGCTCGCCTCGCACTACGTCTCGGCCGCGGCGGAGGCGCGGGTGGGCGGGGACCTGCTCGAGGTCGTCCCGGAGGGAGGCCGCCCGCGCTGGCTTATCGGAGACACGCGCGGCAAGGGGCTCCCGGCGGTGCGCCTGGCCAGTGTCGCGATGACCAGCTTCCGCGACGCCTGCGCCCAGCCAGGTCTGTCGTTGCCAGAGATCGCCCGGGTGGTGGACCGGTCAGTCGCGCGGGCAGCAGGAGACGAGGACTTCGTGACTGCCTTGTTCGCCGAGTTCGACCCGCGCGGCTGGCTTGAGCTAGTCGTCTGCGGGCACCCGCCGCCGTTGCGGCTGGCGGCGGACGGGGCCCTGCAGGCACTGACCCCCGCCGCGTACGCGACACCGCTGGGCCTGCACCCCGAGATCCGGCCATCCACGTTCTCGGTGGGCGTGGGCGACAGGCTGGTTTTCTACACCGACGGCCTGCTCGAGGCACGCGACCGGGCGGGCCGGTACTTCCGGCTGGAAGACTGCCTCGACACGCTGCGCCGGCCCGATCTGGAGGCGGCCGCCGACGAGCTGCTCGACCGCCTCCTGGCACATACCGGGCGCAAGCTCGATGACGATGTCGCGGTGCTGCTGTTTGAAGCAACGTCCCCGCCGGCCCGGCCAGAGAACGAACCCCTGCGACTGCGGCACCGGCTTCCAACACCTTCCCCGGCGGCGATCCGCTAGCCGCCGGCCGGTGTGCGGGTCCTGGCTTCGGCCGGCCCCTGGGCAGCGAGCAGGGCGGGGATCTGGTCTGCGTGCCGGGTGACCGGGGAATGTAACCCCGGGCAGGGCGGGGGAATGCCTCTCGCCGCGTCGGTCTGGCTGGCCGTCTGTAGTGGGGAGCTGAGCCGGTGATGACTTCGGGGCAGCGGGCCGGCAACCTGCTGTCGGTCAATGTCGGGATGCCGCAGGACGTGACCTGGCGCGGCAGGACGGTGCACACGGCGGTGTGGAAGCAGCCGGTCGACGGGCCGCGGATGGTGCGGCGGCTCAATATCGACGGTGACGGGCAGGGGGATCTGGCCGGGCACGGCGGTGAGCAGCGGGCGGTGTTCGTCTACCAGATCGAGTCCTACCGGTACTGGCAGGACCACCTGAACCGCGGCGACTTCGGCTACGGGCAGTTCGGGGAGAACTTCACCGTGCAGGGCCTGGCCGACGACCAGGTGTGCATCGGCGACCGCTACCGGATCGGCGGCGCGGTTTTCGAGGTAACTCAGCCGCGGGTCACCTGCTTCCGGGTGGGCATCCGGCTGGATGATCCTCGCATGCCGGCGCTGCTGGTTTCCCATCATCGGCCCGGGTTCTATCTCCGGGTGCTGGCCGAGGGCGCGGTCCGGGCCGGCCAGGAGATCATCAAGCTCGCCTCCGGCCCGGAGGGCATGACGGTCGCGGAGATCGACGCCCTGTTGTACCTGCCCGGGCATCCCCGCCAGCAGGTGCTGCGCGCGCTGCGGATCCCGGCGCTCAGCCGCGGCTGGAAGGCGTCGTTCCAGGAGATACTGGACCAGCCTGCCGAACCCGCCGGCAACGCGGGCCTGACCGAGGCGAGCCCGCCGCCGGCGTGGCCCGGGTTCCGCCCGCTCGCTGTGATCGCGACCGGCCCGGAGAGCGGCACGGTGACCTCCTTCCACCTGGCCGCGCCCGGGGGAGGGAGCGTGCCAGCCGCCCTGCCCGGGCAGTTCCTGACCCCGCGGCTGCGCCCGGACCCCGGCCGGCGGCCGCTGCTGCGCAGCTATTCGCTGTCGGGAGCGCCGGGCGCCGATGAGTACCGGATCAGCGTCAAGCGGGAGCAGCACGGCGCCGGCAGCCAGTTCCTGCATACCCGGGTGCGGGCGGGCGGCGCGCTGGAGGCAGCCGCGCCGCGAGGCACCTTCATCTTGCGCCCCGGACCTGCGCCGGTCCTGCTGATCAGCGCGGGGGTCGGCGCGACCCCGGTGCTGGCCATGCTGCACGCGCTGGCCGCCGCCCGCTCCGGCCGGGACATCTGGTGGCTGCACGGGGCGCGCAGCCGTGCCGATGAGCCGTTCGCGGCTGAGTCACGGTCCCTGCTGGCCGCGCTTCCCGCCGCGCACCGCCACATCTGCTACAGCCGCCCGGAACCGGGCGATGTCCAGGGCCGCGACTACCACACGGCGGGACGCCTGTCGGCACCGGTGTTTGCCGCCCTGGACGTGCCGCGCGACGCCGACGCCTACCTGTGCGGACCCGCCGCGTTCATGGCCGACGTGTCCGCTGCCCTGGTCGCGGCCGGCCTGCAGGCTGCCCGCATCCGCACCGAGATCTTCGGCGCCGGGCCTGCGCAGACACCTGGCATCGCGCCCGCGGCCGCCCGGTCACCGCATCCGCCCGGCGGAAAGCCAGGCAGCGGCCCTCTGGTCGCGTTCGCGCGCAGTGACCTGAGCACGCGATGGGACCCCGGCTATGCCAGCCTGCTCGAACTCGCCGAGGCCTGCGACGTGCCGGTGCGCTGGTCCTGCCGCACCGGGGTGTGCCACACCTGCGAGACAGCCATCATGTCCGGAGCGGTCAGCTATGCACCAGATCCAGTCGATGACCCCGCCGACGGCAACGTTCTCACCTGCTGCTCGCAGCCGCGCGACGATCTGGTCCTCGACCTGTGACCATCTGGCAAGCCGGCCGCGGGGGTCCCGGACGACGGACGGGCATCCGACCGCGCTCGGGTACCCGTGTCGTTCGGCGCCCGTTATCGTCGCGGCTCACCAGTAGCGCGTAGCACGGTGGCGCCGAGACTGTGTCTGGCGACCAGCGCTCGATCGGAGTGCAACTCTTGGGTTGCGCCTGGAGAGCCAATGTGCAACTCTGGAGTTGCATCCAATGGCGGCGGTGAAACGGAGAGTCTTCTCATGAGCGAGGACCGGATCGAACGCGAAACCCTGATCGCGGCACCCCTGGAGCGGGTCTGGTCGCTGGTAGCCGAACCTGGGTTCTGGGTGGCCGACAAGGCGAGCCTGCCCGGCACCTTGGCCCAAGAAGGCGAGTCGATAGTGGCGAAAAACGCCAACTACGGCGACTTCCCGGTGCGCGTGGAGAAGGTCGAGCCGCCGACGTACCTGGCGTACCGCTGGGCCAGCATGTTCCCCGGAGAAGAACTGCGCGAGGACAACAGCACCCTCGTGGAGTTCACGTTGACCCCGGAAGGCGACAAGACGCGGCTCCGCGTTGTCGAGAGCGGGTTCGCGGCGCTGGCCGGGTCTGAGGAGCTGCGCCGCCAGGCGGTGAAGGACAACACCAGCGGCTGGCCCCAGGAGCTCGACGCGCTCAAGGCGCGCGCCGAACAGCCATCCGTGTGACGGATGAACGTGGCGGTGCCGTCGAGGCGACCGACAGCGTCCTCGTCGCGCTGGCCGAACCGACACGACGTCAGCTGCTTGATCTGCTCGCCGCCCAGGGCGAGGCCACCGCGACGACGCTAGCCGAACGACTTCCCGTCTCGCGGCAGGCGGTGGTCAAGCACCTCGCCGTCTTGGACGCCGCCGGGCTGGTTTCCGGCAGAAGGGTCGGACGCGAGGTGCGGTACGCGGTGCGGCCCGCGGCGTTGGACGCGACGGCGCGGTGGATGGCCGCGCTTGCGGCCGACTGGGATCGGCGGTTGGCAACCATCAAGCGCGTCGCTGAGGCAGCGGAGCGGGATTCGCGCTAGCGGCAGAGCCGGTCAGGTCATAGGCAAAGGGAGGGACACGGTGCAACTTCGGTACGGCAAGACGTCCGCGGCCATGACGAGCGCTAGTACAGCGGCGACGGCGGCCGCGCTGACGGCGACGCTCGGGGTCGCCGCCGCGTCCTGGGTGGTCGCGGTCTGGCAGATGAACGGGATGGACATGGGTGTGGCGACCCGGCTCGGCTCGTTCACGTTCTTTGCCGCCGTATGGGTGTTGATGATGGCGGCGATGATGCTGCCGGGCGCGGCCCCGGCAGTGCTGAGGCGCGCTCAGGCCGGCGGTGTGCGCGCCGTGCCGCTGTTCGCCGGGTCCTACCTTGCGGTCTGGGCACTGGCGGGCTTCGCGGTGTATGCGCTGTACCGGCCGCACGGGTCTGCCGCCGCCGGCGCGGTGGTGATCGCGGCGGGTGTCTACGAGCTCACGCCGGTCAAGCGGCATTTCCGCCGGCGCTGCCGCGAGAGCGCCCGCTCGGGATTCGCCTTCGGGCTGTGCTGCGCTGGCTCGAGCATCGGGCTGATGCTGATGCTGGTGGCGCTGGGCGTCATGAGCGTCACCTGGATGGCCGTGATCGCTGTCCTGGTCCTGGCCCAGAAGCTGCTGCCCCCCAAAGCCGCCATCGATGTGCCGCTGGCGGCAGCGATCGTCGGTCTTGGAATCCTGATCGTCATCGCGCCCTCGTCGGTTCCCGGGCTCACGCCACCGATGTGAGACGTCACCGGTGGCGCGGGCCACGCCCACCTGCTGTACGACAAGAAGGAGAGAAACAATGACCGCTCACAGGACCGGAACACGCCAGGAGTGGCTCGCGGCCCGGCTGGAGCTGCTCGAGGCCGAGAAGGAGCTGACCCGGCGCAGCGACGAACTGGCGCGGCGGCGGCAGCAGCTGCCCTGGGTCCGGATCGACAAGCAGTACCGGTTCGACACCGGCGAGGGCCCAGCGTCGCTCGCCGATCTCTTCGCAGGACGCTCGCAGCTGCTCATCTATCACTTCATGTTCGGGCCCGGCTACACTGCCGGGTGCCCGTCCTGCTCGGCGATCGCCGACGGCTTCGACCGCTCCGTCGTCCACCTTGCCCATCACGACGTCACGCTGTGCGCGGTGTCGCGGGCTCCGCTCGCGACGCTGCAGGCCTACCAGCGGCGGACGGGCTGGAGCTTCCCCTGGGCGTCATCGTCCGGCAGCGACTTCAACTACGACTTCCAGGCGGCGCACACCAAGGAGGATTGGGAGTCGGGAGCCGTCGAGTACAACTTCCGCACGGCGGACTTCCGGCCGCCGGAGGGACAGGACAATCCCATTCTCGACGAGATCGCGTCGAGCGTTGGAACGGACTGGGAGACGTACCGGCGAGAAGGGCCCGGCGTGAGCGCGTTCGCGCTCGAGGATGGCGTCGTGTACCACACCTACTCGGCGTACGCGCGCGGGCTGGACGGCCTGTGGGGCATGTACCAGTGGCTCGACCGCGCGCCACTCGGCCGCAACGAGACCGGCTTCTGGTGGCGCCGCCGCGACGAGTACGACAGCTAGCGTTGATACCGTGAGCTCGTGACAGAAGCGATCAAGCTATGAACGGTCTGCCGCGTGAACTGCGAGACTTGATCGAGTCCGGCCCCATGGCTCACCTGAGCACGATCAACGCCGACGGCAGCCCGCAGGTGACCGTCATCTGGATCGGCCTGGACGGCGATGACCTCGTCAGTGGTCATATGTCGTGGCACGCGAAGCTGCGCAACATAGAGCGGGACCCGCGGGTCGTGTTGTCCTTCGATGCGCCGCGGGTGCCCGGCGTCTTCTTGAACCCGTACGCCGTGCTGCGGGCGCGGGCCGCCGTCCAGCCGAGCGACGACGTATGGAATTTGCTCAACCGCCTGACGAAGGTCTACGTGTCCCCTAACGCCGAGTTCCCGGCGCCGCAGGGTCCCGGCTATGTCGTGCGCTACTCCGTCGAGCGCATCGGCGGCGTTGGCCCCTGGGCGCCGGCCTCGCACTGAGCTGCGGGCATTGACTGCGAGACCTTCAGCGCTGGGCGTCGTACGTCGTGAGGGACCAGAACGCTAGCGCGCCCTGGGCGCACCTGCAGCGAAAGGCCCCGCCGCCCGTTCCCGCCCGTCCGTCCGCCGAAGCGGCGACCTTTACCTTCCGTCGGCTGACCTGATCGCGCCTTGCCCCGGCAGGGTCCTGCGCTCCGGAATTCCCCGGTACCTGCCGTATGACGAATTTCTGCGCGAACCAATTCCGATTCACCCTTGCGGGGTGAGGCAGGCCCGGGTCAGGCCAGACAGCGTGGATGGGCAGCGCCGATCACACCCAGCGACGTGACCACCGGGCTGTTGAAACGGGCGCTGTGCTGCGGACCCGGCGGAGGTGACCTTGTCTGATAGCGGCGGTACGCCTGGGCCGACTGCCGAGGATCCCGCGGTCGGCCCGGATGAGCGAGCCGAGCTGGAACGCCTGCGCGCCCAAACGGCCGAACTGGAACACCTCCGCGCCGAGGCGTCCGCCGAGGCGGTTGAGATCGAACGCCTCAGGGCCGAGACTGCCCAGCTCCGCAGCCAGGGAAATGGCGCGGTTCGCCGACGGCGGATCAGCTGGCGGACCCCCGTCGCCATTGTGCTCATCGTGGTCGGCTGCGTGCTCGCTCCGTTGTCGGTCCTGGGCGTATGGAGTGCCAACCAGGTCTCCGACACCAACCGCTACATAGCCAACATTGAGCCGCTGATCCACAATCCGACGATCCAGAATGCCCTGACCGACAAGATCACGACCCAGATCACCAGTCACCTCAACGTGGCCGGAGACACCGATCAGGCCGCCGCCCTGCTCACGAGCAAGGGCCTGTCCCGCGTGGGCACGCTGCTCAAGTCATTCGGCCCGTCGATCGCCAGCGCGGTGGCCGGATACATTCACGGCCAGGTGCGCAAGATCATTACGAGTCCGCGGTTCGCCAACACCTGGATCCAGGTCAACACCATTGCTCACCAGCAACTCGTGAACGCGCTATCGGGGAAGGCCGGCGCGGTCAGCGTCAGCAACGGCCAGGTCGTGATCGACCTCGCCCCGTTCATCAGCATCGTCAAGCAGAACCTGGTTTCTCGCGGGTTCACGCTGGTGAACAGCCTTCCGCCGATCCACCCGACGCTGGCGCTGTTCTCGTCCCGGGACCTGGTCAAGGCGCAGAGCGCCTACCGGCTGATCAACGATCTCAAGATCGTATTGCCGATATTGGCGCTCCTATTGATCGGCCTGGGGATTTACGTCGCACGGAGCCACCGGCGCGCCCTCGTCGGAGCCGGGCTCGGCTTCGCCGCGTCCATGCTCGTCCTCGCCCTCGGCCTGACCTTCTTCCGCACTATCTACCTGAACAGCGTGCCCCCGGCCGTGCAGCCCAGTGACGCCGCCGCCGCCATGTTCGACACGGTTGTCAGGTTCATCAAGGAAGCACTCCGTACCCTGCTGGTGGTCGGGCTCGTCGTTGCCCTCGGCGCATTCCTGACCGGGCCTTCTACCACCGCGGTCCAGATCCGTTCGGCGTTCAGAGCAGGACTGGGGTGGATCCGGCGCACCGGCGAGCGTGCCGGCGAGTCCACCGGCCCGGTCGGCCGGTGGACCTACGCGCACCGGAAGGGCCTCCGGGCCGGGGCGGTGGCGCTCGCGGCCCTGCTCTTCGTTTTCTGGGGCCGACCCACGAGTATGGTCGTCATCCTGATCACCGTCTTGCTGCTGGTGGTCCTCGGCCTGATCGAACTGATCGGCAGGCCACCCGCGCGGCCGCAGACCGCAGGTCACCCTTGACAGAGGCCCAGTCGGACTGGGTGAGGTCGCCGCCGCGTTCCCCTCGCCGGTAGGCCGGTCCGGTGCTCGCGCAGGCGGTCGGACTAGCGTTGCTTTCGGCGCTGTCCCCGACAGCGCTGCTGATTGCCGCCGTCTATCTCGGCTCCGCAAGGCCCGGGCTGACCAGCACGTTCTACCTCATCGGCGCGGTGGCCATGAGCCTGGTGATGGGAGTAGTCTTTCTGCTGGTGTTGCGCAGCGCTGACCTGAACCACCCGGACCAGCACGCGCCCCGGTACGGTCTGCGGCTCGGCCTGGGCATCATGCTGCTCGCCGCGTGCGCCTTTGTCGCGGCACGCAAGCCCAGGCGGTCCGATCCCGCGAAAGGGCACCATGGGCTCGTGTCCAGGATGGTCGCCGACCCGGCTCCGCTCAGCGCGTTCGTCGTTGGCCTCCTCGTGTTCGCCCCCGGTGTCACGTTTATCGCGGCGCTGCAGGTGATCGCGACGGCACGAGCCGGACCCGACCTCACGGTCCTGGCCGTGATCCTCGTCGTGGTGATCAACGTTCTGCTCGTGTGGCTGCCGATCACGCTCCATCTGGTGGCCCCGAAGGCGACCGAACGTCGCCTTAAGGCCTTCAACCGCTGGCTGCGTACGCATGGGACCACGGTGCTTATCGGGGTAATGGCCGTCGCCGGAGGGATCATGGTCTTCGACGGCATCTACGGGCTTGTCGTCGGCACATGACTGCGGCATTGTCGTCTCGCGGGACCCGATCGGGCGGTCGTCCGGTCTCGCCTCACCCGTGGCGGATGATTCCCGCAGTCCCTGCGCGGACATACTGGGTGCCGTGGACCCGCTCGACCGGCTGCGCGCGGCAGGCAAACGCATGACCGACCCGGCGGAGTCGATCGCCCAGCGCGTCGCGGAGCGCGTGGTCGATCTCCTCGTTCACGCAGTGGACGTGAATGCTCTTCTGCGGCTGGTCGATCTGAACGCTCTGCTAGATCAGGTGGACATCGACAAGGTCCTGCAGAGGGTGGACCTGAATGCGGTCCTCGACCGGGTGGACCTGAATCAGCTGCTCGACCGGGTCGACGTCAATCCGCTGCTCGACCGGGTCGACGTGAACCCGCTGCTCGACCGGGTCGACGTCAATCCCCTGCTCGACCGGGTCGACGTCAATCCGCTGCTAGACCGGGTCGACGTGAACGCGGTGCTGAACCGCGCAGACATCGACGACGTGATGCGACGCGTCGATATCGGCGCTCTGCTCGATCGCGTCGATGTCAATCAATTGGTGCGGCGCATCGACATGGACGCGCTGGTCGAGCAGACGGATCTCGGCGCTGTCATCGCCAGGTCCTCCGGCGGGGCAGCGAGCGAAGCGCTTGACGCGGCGCGCAGCCAGGCTGTCGGCCTCGATCAGTTCATCGACCGCTGGGTTGGGCGTCTGCTCCGGCGCAAGCATCCTGGACCACCGGCGCCGATCGCCCTGCTGGATGCTCAGGCAGAGTCATGAGCGCCCGAACGCACGCCGCTGGGTGGGTGAGCTGGCAAGGGCACTACGCAGGCTCGGTATCGCGATTCCTGGCTTTCGTCGTCGACGCCGCGGTCAGCGCGGGACTGTTTGCCCTCGGCCTTGCGGCCGCTTCCCTGGCGGCGCAGGTCGTGACCGGGCATTCGGTCAGCTGGAACCGGACAAACATCGTCGTCGCCGTCATTCTCGCTGCCTGGGAACTCTTCTACTTCGGTTACTCGTGGGCGGCGAGCGGCAGGACCTTCGGCATGGCGGTGCTGGGCATCCGCGTGGTACGGGCAGATGGCACGGCGCTCGAGCCGCGGCAGGGCATCGTGCGTGCGCTGGTGTTCCCGCTCAGCTTCCTCCTCTGCGGCCTCGGGTTCCTCGGCATCCTCGTGCAGCGCGAGCATCGTGCCCTGCACGATCTCATCGCCGGCACCGCGGTCATTTATGCCTGGGATGCGCGCGCGGCCCGGCTCCGGTTCCTCGCCCGCGAGGCCGAAGTCGGAGCAGGCGGCAGTTCGCGCCCCCCGTCTGGGAGCGAAGGCGACGGTGACCATCCGGCGGCGTTCCCTGCAGCCACGCAGGCCGGACCTGCACCGCTCAGCCCAGACGATGTCGCGGGCCCGCGCGAGCTGCGCCCAGATGCTAACGGCGCCCAGCACGAGTGATGCCGCTCGCTTTGAACGGCTCGCTCCACGCGGACCGGATATGTCTCGACATCATCCGCGGCGGGTGACGCAGCGCACGTGCGCAGCCGCGATCGTTGGATGGTGGCGCAGTTGCCCTCAGCATCCGTATGGCCAGAGCGACCGAAGGGATTCTGATCATGAACATGTCAGCCAGGGCCGATATCGACGAGGCTACCAGGGAAGCACTGGCTGAACTGGCCCTCGGCGACCCAGAGCTCCTGGGCGAGGGTCTGGAGGTGCGAGCGGAGCTGCAGCGCAGGAGTGGCCTGGATCCGCGCAGCTTCGCCCTCGTCAAGATCGCCGCCCTCATCGCGCTCGACGCCCCCCCGGCCTCGTACATCTGGCAGGTTGGCAACGCGCTCGATGCCGGCGCCACGCCCGAAGACCTCATGGGCGTCCTGCTTGCGATCTGGCCGCAGGTCGGCGGGCCGAAGACAGTCGCGGCCGCGCCAGAACTCATGGTTGCCCTTGGCCTGGCCCTGCCAGAAGGCGTGTAGGACCCGGCGTGGCGGCTCAGCCAACTAGGAGGCAGTGATGTTCATGCGTAGACGTCCGTTGATGCGCGCAGCTGTGGTAGGCGGTGGCGCCTACGCCGCGGGCCGGAGCATGGGCCGTCGAGCGGAGCAGCGTGATCAGGGGGAGGACGAGCAGAACGAGCGGATCAGCGACCTCGAGCAGCAGCAGGCGGCGCCACCCGCGCCCTACCAGCAGCCCCCTGCCGAGGCAGCACCTTCGCCAATGCTCGATCAGCTGAATCAACTCGCCACCCTGCATCAGCGAGGCGTTCTGACCGACGACGAATTCACATCCGCCAAGGCTAAACTGCTCGGCACCTGACCCACTTTCGCGGACGGCGGAAGAAGTGCGCACGTCGGCGCACCCCGGGCAATCAGGCGCGCGCCGTTTCCGTGGGGTGCGCAGATCCCCTGAGCCCGGCGGCGAGGATATCGATGCTCAGCGCCAGGATCCACGCCGGGAACAGCAGCTCCACCCAGGGCGAGATACCGATGCCGACCAGGAGCACCAGCGCGCTCACGAGCCCGGCGACGGTGAGCCATCTGGAGACGATCTCGGTGCGGCGCGCGATCGTCACCGTGGTCAGCGTGAACACCGCTGCCATTCGCATTGCGTAGACGTTCATCAGGCTCGCGGTGAGGTTGCGGCCCAGCGCGAGGGTGCTCGCATTCGGCGAGCCGGCGCTCGCGTCCGCGATGACGCTGCCCGCGATCGCTGCGGCCGCGAAGATCATGGCGACGAACAAAAGGCCGCTGCCCAGGAAGACCGTTGCGAAGAAGCGGTCCTCGCGCTCGCCGATCCGGTCCCTGATCACCCCGACGAACCACAAGAACGCGATCCCGGCGAACGGGATGAGGTTCAAGGCGATCGCCACCGCGGCTCTGCGCCGCGAATCGGTCAGCCATGCTCCAGGCACGTCAGGATGAGCCGGAATAGAGACTCTGAGCAGCACCAGCACAGCGGCCAGGAACACGGAAAAGATAGTTCAGGGGCTGGCCGCGCTCATCGGCGGAGTCTCCAGCGACGCCAGCGAAGGGCGGGCCTGGTGGATCGCGTTCGGCGTGATCAGCCTGATCGCCGGGATAGTAGTCGCGGCGACGCCCGCCTCCTCCCTGACCTTCCTCGCCGTCCTGCTCGCCATCTGGTTCATCATCATGGGCATCTTCGAGATCATCGGCGGGCTCATGCTCCGGCGCGAACTTCGAGTCACGGTGATGACACTCACCTGACCGCTCATCCTTACCGGATGATGCCCGGCCGACTGAGCGCTGCCAGCATCGTTAGGCGGGTCTCTGGTGGGGCGCAGACGACAGCACCTTCCGGGGAGGCCACCTCCCGTCGTGAGACCCGCTCAGATGCCCGCCGGGCGCGAGGAGTAGTGAAATGAGCGAGCCGTTCAAGGGCACGATCAACATCGACATCCGCGATTCGGAGCCGGACTGGACACCGTTCGAGCCGCCCAAGGCACCCGACGGCGCAGCCAATGTTGTCTACATCGTGCTCGACGACGTGGGCTTCTCGGCCATGAGCTGCTACGGGGGCCCGATCGAGACGCCGAATATCGAGCGGATCGCCGCCGACGGGGTCCGCTACACGCAATGGCATACGACGGCGCTCTGCTCTCCGACCCGCTCGTGCCTGCTGACCGGCCGCAACCACACGCGCAACAGCATGGCGTGCATCACCGAGGGCGCGGTCGGGTTCCCGAACGCGAGCGGCACGATCCCGCCGGAGAACGGCATGCTCTCCGAGATCCTCGGTGAGCGCGGCTGGAACACCTACATGGTGGGCAAGTGGCACCTGTGCCCGACCGTGGAGATGAACCTGGCCTCGACGCGGCGGAACTGGCCGTCCGGCCGCGGGTTCGAGCGCTGGTACGGGTTCCTGGGCGCGGAGACGAATCAGTGGTACCCGGACCTGGTGTATGACAACCACCCGGTCGACCAGCCTAAGCTGCCGGCCGAGGGTTACCATCTCACCGACGACCTCACCGACAAGGCCATTGAGTTCGTCAAGGACGCCAAGACGGTCGCGCCGGATAAGCCGTTCTTCCTGTACTACGCGCCCGGCGCCTGCCACGCGCCGCACCATGTCTCCAAGGAGTGGATCGACAAGTTCAAGGGCCGCTTCGACATGGGGTACGAGGCGATCCGCGAGCAGACGCTGGCCCGGCAGAAGCAGCAGGGCATTGTCCCGGCCGACACCGAGCTGCCGCCGGTCAACCCGATAGGCACCCCCGAAACCCGCAAGGGGCCCGAGGGCCAGCCATTCCCGCCACTGGACGTCACCCGGCCGTGGGCTTCGCTGTCCGCCGACGAGAAGCGCCTCTTCGCGCGGATGGCAGAGGTCTATGCGGGGTTCCTGGCGCACGCCGACCACCACATCGGCCGGCTGCTCGACTACCTGGAGGAATCGGGGCAGCGGGAGAACACGCTGGTGATCCTGGTGTCCGATAACGGGGCCAGTGGCGAAGGCGGCCCGGACGGCTCGGTCAACGAGATGTTGTTCGCGAACGGCATCCCCGACGACTTACAACCACTACCCGAACGGGTGGGCGATGGCCTTCAACACGCCGTTCAAGATGTGGAAGCGGTATGAGTTCAACGGAGGCACCGCCGACCCGTGCATCCTCTCCTGGCCGTCGGCCACGGCGGGCAAGGGCGAGATACGCCACCAGTACCACCACGCGATCGACATCGTGCCCACCATCCTGGACTTTCTCGGCGTCGAGGCCCCGGCCACCATCAAGGGCCACGTGCAGAGCCCCTTCGACGGGGTCAGCATGCGATCGAGCGTCGACAACGCGTCGGCGCCGTCGGCCCGCAAGACGCAGTTCTACTCCATGCTCGGCTCCCGGGCGATCTGGCACGAGGGCTGGAAGGCCGTCACCACCCATCCGACCCTCGCCGGGTGGGGCCACTTCAACGACGACACCTGGGAGCTGTACCACGTCGACACCGACCGCGCCGAGCTGCACGACCTGGCCGCCGAGCACCCCGACAAGCTACGCGAGCTAGTCAACCTGTGGTTCGCCGAGGCAGGGCACAACGGCACCTTCCCGCTGGATGACCGGTCCGCGCTGGAGATCATCACGACGCCGCGGCCGCAGCTGGCCTCGGCCCGCGACCGGTACGCCTACTTCCCCGATACCGCGGAGGTGCCCGAGTTGCAGGCGGTGAACGTCCGCAACCGCTCCTTCACGATCGGGGCGCTGGTGGACATCCCAGGCCTCGGCGCGCAGGGCGTGCTGTTCGCCCACGGGTCGCGGTTCGGCGGGCACGCCCTCTACGTCAAGGACAACCGGCTGCATTACGTCAACAACTTCGTCGGCATGGCCGAGCAGAAGATCGACGGCACCCAGGACGTCCCCACCGGGGAGAACCTGATCCTGTCCGCCTCCTTCGACAAGGACGGAGAGGACCCGCCGCACGTGTCCACCGGGATCCTGTCGCTGTACCACGGGGACAAGAAGGTCGGCGAGGGCCGGATCAGGACCCAGCCCGGGATGTTCTCGCTCGCCGGCGAGGGCCTGTGCGTCGGCCGGGACAGCGGCGAGCCGGTGACTGACGACTACCCCGGCGATCACCCGCACACATTCACCGGCGGCACGATCAAGCGGGTCACGGTCGACGTCAGCGGCGACCCCTATGTCGATCTGGAGCGCGAAGCCCAGGCCATGCTGGCGCGGGAGTAAGCGCTTCGGTGATCGCCGACCTATTGATCGGGGAGACTTTGTGCCCGTAATCGCGCATTAGTCTCCCCGATCCTGGTGTTCGACCTGATTTTCGCCTGCCTGATCTACTCGTACCTCTGGAAGCGGTGGGATCCGGGCATGCTCGCGGCAGTTTTCTGACCGAAATAGCTGGCCAGCAAGGCCTGCGCTGTGGCGGTCAGGGCGCCTGCTCGTCTGATGCCCGGAGCGCGCGGAGAGACGCCTCGAAAGAGCCCAGACGGCTGCGGGCGACCTCAGCCTGCTGTGCGCCGGCTCCCCGGAACACGCTCGGCGTCCATGGAGGAGCGGATGGCCTGCACGACGCCCGCGTTATCGGCGGTCACGGCGGGTGTGGCGGCGCTGTGAGCCGTGGGGCGGCACGGCTGATGCATCGGAAGCCGAGGTGGCATGTGGCGCTGTCGACGGTCTGGCCCTGGCGGGCGGCCGGCCGGTAGCGCAGGCAGTAGTTGGGTGCGCACAGGTGCGAGCCGCCCTTGATGACCTTACGCGCGAGGTGCGCGCCCGGCTCGCCGACGATCTTGCTGCGCTCCGGCGAGGTGACTCGCGGGTTGCGCGGCACGCAGCACGCGTGGGCAGCATCAGCCGGATGACGCGGGGTGAAGTAGTCGCAGGTCCATTCCCAGACGTTGCCGGTCATGTCATTCAGCCCATAGCCGCTGGCGGGAAATGACCCTACCGGGGAGGTCCCCTCGTAGCCGTCGGTGAGCAGGTTCTGCCAGGGGAACGTGCCCTGCCAGGTGTTGGCCATCATCCGGCCGTCCGGCGCGAACTCATCGCCCCATGCGTACACGGCGCCGTCGAGGCCGCCGAGCGCCGCGTACTCCCACTCGGCCTCGGTGGGCAGTTCCTTGCCCGCCCAGGCGGCGTAGGCTTCGGCATCCTCATAGGCGACATGGGTCACCGGGTGTCGTGCGAGGCCGCCGCGGTCGCTGCCAGGACCGCCAGGGTGGCGCCAGCAGGCGCCGGGGACGTACGCCCACCAGTTGCGGTAATCGCGCAGGTCGACCAGGCCAGGGATGCGCCGGAACACCAGCGATCCGGGCACCAGCAGATCCGGGTCGGCATCGGGGTAGTCAGCCGGTTCCAGCGGCCGCTCGGCGATGGTCTGGTACCCGGTCGCCGTCACGAACCGCCGGAATTCCGCGACCGTCACCGGGCTGGTGTCCATCCAGAACCCATCCACGGTGACCCGGTGCACGGGGCGCTCCTCCGGATAGAAGCTGGCCGAGCCCATCAAGAACATGCCGCCAGGAATCCACGCCATCGTCCCCCGCTGATCTCGTGCCCGGCTTCTTGCCGGGTTCCGCGGCCGCACCGGCCCGGCGGCCCGGTCGTTCGCGGCGGCCCGTGCTGACGAACTCGTCGTGGACATGCGGTGCCTGCTCCGATTCTCGCGGCCTTTCACCTGGGACACTAAGGGTGCCGGCACAGGTCGGCACCACCCCTCACGGATGAGGCATGGACGGGCCCCGAATGCGCCGAAACGCTGTTGCGCGAGCCGTCGGCCGGGGCAGGGAGCTGTGATTCGAGCACCGGCGCGGCGGCGAAGAACACACGACCACCGGCGGCGCTGTCCGGCGGATGGCGCTGGCACCGCGCAGCGTGGCTGATTTCTAGGCTGAGTTCCGTAATGAAACCGTCCTAGGCATCTGGGCTAGGCCAGGATCATGAGGTACCCCGATGGTGGCGAGCTGACCGCCGCGGAACGGGCCCGCCGCGAGCAGGCGCGGTTCGCTGCGACGGAGCTGATCGAGGCCGGCGCGAGTGAGCCCGGCGCTTGGCGCCTCTGGTTTGGCTGTCATGGCGTGCCCGGCCGGGTCCGGTACCAGGCGACGGTCGCGGTAACGGCGGCGGCCAGCGGGGTGCCGGCCGCTCCGAAGGCGGCCTCGTATTTGCTGGTGTCCAGGACGAACGGCTGGTCGAACTGGTAGGTCGTCTCGGCCAGCCCCCGCAGCACCGGGTTGACAAGTCCCAGGGCGCGCAGGACCAGCTTGGGCACCTGCCGGACAGCGACGGGATGCCCGACCTCGCGGGCGACCAGGTCGAGCAGCGCCCGGGTGGTGACGGTCTGCGGGCCGGGCAGGTGCCACACCTCGCCGGCTGCGCGGGCGTCGGTGCCGAGGATGGCCAGGCCGGCGGCAATGTCGGGAACGTAGCTGTAGGTGTGCGGCAGGTCAGGGTGGCCGATGAAGTCGGCGCGCCGGCCGGCCAGGGCGTTGCCGAAGACCCGCTCCCCCAGTGTTGACCCCTGGGTGACGCCGGCGCCGAAGAAGTCCGAGGCCCGCCCGATGGCGATGCGGACCCGGCCGGCCTCGGCGGCGGCCAGCAGCTCGGCGGTCATGGCCGCCCGGGTCCGGCCCTTGACCGTCGTCGCGGCCAGCGGCAGGTCCTCGGTCATCGGCCTGCCCCCGGTCGGGCCGTAGCCGTACAGGTTCTCCAGGGCCACCAGGAGCGCGCCGTTGCGCTCGGCGGCGGCCAGCGCGCCCCGCTGCAACGGCGGGAAGCGCTCCGGCCAGTGGGCGTAAGGGGCGTTGAGGCACTGGTAGACAACCGAAGCGCCCTTGGCCGCGTCGGCGGCGGCTTCGGGGTCGGTGACATCCGCGCCCCGCCAGTCAACGCCGCCGGCCAGCGCAGGTGGCCTATGCCGGGACACCGCCCGGACCGGAAGACCCTGCCCGGCCAGGTGCGCGGCGAGGGCACTGCCGACCTGGCCGGTCCCGAACACGACGTGCAGCCGATCCTCGCCCATGACCGGTCCTCTCGCTGAACCCCCGAGCAGCCTGGCCGTCGGCGACGGCCGGCCTCGATGTCCGTGACCGACGCTACGCCGGATTCACAAAACTAGCAATAAGTTTCAAGAAACATATATCCTAAACTTTGGCCGACGCCGGGATGGGCTTCCTCACCAGCCATGCCCGGGCGCCCGGTGCGCCCTGCGTGACACCGGCGCAACGCCGAGCATCACCTAGCGCATGCCCGCGGTCATCACCGGCCAAGGCGCAGCCGGCCACGTCGCCAGGGACCAGGACGGCATCGCCATCGCTCGAGTGGCCAGGTCCGGTTCTCACTGCGCAAAAGCAGGCAACCTGTTTCCGGAAATGAGTTGTGCTATGTTATGGAGCGTGGCGGACTGGAGTTTCCTGACCAACCACGCCCGGGTGCTGCTGTGCATCGCCCACGACCCGGGCGCTAGGCTGCGCGACATCGCGGCCAGCCTGGGCATCACCGAGCGCAGCGCTCACGGCATCGTCACTGACCTCACCAAGGCCGGCTACGTGATCAAGCAGCGAGACGGCCGCCGCAATCGCTACCGGATCCAGGCGCACCTGCCGCTGCGGGAGCCCGCCAGCCGGGAGCCCGCCATCGGCGAGGTCCTGGCCCTGCTGCTGGGAAGCAAGGACGGCGTGGCCGGGCTTGCGGACCTCGCTGTCACCGACAGCCTGGACGGCGGAGAGGCGGACGGTGCGGATGCCATCACCTCACGGGCCGGTAGTCCCGGCGTCCTCGGCGGCCCGGAAGGTGACGACGGGCCCGGCGCGGCCCCGCCCGAGGGCGGTCTTCTTCCCGGCGACCATAGTCGCGCCGCTGCTGCTGGCGGGACGTGATGGCTTTCGGTGCACGGTGAGGGTTCCCTACCGGGGTGGGTGCGTCGAGCGAGGTTAGGTAGGCGGCATTGCCGCGCAGAGCTGCCTGATACGGATCACTTCGTCGGTTCGGAAGCGATCCGCGATCAGTTCGAGCGCCGAGCCGAGGGCCTGGCTCGGCCGCCCTGTGGCCCGGAGGGTCGGCCGAAAGTGAGCAGTTTTGGAGAAGCGCAGGTCACGGAGCCACGCCTAGCATGACCGTTATGCACATCACGATGCACCAGACCTTCCTCCCGCGTGACGACCCGGACGCATACCTGGCCTGCTATCGCGACACCCTCGGCTTCGAGGTCCGCACCGGCATCGGATACGGCGGGATGCGCTGGATCACGGTCGGCCCCGCCGACCAGCCCGGCCCGTCGGTCGTCCTGGAGCCGTCGGCCGCCGACCCCGTGGGGTGCAGACTTGTGCCCACTGTCGATTCCGCGCCTCGCCGTTCGTCCTAACACGACCGTACGCACCGGGTCCATGTGACCCACGACTTAAGGAGTGACCATGACCGGCTCTACCACCGAGGGAATCAAGACCGTGCTGCATCCGGTTTCCGACCTTGCGGCGGCCAAGGCGGTGTACACCGCCCTGCTCGGCGTTCCGCCGATGGCCGACTCGCCCTACTACGTCGGCTTCGAGGCCGCTGGCCAGCAGGTCGGGCTGGTGCCGAGCGGTGGATCTCAGAGCATGACCTCGCCGGTGGCCTTCTGGCACGTGCCGGACATCGAGGCGAAGCTGGCCGAGGTGACCGCCGCGGGTGCCAAGGTGAAGGAGGCCCCGCAGGATGTCGGCGGCGGCCGCCTGGTGGCCACCTTCACCGACATCGACGGGAACGTACTCGGGCTGATACAGGACAAGTGATCGCGAGCTGACTGTTGCCGCGGCCGCGCCGGCGAAGGCAACCAGCACAGATGGAGGCATGAAGAGCATGGCCACGAGGACGGAGACGCAGTCGACTGCGCTGGACGTTGCCGACCGGCACGAGGTGATCCGCGTGCACGGTGCGCGTCAGAACAACCTCAAGGACGTCAACGTCGAGATCCCGAAGCGCCGGCTGACGGTGTTCACGGGCGTCTCCGGCTCGGGAAAGAGCTCTCTGGTGTTCGACACGATCGCCGCGGAATCGCAGCGGTTGATCAACGAGACCTACAGCGCCTTCGTGCAGGGTTTCATGCCGACGCTGGCGCGACCCGAGGTCGATGTGCTCGAGGGCCTGACGACCGCGATCATCGTTGACCAGCAGCGGATGGGTGCCGACCCCCGTTCCACGGTCGGCACCGCCACCGACGCCAACGCGATGCTGCGGATACTCTTCAGCCGACACGGGCAGCCGCACATCGGCTCGCCCCAGGCGTTCTCCTTTAACGTCGCCTCAATCAGCGGGTCGGGCGCGGTCGCGTTCGAGCGCGGCGGGAAGAGCGTGAAGGAGCGGCGCAGCTTCAGCATCACCGGCGGCATGTGCCCGCGCTGCGAAGGCCGGGGCACGGTCTCCGATATCGACCTCACCCAGCTCTTCGACGAGTCCAAGTCGCTCGCCGAGGGCGCGATCATGGTCCCCGGCTACAAGGCGGGCTTCTTCGACCCGGACAAGCCGATCCGCAGGTTCACGAAGAAGGAGATGCACGACTTCCTCCACCACGAGCCGGTCAGGATGAAGATCGCGGGCATCAACATGACCTACGAGGGGCTGATCGCGCGGGTCCAGAAGTCGATGCTCACCAAGGACAAGGAGGGGATGCAGCCCCACATCCGGTCCTTCGTGGAGCGGGCGGCCACGTTTGCCGCCTGCCCCGAGTGCGGCGGCACGCGGCTCACCGAGGCGGCCCGTTCCTCGCGGATCAAGGGCATCAACATCGCCGAGGCGTGCGCGATGCAGATCAGCGACCTGACTGAGTGGATCAACGGCCTCGACGAGCCATCGGTGGCACCGCTGCTCACCACGCTCGGGCAGACCCTGGACTCATTCGTGGAGATCGGCCTGGGCTACCTCAGCCTCGACCGGCCGTCGGGCACGCTGTCGGGCGGCGAGGCGCAGCGCACCAAGATGATCCGCCAGCTCGGGTCGTCGCTGACCGACGTCACGTACGTCTTTGACGAGCCCACCATCGGGCTGCACCCGCACGACGTCCAGCGGATGAACGACCTGCTCCTGCGGCTGCGCGACAAGGGCAACACGGTGCTCGTCGTGGAGCACAAGCCGGAGGCCATCGCGATCGCCGACCATGTCGTCGACCTCGGCCCGCGCGCGGGCACCGAGGGCGGCGAGGTGGTGTTCGAGGGCGACCTCAAGGGGCTGCGGGCCAGCGGCACCCTCACCGGCCGCCATCTCGACGACCGGGCCGCCCTCAAGGAGACGGTCCGGACGCCCTCAGGCGCGCTGGAGGTCCGCGGTGCGACGGAGCACAACCTGCGCGACGTCGACGTCGACATCCCGCTCGGGGTGCTGGTCGTCGTCACCGGCGTCGCGGGCTCCGGCAAGAGCTCGCTCGTGCAGGGCTCAATCGCCGGCCGCGAGGGCGTTGTGTCCATCGACCAGGGCGCGATCCGCGGCTCGCGGCGGAGCAACCCGGCGACCTACACCGGGCTGCTCGACCCGATCCGCAACGCCTTCGCGAAGGCCAACGGCGTGAAGCCCGCGTTGTTCAGCGCCAACTCCGAGGGCGCCTGCCCCAACTGCAACGGCGCGGGCGTCATCTACACCGACCTGGCGATGATGGCCGGCGTCGCCACCACCTGCGAGGAGTGTGAGGGGAAGCGGTTCGAGGCGTCGGTGCTGGAATACCACCTCGGCGGCCGGGACATCAGCGAGGTGCTCGCGATGCCGGTGACCGAGGCCCGGGAGTTCTTCGGCACGGGCGAGGCACATACGCCTGCCGCGGAGAAGATCCTCGACCGGCTCGCCGACGTCGGGCTGAGCTACCTAAGCCTCGGCCAGCCGCTCACGACGCTGTCCGGCGGCGAGCGGCAGCGACTCAAGCTGGCTACCCACATGGCCGAGAAGGGCGGCGTCTACGTCCTCGATGAGCCGACCGCCGGCCTCCATCTGGCCGACGTCGAGCAGTTGCTCGGCCTGCTTGACCGGCTCGTCGACTCCGGCAAGTCGGTCATCGTCATCGAGCACCACCAGGCGGTCATGGCGCACGCCGACTGGATCATCGACCTCGGCCCCGGCGCC
>WNFJ01243270.1_pt1 | contig 33102 bp, 34 predicted proteins | sample 5400461 | NCBI WGS metagenome assembly WNFJ01 (sample SAMN13153349, study PRJNA577476) | soil metagenome | isolation source: 115 cm saprolite on Douglas fir-dominated hillslope | place: USA:California | collected 2013-09-17
CGCCGTTCTCGAAGGACGCCATTGCAAACACAATGCTTGCTTCGCAGCACAGCTCAAAATTTGCGGAATTCGCCGCTTCTATGACGAACTTGGGCTAGCGCTTCACTCTCACCTGAACCGCCGTCCCTTCGGGAAGCGATCCCTCCAGCAATTCGATTTTTCCTCCACGCACAATTCCGTTGAACTCTTGCTGCGTGGCCACTCGAACGGATGGATCTGGTGCGCTTGCCCGTCCTGAGCCTTGGTCCATAGCGTCGTTTGCCAGTTGGTCGGCTTCGCGGTTGTGGCCTCGCAAAACGTGCTCGATCTTGAACCACTCGAGTTTCGAGATGAGCTGACTCGCCCGGGCGTGCAGATCACGCAGGGTAGGCTCCTTGACTTTGTAAATGCCTTTGATCTGGCGGACAAGGAGTTCCGAATCACTGATTACTTTGAGGGCTTTGTGACCATGCTCGATGGCATACTCCAACGCGCCGACGAGCGCTTGATATTCCGCGACGTTATTCGTCTGATGTCCCAGGTACTTGCTCAGTTCGGCGACTTGGTTCCCTTTGGAATCTTGGATGACCACTCCATAACCCGCTGGCCCAGGATTGCCGCGAGCGCCGCCGTCGGTATGCGCGATGAGGTAGTGTTCGGGTGCAGTTTTCATGGCTTTCACCTTCCGGCCGCCAGCCTGGTACCGAGCCGTTGCGGAAGATTGGCGGCGAAGATTCGCTCTTGCGCCGACCTCACATCGTAAGGAACGCGGTAGAAGGTCACAACCCGGCGCTCCGAATCGAACACGGCGAACGCTGCCCGCCAGTCACCATCGCGTGGCTGCCCCACCGATCCTGGATTGATCATGTAATTGGCTCCTGTTTCCAGTTGAAAATCGCAGGTGTCGATCTGCCCGATGCTGGCATACATCGGGTGAGTGGCTTCGGCCAAACCGCCACGCAGGGAGAATGTCCCTTGGATGTGTGTATGGCCGAAAAATGTGACGCTCACGTCTGATTTGATCAGTGGCGGCAATGCCTCCTGAATGTCGACCACGTATTGGTCTTCGTCGAGCGGCGAGCCATGCACGAATTGAACGCCCGACAGTTCCGGAAGGAAGACTGGGCCCTGAGGCAAGGCGCGCAGCCAGTCCAGATTTTCGCTTGTGAGCTGATCGCGGTTCCAGAGTGCGGCGAGACCAGCGATGGGATTAAAGCTCTCGACGTTGTCCAGTCCGGCAACGACTTTGTCATGATTGCCGCGAACGAAGGCTCCGCCTAGCTCCCGCGCCTGCGCGGTGACTTCATTGGGGCTGGCGCCATAACCGACGATGTCGCCTAAATTCACGGTCGCGTCGTGAGGCGACGCTGCCGCAAGGCAAGCTTGTAAGGCTTCCAGATTGCTGTGAATGTCACTGAGCAGGAGTATGCGCATCTTTACTCGGAATTGGGGATTATAAAGCTCACGCGTTCATTACCGGGCATCGGGCCCAATGACCAGGACTGACTTCCGTCAAAGGTGGCAGGTGGCGGGCGCACTCGGGCACCCGCAAATCGCATCGTGGTTCAAAAGGACATCCGCTGGGCATACCATGCAATGGAGGAACTGTGCCTTCGATTGTCTGCAGCGGGCGGTTGCGTTCCGTGGCCAGAGTGGGAACAGCTTCAAGCAGGCCGCGTGTGTAGGGATGCGCGGGCGCGCGGAAGAGTTCCTGGCGAGTAGCGAGTTCGACCAGGCTTCCGGCGTACATTACCGCGACCCGGTCTGCGACTTGGGAAACCACTGCGAGGTCGTGGGAGATGAAAAGCATGGTGAGTCCGAACTTTTCACGAAGTCCGGCGAGCAGATCGAGAATCTGTGCCTGGATGGTGACGTCCAATGCCGTGGTGGGTTCGTCGGCGATCAGCAACTCGGGACGGTTAACGATTGCTATTGCGATCATCACTCTCTGCCGCATTCCGCCCGAGAGCTGGTGGGGATAGTCGCGAGCACGGCCCGCTGGATCAGTAATCGCCACTTCGCGCAGAGCTTCGACTGCCCTGTTCCGCGCCTCTGCTTTTGAAACATTGTTATGCGCACGAACCGCCTCCGCGATCTGCTCTCCGACGCGCATTACCGGATTCAGGGCAGTCATCGGTTCCTGGAAAATCATGGAAATCCGTGAGCCGCGCAGACCGCGCATTTCTTCCGCATCCAGCTCAGTCAAATTTCGTGGAGTACTACCGTTCGCGGCGAATAATATCTCGCCGCTCACCTCAGCCTGCGGCGGCAACAAACGCATGATCGCCAGGGAAGTGACTGATTTTCCCGAGCCGGACTCACCGACCAGCCCAAGAACTTCGCCCCGCGACAGGCCAAATCTGACATCGCGGACGGCGGTGAGCGCGCGCGGCGTCGCCGGGAACTCCACGCCCAGATTTTGGATTTCGAGCAGCACACGCTCATGTTAGCAGTGTCGCGTGATTTGACGTGAAAGGGTCGGAGTTGAAAAATTCGGGATTCGTGGGCGCGGGTTCGACGCAACCTTCCCAAAGATAGGGAAAAAGGGCAGCGCCCATCCCGCTCCGTCGCCTGTCGGCAATTACCCAGCCAAACCCTATAATCAGTTGCTCACAAACTGGCTCTTTCCACGTCTATCTCCATGCAGCCGGGGAAGCTGAGCTGACCCGGCTTCGCTGAGGACAAAAGAGATGCCGGCCGACGCGTGGGCAGTACAATTCCCGGTTGGCAAGTGTTCTCATCCGGCGGCAAGTCGCGGCCAGGTGGAACGAAGCAGTGGAACGCGGGATTCGCAATCGCGGGACCACATGTTAAGTCAGGTACCACGCCGCATTGACGACACTATGCTGGTGCGGGAGGCTCAGCGCGGCAGCTGCGCCGCCTTCGAGGAATTGGTGCGCCACTACGACCAGGCGGTGCTTCGGCTGGCGTTGCACTTGACCGGATCGGAGCACGAAGCCCAGGACATTTATCAGGAAGCCTTCCTGAAGGCTTACAAGAACATCGGCAGGTTCCGCTTCGAGTGCTCGTTTTACACCTGGATTTACCGGATCGTGACCAATTTGTGCCTGGACCAGATCCGCAAGAAGCAGGTGCGAAAGGAAGATGCGCCGGTTGCAACGGATGCTGACGGCGAGCAATACGATGTGCTGGCACAGGTGGCGGACGGGCGCAGCGGAGCGAATCCGGAACGAGACCTGATGCGGCGCGAGTTGGGCGGACGCATCTCGAACGCGCTGGACAAGCTGACGCCGCGTGAACGAATGGTCTTCGAGCTGAAGCATTATCACGGACTGAAGTTGAGAACAGTCGGCGAAGTGTTGAATACGACAGAAGAGACCGCGAAGAACACGCTGTTTCGGGCAACCCAGAAGTTACGTGGAGTTCTGGCGGATTTGCGATGAAAGTTTGGGTGGACGGGCGAGGCCGCCCGTCCCTCCAGAGATGAAGGGGTTGTGGGATACAGATTAGAGAGGTTGTGGAGCGACGGGCGTCTCGCCTGTCCATGAAAGAGGAACTCCCCGAAGAGAAAGGGGTGCAACTATGAAATGTGAATGGGTACAACAGAACGTGGTTTTGTACGTCTATGACGAGCTGCCGGATGATGCCCGGTACGAACTCGAGCAACATGTCTCGCGGTGTACGACCTGCGCGGCTGAGGTCGAATCCGTAAAGAAATTCCGAACTGATTTTTCAAAGCTCTCAGTGCAGGAGCCTAGCGCGAATTTCTTGGCTACCTCGCGCATGCGGCTGCAAGAAGCGCTCGAAGGTGCCGAGCAAGGTGGCTGGTGGCATCGGATGGCATTCGATCCTCTTGCCTGGCTGAACCAGATACGCTTTGCGCCCGCGCTGGCAGCGGCGATCTTTATCGTAGGCTTCGCGGGTGGCATTGGGGCGACCTACAAGATGATCAAAGGCACTCCCGTCGAGGTTGGGCCCGTCACTCAGACCACCGGGGCCCCCACGCAGGCTTCCATCGGAACCATCGAGTCCGTCTCGCAACAGCCTGGCTCCAACCAAGTCACGGTCAAATATGACACTGTCTCTCCCCAGGTGCGTATTGGATCGCTCAACGATCCGAATATCCAGCAGCTTCTGCTGTACGCCGCGCGCAACAACTTCAATGCAGGCGTGAGGATGGATTCGGTGGATTTGCTCACCCAGCAACCGGACGAAGCCCATGTACGGGAGGCGCTGATGTATGCGCTGAGATACGACTCCAACACTGGCGTGCGCTTGAAAGCGCTGAATGGCCTGGGCCCGTATGTAAAGGATGACGTGCAGATCCGCGACACGGTTTTGGAAGCGCTAATGTCGGATGCGAATCCAGGAGTGAGGATTGAAGCTCTACGTCTGCTTGTGCCAGTACGCGCGGACAGTAGTGTGCAGATTGTGTTGCGGCGTTTGGCGGCAAAAGACGAAAACCGTTATATACGTTCGCAGGCGCGTACTTTGGTCGCACAATTGCCCGAGATGAATTGAAGGAGTGAAAAGAACACAAACGACAATGCTGAAAAACCTATCCAAATTCGGACTGCTGGTCTTGCTGGTTAGCTTGAGTGCAGCTCAGCAGGCATCCGTACACAAAGAAGGCAGTAACTGGACGAGTGAAGCCAATGGCTCGCTTTCCGGCGTCCGCAACCTGCACATCAAGGTGCAGGTTGGGGCGGTACGGGTCGAGGGCGGTTCGAACCAGGGGATCACGTATGTCATCCGCAACTACTCGAACGAGTCTTCTGAAGACCGGGCCCGGCGGCAATTCGACTCTTACAAGATCAGTTCGTACGTGCGGGGCGACACCGCCTGGATTGTGGGCGAGTGGGAAGGCGGGCGCCCGCACAAGTTTTCTTCGGATGTGACGGTGAGCGTGCCGCGTGACATGGAACTGGTCAAGATCGAGACCGAAGGCGGCGCAATTGTGACCACCGGCATCTCGGGCCGGTTGGAGGCGAAGAGCGGCGGAGGCGGGATCCATTTAGACGACATTGGCGGAGCGATCAGCGCGGAAACCGGCGGCGGTGGGATTGACGTTGGCAACGTTGGTGGAGATCTTACGGTTCGCACCGGCGGGGGGACGATTCATATTGGTTCCGCGAAGGGCAAAGTGATTGCCGAGAGCGGTGGTGGAAACCTGGTGCTGGTCGCGGGATCGCAGGGAGCTTCGCTTCAAACCGGTGGTGGCAGTATTCATGTGGACAAGTGCACTGGAGAGGTGAAGGCCTCGACCGGCGGGGGCGGAATTGAACTCGGCGAAATCGGCGGCGGGGCGCAAATGGACACTGGGGGCGGGAGCATCAAGATTTCCTCCGCTACTGGCCCAGTCAAGGCCGGGACTGGCGGCGGCAGTATCGAACTGTGGGGGGTGCCTACCGCACATGTTGAAACCGGCGCTGGATCGGTCATCGCCAAGTTCATCTCGTCGAGCGGAGAACGCAGTGACTCGATGCTGGAGACTGGCGTGGGAGATATCACCGTGTACCTGGTGCCGAACATCAACATGACCGTTCGAGCCAGCATTGAAGCCGCGAACGGCCATCACATCGTGTCCGATTTTCCGGAGATCAAGATCTCCTCGGAAGGCGGGCAATGGACGAAGCTGGTTACGGCAGAAGGGAATCTAAACGGCGGCGGACCAGTCCTGAAGGTACGTACGACTATGGGCAACATTTATATCCGCCGTGCGCAATAGAGGGGGGAGAATTATGAGAATCAGAACAACAACCTTGGCGATTTTGACGGTTCTCTTGGCAATAGTGGCCTTGCCGGGTACCTCGTTGGCGCAGCCGGGGGGACAGCCATACGTCTTCTACAGCGAAGAGCCTTGGGGTGGTTCGTACCTCGGAGTAGATACCCGAGATGTAACGCCTGATCGCGTAGGTCCGCTTCACTTGAAGGAAGAGCGCGGCGTTGAGGTCACTATGGTGGACCAGGACGCTCCTGCCGGCAAAGCCGGGCTGAAAGAGCATGACGTCATTCTCAGCATCAATAATCAGTCAGTCGAAAGCGTCGAGCAGTTGCGGCGGATGATTCGCGAAATCCCTGCCGGACGCACCGTTGAGATTGGCATCAGCCGCGACGGCCAAGCCACGACTCTGAAAGCCCAACTCGCCGAGCGCAACAAGTCGTTGAGAGCTAACCACAATTTCAATTTCACCATGCCGGCAATCCCACCCATCAACATTCCACAAATCAACATGCCGGAGATTGATCCGTTCACCGTGGTGGTAATCCATTCGCTCAAGCGCAGCGGCTTGCTGGTTGAGAACCTCTGTCCGCAACTCGGGGACTATTTCGGCGTGAAGAATGGTGGCGGGGTGCTGGTGCGCTCGGTGGAAAAGGGCAGCCGGGCCGAGCAGGCCGGTTTTCGGGCTGGTGATGTCGTGATTCGCGTCAACGGCTCGGCGGTCAACGACGCCAGTGATTTCACCCGGCTGTTGCGGGCACGCAATGAAAACAAAGCCTCCGTAACAGTGATGCGAGACCGCAAGGAGCAGACTCTGACGATCACGCTACCGGAGCCCAAACGCTCCGGGTCCGTCGGTGACGGTGGCGATGAAGCCCTTGATTCCGAAACCATGATCGAGATCGACAAGGCGCGCAAGATGGCCGCATTAGCGCCGGAGTTGATGACAGCTGAGATTAAGAGAATCCAGCCGGAACTGGAACGCGCGAAGAAACAGATCCAGGAGGAATTCCTGAGTCATCGCGGTGAATTGAAAAAAGACATGGAAAAGATGCAGCAGGAGTTGCGAGAAGAGCAGAAGGAATTGCAGATCGAAATGAAGAAGTGGAAGGCGGAAGCAGAGATCTAGTGGTTGCGAACGCCGATTTTCACCGCTGTTGCTGGCGTGAGCTGCGGCCCCACCGCGTGAAGGTCTTGATTGCCCCGAGGACCACGAGGCAGAGCCAGAAGTCCAGCACAACCCCCAGATCAAACCGCATCGGCACATGGCGGGCCACCGGCGCGGGCCACCGGCGGGAGATGGGGCATGAGCAGGAAATACACCACATTCCCCGCCACCACGGCGATCAGAGATTGGACGAAGTTCTCTATAGCTGGTTTTGACACCGGACAACCCGCATTTGGCACTTAGCTAACTTTTGTTTACGCCCAGTCATATGGCTAAATACCAAGCCAATAGCTAAGTGCTGCTTTTGTTACCATCCCTTCAGATGCTGGAACCTTCCACCGCTGTTCAATATGTGAAAGGGATTGGCCCACGGCTCTCTGAAGTTCTTGCCGCCAAGGGTATCGACACGGTGGATGACCTTCTCCATTATCTCCCTTTCCGTTACGAAGACCGGCTGAATCCTCGCGGGATTGCCGAACTGCGGGCAGGCGAGATGGCCACGGTCATTGCCGAGGTACGCACCTCGGGGCTATTCCGTACTCGCCGGATGCCTATTTTTCAGTTGACTGCTGGGCAAGGTCGCGCCCGCCTGAAATGCATTTGGTTCAACGCTGCTTACCTTCGCGACAAGTTCCAACCTGGCCAGATGATTGCACTTTATGGGCGGGTGGAGGACAACCGCGGCGAGATGCAATTGGTGCAGCCACAATTCGAGATTATCAGCGACGGCGAGGGCGAGGCCGAACAGAAGGTCGCGGAATTACTCGAAATCGGGCGCATTGTTCCGATCTATGAGTCGGCAGGTCAGGGACGGCTGACCTCACGCTGGTTTCGCCGCATCATCCATGCCGCATTGGAAAACCTTACGCCCGAGCTGCTGGAGGCCATTCCCGGCGCAGTGCGCAAGAGGTTGAACCTACTGCCGCCGCGCGAGGCGCTGTGGAAAGTGCATTGGCCGGAAGCGGGTGAGAGCCTTCAAGATTTGCAGGCATCGCGCACGCCGGCGCACGTCCGGATGATCTTTGAAGAACTCTTCTTCATTGAACTCGGCCTCGAACTGAAGCGCCGCGAGCAAAAAGCCCAGACGGGGATTGCGTTCCGGCTCAACGGCGTGGTTCGCGAGGCGATCAAGAAGATCCTGCCATTCCATCCCACGGCAGCCCAGAAGCGGGCGCTCAAAGAGATCGCTGAGGACATGGGGAAGCTATCTCCGATGCGCAGGCTGTTGCAAGGTGACGTGGGATCGGGAAAGACGCTGGTCGCCTTCGAGGCCGCGATCATTGCGATTGAGAACGGATATCAGGTAGCGCTGATGGCGCCGACAGAAATTCTGGCCCAGCAGCATTATTTTTCCGCGCGACGAATTTTGGAGCCTTCGGGATATCGCATTGTGCTCCTGACCGGCTCTCTTGAGGAAGACCGCAAACGTGAAACCCGTCGGCACATTGCGCAAGGAAACGCGCAACTGATCATAGGGACACACGCGCTGATCGAGCAGAGAGTTGAATTTGCAAAGCTTGGGTTGGTGATTGTGGACGAGCAGCACCGCTTCGGCGTCCTACAGCGTTCTAAGCTGATGAGGAAAAGCGGAGAAGGCGGAGCTGGCGATGCTTATGTGGAGACAGGTGGCCACGTGGGGACGGGCGCCCCCGCCCGTCCGGTCGAGCGCAGCTCGACAACGACTGCGGCAGAGCCGGATGTCCTGGTCATGACTGCCACTCCCATTCCCCGAACCCTAGCCCTCACACTCTACGGCGATCTCGACATCAGTGTGCTGGACGAAATGCCGCCGGGAAGGACCCCAATCATCACTCGCCGCGTGGGCGATGAGCGCTCAGACGAGGTCTGGCAATTCGTTCGCAAGCAAGTAACGGCGGGACACCAGGCCTACGTCGTCTATCCAGTGATCGAAGAAAACGAAGAGACCGAGCTCAAAGCTGCTATGAAGATGTATGGCGAATTGAGCAAGAAAGTATTTCCCGATCTTCGCGTAGCGGTGCTGCACGGGCGAATGGAGCCGGAGTTGAAAGAGCAGGTGATGCGGCTGTTTCAGAAAGGAGAGTTAAGCATCCTGGTTTCGACCACGGTGATCGAAGTGGGCGTGGACGTGCCCAACGCCGCGGTCATGGTGATTGAACACGCCGAGCGCTTCGGCTTGGCCCAGCTTCATCAGTTGCGGGGACGCATCGGGCGTGGCGCGGCGAAGTCGTATTGCATTCTGATGACGGGCGGGAAAGTCTCTGAAGAAGGCGAACGCCGCCTGGATGCGATGGTGCGCACCACCGACGGCTTTCAAATTGCTGAACTGGATCTTGAGCTGCGCGGTCCAGGAGAATTCTTCGGCACACGGCAGGCAGGGCTGCCCAGCTTCCAGGTCGCCAGCCTGATCAGGGACCGTGATCTGCTGGAACTGGCCAAGAAAGAGGCCGGTGCGGTGCTGTCTGGGCCGAACTCGGAAATCTCGCAAGGTGAAATAGATCACGCTTTGAAGCAAATGCGCACCCGATGGCAGAAGACGTATGGGTTGGTGGAGGTGGGTTAGGCCGCGTGGTGCTGACTAATTCACCTGACGCAAGGGTTGCCCTGAAATCAGCACCAAGTGGATAATCATCACTCATGACTACGCAGGCTGACTTGTACCGGGAGCTGCCGGCAATCGACGAGCTCTTGCACGGTGCGGGCATCGCGGGGTTAATCGCCCAGGAAGGCCAGGCCGCAGTCGCAGATGCCTGCCGCGCCGTGCTCAGCTATCTTCGGGCCGAAATTTCTGCTGGACACCTTGATGCCGGTAAGCTGGCAATTGCCTTATCGGGCATTCCCGCGGCCGTCGAAAAAGAGCTCCGTAAAGCCGTTCGCTATTCCCTTCGCCCCGTCATCAATGCCACCGGAGTGATCCTGCACACCAACCTTGGCCGGGCGCCGCTGTCCGCGTCCGCGCTGGAGCATATCCGAGAGACTGCGGCGGCGTATTCAAACCTGGAATTCGATTTGGACTCTGGGGAGCGAGGCAAGCGGGATATTCACGTTGATCGACTATTTCGCAGGCTGCTTGTAGATCAAATTGCCGAGCCTGGCTCGGCAGGACGGGCGAGGGCGCCCGTCCTCACACAGGCACCTATTCCATTACAAGCACAAATCTCCACCATCGTGGTTAACAATAATGCCGCGGCGGTTCTGCTGGCTTTGAACACTTTCGCCGAAGGCGGTGAGGTTATCGTCTCTCGCGGAGAGTTGGTCGAAATTGGCGGCTCGTTTCGCATTCCGGATGTAATGGCCAAGTCGGGGGCAACCCTCCGCGAAATTGGGACCACTAACCGGACCCGAATCGCCGATTACGAAAATGCCATCAATGAACGAACCAAGCTTCTGCTCCGAGTTCACCGGTCGAATTTTGAGATCACCGGATTCACTGAGCAGCCTTCCGTCACTGAGCTGGTCACTCTTGCGAACAAGCACAAGCTCCCGCTAATGGAAGACCTGGGTAGCGGTGCTTTGTTTGATCTGCGCGCGATTGGGATCAACGACGAGCCCGGCGTGTTGGACAGCTTGCGGTCGGGCGTGCACGTTGTGACGTACAGCGGAGACAAATTGCTCGGCGGACCGCAGGCGGGCTTGATCAGCGGACGCGAAGATCTGGTCAAGAGAATGCGCAGCAATTCTCTCTTCCGCGCGTTGCGTGTGGATAGGCTGACCTACGCCGCGCTGGAGGCCACTCTTCTCGCCTATGTCAAACGCGATTACGCGGCGGTGCCAGTTCTCCGCATGATGGAACTTTCGAAGGCTGAGATTGCTCGGCGTGCGGGAGCACTGATTTCGAAGCTAGAGTCAGGCAAATTGCGCGCAGAGTTGATTAATGGAGAATCGCTGATCGGAGGAGGCTCAGCGCCGTCCGCGGTCCTGCCGACAACATTAGTTGCGGTCACGTGCGATAGTCTCAGCGCCAACGAGCTTGCCACCCGTCTGCACTCGTCGGATCCGCCAGTGATTGCGCGAGTCGAAGAAGGTCGCGTGTTGCTTGATCTGCGCACAGTCCTAGCGGAACAAGATGAGGCCCTGAGCCAGATCCTCATGCAGATCGCAGCCTAGCTGCCATTCGCGCCGAGACTAAGGGTGGAGCAGGGCTTTTCAACCCTGAATTACGTCTGCGAACATGGTTGAAGGTTTTAGCCGTGAGGTACTTCTGTCACAGTCGGTGCGAACCACCTCAGGGGCTGGAAGCCCACATGCTTCCTGCATTAAATGCATGCCTGGAAGGCCTGCTCCACCCAAGGTTTCTGAAACCGACCTCAAGTCCAGCTAAAACGCTTTTTCTTTGAATTGCACATCCCAGCAGTGTAGAAATCTAGCTGCAACTTTTTCTGTTGAATCCCGCCGGGAGGATGACTGGCACAATGATAGAGATGAAGACGAGCCTTGCCGTAGCGCTGCTCAGTGCCAAGTTGGAGTCGCAGATCACAGGGATTGACTGGTTTGTAATTGCGATTTACTTCAGCATTCTGCTGGGCGTGGCATGGTGGGTGGTCAAGAAGGGAAAAGACTCGGCCGCTGATTATTTCCTGGCCGGGCGCAATCTGGGATGGTGGATTATCGGCGCGTCCATCTTCGCCTCGAATATTGGCTCGGAACATGTGGTGGGCTTGGCGGGTGCGGGAGCTACGAGCGGGGTGGCCTTGGCGCACTATGAGCTGCATGCCTGGTGCCTGCTGGTGCTGGCTTGGGTCTTTGTGCCGTTCTACATGCGCTCGATGGTCTTTACTATGCCAGAATTCCTGGAGCGCCGTTTTAGCCCGGCGTCCCGCTACGTTCTCTCCATCGTTTCGATCATCACGTTCATCGTTTCCAAAATTGCCGTAGGAATCTTCGCGGGAGGGGTGGTCTTTGGGACGCTGCTTCCAGAGCTTCACGTTACTGTCGGTGGGACCACGATCGACAGCTTTTGGATCGGTTCTGTGCTGGTAATCGGATTGACCGGTCTGTACACGGCGTTAGGCGGAATGCGCGCCGTCGCATACAACGATGCGGTGCAGACATTCGTTTTGATCCTGGGGTCGTTTTCGCTTACAGCTTATGGATTGGTCAAACTGGGTGGCTGGCATGAGCTGCGTTATTGGTGCGGCTCGGACATGTTCAATCTGTGGAAGCCACTGATTCCGGCGGGAGTACAGGGGACCTGGGCGCCGGTCTTGCAGACGGATTCCGCTGGAAATGTTGTGAAAGAGGCCTGGTACTTCAACAGTTATTTCCCATGGCTGGGCATGTTGTTCTGTGCGCCTATCATTGGATTGTGGTACTGGTGCACGGACCAGTACATTGTGCAGCGCGCGCTGGGAGCGCCGAATCAAGCGGTGGCGCGGCGGGGGGCGATTTTTGCCTCTTTCCTGAAACTTTTCCCGGTTTATCTGTTTATCATTCCCGGGCTGATCTGCTACGCACTGGCCAGGAGCGGGAAGATACCCGCACTGAGCGCCATCGTTGGGACGGACGGCAAAGCCATTCCGGCGGCCGCTCAAGGCGCCTTTCCGATGATGGTGCAATATCTTCTACCGCCGGGGCTTCGCGGTCTGGTTGTGGCCGGGCTGCTCTCCGCGCTTATGGGATCTCTGGCCGGTGTCTTCAACGCGTGCTCCACACTGTTTACAGTTGACCTTTACGAGAAGTGGAAACCGGGCGCATCGCAGCACCAGATTGTCCGAGTAGGCCGCATGGCGACTGCCGCCATGGTTCTGGTTGCGCTGGCCTGGATTCCGGTTATAAAGGGCGCGTCGGGGCTCTACGTCTATCTGCAGGCGGTGCAGGGATATCTGGCGCCACCGATCTTCGTGGTGTTTTTCTTCGGCGTCTTCTTCAAGCGGCTTAATGCTCAAGGAGCGCTGTGGGCGATGATCGTGGGCTTCACGCTAGGCGTCTTTCGCATGCTGGTGGATACGCCTGTGAGCCTGGGGCTGGCCGGACTGGCGAATGGGTATCCTCAGGGGTCGTTCCTGTGGATCATCAACAATATCTATTTCCAGTATTTTAGCGTGCTGATCACGATTGTTTCAGCCGTGGTCATGGTGGTGGCGAGTCACTTGACCGCCGAGCCGGATTATCAGCGAATTCAAAACCTCACCTTTGAAACTACGACCGGAGCAGACCGCGCCGACACCCGTGCCAGCTGGGGCTGGAAAGAGGTGGCGGGTTCAGGACTGGTGCTGGTGTGCATCCTGGGGGCATATTTGTATTTCCGGGGATGAAGCGATCGGAGCGTTCGAAGAATCTGGGTTGCCTACCTAGCTACAGTATTGATAGCAAAGGCCTTAAATTAGGTAGTATATTAGTAGTATGAAACAGAAGACATCTATCACACTTTCACAGGAAGTCCTAGCCGGAATTGACCGTTTGGCCGGTTCAAAACATTCGCGCTCGGCTGTCATCGAGCGGGCCCTTCGCCTGTATCTGGAAGAACGGAAGCGCGCTCAAATTCATGCCCACGATCTGCAAATTCTCAATGAAGCGGCCGACCGGCTGAACGTTGAAGTGGAAGATGTCCTGCGTTATCAGGATAGCGATTCTGATTGACACGCTAGATGAGACGTGGAGAACTTTACCGGGTTCATGAGCCAAGCGACGATCCGAAGGAATTCCGCATATTTGTGATCGTAAGCCGGCAGGCAGTGATTGATTCAAGATTCTCAACGGTCGTCTGCGCTCCGGTGTTTAGTCATGCGGAAGGTCTTTACACGCAGATCGCGGTTGGCATTGAGGAAGGATTGAAGCATGCAAGCTGGATTCTCTGCGATAACTTAGTAAGCGTACGGAAAACGAAGCTTAGGAATTTTGTTGGATCGCTGCCCCCATCGAAACTGGCAGAGTTAAATCGAGCATTGATGTTGGCGCTGGATCTTCCTTAAGTCAATTCCGATGCCATGGCCACCCTCTTCACCATCGGCCATTCCACCCGCAGTCTCGACGAACTGATCGAAGCTCTGCAGGCGCATTCCATCCAAACTCTAGTGGACATAAGGTCCTTCCCCATGTCGCGCCGACTGCCGCATTTCAACCGCGAATCACTCGAGAAATCGTTGCTTGAGGCTGGAATCCAATATGTCTGGATGAAAGAGTTGGGCGGCCGGCGGAAGAAGTCTCTCGAACACTCGCCGAATGTTGCGCTCCGCAACGATAGCTTCCGCAATTACGCAGACTATATGCTCACACCCGAGTTCGAGCGCGCCATCGCGGATTTGATCAAGATTGGCGGACAATCCCGCACCGCCTACATGTGCGCCGAGCGCGTGTATTTTCGCTGCCACCGCATGCTGGTTTCCGATTGGCTAGTCGCGCATGGACACGAGGTGCTACACATTAACGACGAAAAGCCAGCCAAGCCACACAAAGTGATGGCGGAGGCAAGACTGATTGATGGGCAGTTAATCTACCGTGGCGACAGGCTGCTGTAGGCCGTGCACTGCCGGGTGGAGCAGGCCTTTCAGGCCTGCAAAAGAGCTGGCAGAAAGGGAAGGCTTCGGCCTCTGAGGTACGTAGCACAGACCGGCATCATTGTACCGCGCGGCTGAAGCCGTCAGCGAGATTGCCGCTCAAATGCAGGGCTGAGAGCCCTGCTCCACCCTGAGAATGTCTTCAGTCGTGAAAAAGTGTAGGACCACGCCTGTGCTAACGTATCTCCATGATTGTCGGCACGGGAATAGATATTGCCGAAGTGCCGCGCATTGCCGAATCCATACAGCGCTTTGGCGACCGTTTCCTGCGCCGGGTATTCACCGAAGGCGAAATCCGGTACTGCGAGTCCAAATCCAACCGCATCGAGCGATACGCGGCGCGCTTCGCGGCAAAAGAAGCTGCCATGAAGGCCCTTGGGACGGGATGGAGCCGCGGGGTTCGATGGCGTGATATCGAAGTCTTCCGCCAGCCGGGAGGCAGGCCGACCATCAAGTTTCACGGCAAGGCCGCGGACTTCGCCGCCTTGATGAGCACCAAGAATGTGGCTCTTTCGCTTTCACACACTTCCGAGCAGGCAATTGCGCAAGTGATCCTCGAAAGCTGAAGGCATTTGGGCAACCAAGCTGCGTTCGGACGGACAGCCGAGGGCGGCTGTCCCCCACGCAAGCCAGGAAGATATGGGTAATGTCCTATTCCGGCAGCTTTGTAGTGGCGAGAATATTCTGCGCTTCCGAGATCAGGTTGCGAAGTGAACGCAAATCATTGCGCCGTGCCATGCACTCAAGCTAACATCGCGAGTAGTTGAATTCAACGCACGATTTTTTTCTTCAACGCAAGTTCAGGACACTACCAAGATATGCCAACAGCCAACGAACAACGACGGTTCTGTTAGACTTGCCGCTTTCATGTCTGCCATCAACGAAACGCTCCCCCAGCTCCAGCCAGCAGCCGCGAATCAGCTATGCGGGAAGACTTTACTTGCCGGCATTGCGCTTAGCAGCTTCTCCGCTCTCCTGTTAGAGGTTGCGCTCACGCGGCTGTTTTCTGTCGTTCTTTTTTATCATTTTGCTTTTCTCGCCATCTCGATTGCGCTGCTGGGGCTCGGAGCAGGCGGAGTCTTCGCGCATCTGTGGAAGGAGCGGCTGAACTCGTGGGATCTACGCAGCATTGCCACAGCTTCTACCGCGCTCAATGCGGCCGCCATCCCGATTGTGCTGGAGATCGTTTTGCACGTGCCGGTATCGCTGGAGTTGAGCGGAGGTAACTTTCTTCGGCTCACTGCGATTTACATTTGCTCGGCGGTCCCGTTCTTTCTGACAGGAATGCAATTCTCGGTGATCTTCGCGCGAGAATGCTCTCGCATCCCGAGGCTCTATGGAGCTGACCTCACCGGCGGAGCACTTGCGTGTTTGGCAATCGTTCCGCTGCTGAACTGGATTGGCGGACCGAATGCAATTCTGTTCGCGGCGTTTGTTTCCGGAATCGCGGCGGTGGTGTGGAGCGGGACGACCAGAGTAAGAAAAGGGGCGCTTTGGTTGAGCGCGGTGTTGGGCCTCTTGATAAGTGTGAATTTCTCGGGACGTTTCGTTGACGTCGTCTGGGCAAAGGGGATTCGCAGAGAGAATGTCGAGTTTTCGCGGTGGAATGCCATCTCCCGCGTAGAAGTGGACCGCGAGGACTCCGGCGCCAAAGTGATCGTGATCGATGCCGACGCGAATACCTTCATCATGAATGCTGATCCGAAGCGCTGGGAGGGATCGCAATGGCAGGACGATCTCATGGCTGCGCCGCCAGCGGTGGTGAATGCGCTCCGGCCGCACGGAGATTACGCGATCATCGGGCCGGGCGGCGGCGTGGACGTGTTGCGTGCGGTCGCCAATGGCAGCCCCAGCGTGACCGGAATCGAGATTAATCCGATCATCGCAAACACCATTATGCGGGAGCGCTACGCGGACTTTGCCCAACATCTTTATCAGCGTCCCGAGGTGCACTTGCGTGTGGGCGACGGGCGGTCGTTCATTCGCAACTCGACTGCACAATACGATGTCGTGCAAATGACGTTGGTCGATACCTGGGCGTCCACTGCTGCCGGGGCCTTCGCCTTAAGCGAGAACAGTCTCTATACCACGCAGGCATTCCGGGAATATTTCGACCATCTAAAGCCGGATGGCATCATCGCCGTCACCCGATGGGAATTCCGCGAGCCGCGAGAGGCCTTGCGCGTGGTTTCGGTCGCGATGGAAGCTCTACACGAGCTAGGGGTAGCGGATGTGTACCGGAATTTCATCGTTGTATCCGAGGGCGAGCTCGATGAGGATGGGATTCCGGTCGCAGTCCTAGCAAAAAAGAGCGCGTTTACTCCTGAAGAGGAACAAACAGTCCGACAGCACTTACGCGACTATTCGCCGTTGAAGCTTTTGTATGCCCCGTCGGAAAGAGGAACGAACGCGTTTGACGGACTGATCCAGAGCAACAATCCCGAAGCATTCACACGGGACTACGCCTACAACGTCACTCCGGTGACCGACAATGCCCCGTTTTTCTTTTTTACGCTGAAACCGAAGCGTCTTCTCCATTTGACCTCAAACATGAGTGCGATGGACTGGAAGGTGAACTTGGGAGTGGCGGTGCTGGGCATGCTGCTGGTGATTTCAGTGCTGGCGGTGCTGGTGTTCCTGGTTTTACCGCTGCTGGCGCAGAGAGCAACCAGGCAGCATCCTACGCAGGTGCTTTGCTACTTTGTCGCGGTCGGACTCGGTTACATTCTGGTTGAAGTTACATTCATTCAGCGCTTTGTTCTGTTCCTCGGGCATCCGACCTACGCGCTCACGGTGGTGGTGTTCCTGATGCTGGTTTCAAGCGGCGCCGGCAGCGTCGCCTCGAGAGAGTGGCTTTCGGATGGCCGCAGAGTCTGGCTGCCACTGACGCTCATTGTCTTGGGGATACTGGCTTATGTTGGGGTGCTCCCAGTCCTCCTGGAACGCTTGGTGGGGGAGGCGTTCATCGTGAAATTGCTGATCAGCGCCGGGTTACTGGTGCCGCTCGGTTTCGCGATGGGCATGCCATTTCCCACAGGACTCCGCGCGCTGACAAATAGCGAACACACGCAGCCCGGCCGGAATTCCATCGAGTGGGCTTGGGCGATGAATGCTGTCTCCAGCGTCCTGGGGTCGGTGCTTGCCATTGTGCTTGCTATCCAGTTCGGCTTGAACATCACTCTAGCCAGCGGAGCCGCCGCCTATCTGCTGGCATTTCTGTTGAGAAGAAAGCTACACCCCGGCCTGCGTCCGGCTTAGGCAGCCTCTGTATTCTGCTATCATCAGGAAAATCCTGAGGGATCGGGTCGCCGGGCCATCGGGTGATCGGGCGATTGGATCATGTGAAGGCCATTTTGAATTAGCTGATGGCCCAATGATCAGATCTCCCAATCTGTCAGGGCTGCTTGGGAGGATCGTTGCCTAGCCAGAAGCAGTTGAAGTGGTCTCAACTGAAGGTCGGCATCACGGTGATCGTGGCCAGCATCACGCTTGCGGTGCTGATCTTCCTGATGAGCAATACCGGCGGACTTTTCACCAAGAAAATCACTCTAAAATCCTATTTTGATGATGCTAACGGGCTGCGAGAGGGAGCCCCTGTCCGCCTTAGCGGCGTCGATATCGGCAATGTCAAGGGAATCCGCGTGGTCGCCAGGCCACTAACACCGGTCGAAGTCACGATGAAGGTCAGCATGAAGTACGACTTCGACCTTCGTAAAGACTCGAAGACTCTGCTCTCGACCGCCGGAGTGCTGGGCGAAACCTACATTAATATTGACAGTTCACAAGCCAAAGGACCGGCGGCGGAGAATGGGGACACACTGCCTAGCGCGGCGGTGGCAGGATATGAAGAAGTAATGCGCGCGGGCCAGAGCACACTGCAGAATATGGATGCGCTGCTCAAGCGGGCCGACCGGATAATTGCATTCGTCGAAAGCGGCCAGGGGTCAATCGGCAAGTTGATCTACGACCCCAGTCTGTACAATCGCGTAAATTCCACGGTTAATGAGTTCCAGAATCTAGTTAAAGAAATATCTCAAGGCGAGGGAAGCCTGGGAAAACTGATTAACGATGACGAGCTCTATCAGAAGGCAAATGGCACCATCGATAAGGTCAATAAGATGATCGATGACCTGAACGCGGGTAACGGCACAGCCGGCAAACTTCTCAAAGATCCCACTCTTTACAACAATGCCAATCAGACCATCGCAAATTTCAAGCAGCTTAGCGATGACATTAATTCCGGCAAAGGCGCCATTGGAAAGATGGCGAAAGACCAGGAGTTCGCAAATAAGTTGCAGAACACCATGAACCGGCTTTCCGATTTGGCCGACCGACTGGATGCCGGCGAAGGCAGCCTGGGAAAATTCCTGCACGATCCTTCGATGTACAACAATACGAATAAACTGCTGACCGATACCCAGGAATTAATCAAGGCGATTCGGCAGAATCCGAAGAAGTATCTGACCATACATCTAAAACTTTTCTAAATGGCGGCAACACGGGCGGGGACGCCCGTGCCTCCACACTTGTGATTTTGGAGGCGCAGGCGTCCCCGTCGTGCGAGTCATCGCTTGAGTAAGTCCACCGGCTGATGAACATCGTGCACCCGGAAATATTGCGCCAGCGAAGGATACTTCTTCCTCACTTCCTCAAACATGGCGTAGGCAACGTTGCGATAAGAAAAGTGCCCCGCAGGCCCAGTCCGCAGCTCCGAGATGTACACTGCCTCGGCGAAATCCATCTTGAAAAGTGTGCGCTTGCGGAACCCCAGTGGGATCGCGTACTGCGAATTCTCTGCTGATTCTGAAGCAGCGCCATTCGCTAAAGTCTGAACTGCGTTTGATGTTTGCTCCATCGCGGCCTGGTAGGAATGGAGGGCACCGGCCGGTTCGAGTTCTTGCGGAGTCTCATATCCGTGCTTGGTTGTGAATTGCTGCTCAATTTGGATGCAGCGGCGATGGCGGTGCATGTCGCGGAAGCCGCCAATGTCCATTAGGATGTCGAAGCGGAACTGTTGTCCCGCCCGGAAGGAGCGCGGCATTTCGTCGTGGCCTCCGCGATGGCGCAAGCCCCTGGCAATAATTTCGCGGCGGCGGGCTTCGCCCATGTCCGCGACAACGCTTCGAATCTGGCGATATGAATAGTCGCAGCGCTCGTAGAGCAGCGTGGCCGCGAGCTCCACTTCTAGAGGCTCGTCGTCCAGCAAATCAACTGGGGGAGCCTGGCCGACAGTCGCGGAACGCATCAGCTCGGATGCCATCTGCTGCAATTCCCGGCGCGTCTCGGTTTCGTATGGATTGGGGTCGGCGTACTTAACCAAAGTAGGAGAAACGTGGACTTCCTTCAGGAGCTCTGCTTCAGCTTTGTCACCAAGTTCAGGCGAAACTTCACGAATCGATTCAACCAGCTTGCGAAGCGACTCATGATTCACGTTGTACGCCGCCGAAGTTGCCGCCCGCTTGAGCAGCCCGCCGAGGTCCCTCATTTCTTTGTGAGTGTTCGAAAGCAGGTGGGATATCTGCGTTTCCAAGGTCCGGGCATTTACTATTTCGCCGAGAGAAGTGTTGGTTGCAAGCGGTAGCAGGTATCGAGAAATATCGAAGGCCCTGGCCTTGAGCGTGCGCTCGTAAGCTTCCTGCTTCATGTCCGCAGGTTTGGGCGTAATCTCGGCGAGATAGCGGAACATCTTCTCCGAAAGTGATTCATACTCGGAAAAAAGACTGTCAATGGTTCGCCGGTAGAGTTCGCCTGCTCTATCATCTGCACCGAAATCCGGCGTGTAGTAACCGCTTTTTCTGAAGTCCTGATAACGAGTGGAGCGCTCCTGCCCGTCCCAGCGCTGTTCATCGGCAACCACGGTGGCCGCTAGAATGGAAAGCCGCTCAACTGCGAGTGCAATGTGAGCCAGATCGGCAATCGAACGATGTCCGTACTGAAAATAGAAAGTGTTGAGAAATTTCTCTGCCTTCTGTGCGCTGATTTCCTTGAGCGACTCTTTCATGGAGAGCGCCGAGCGCGAATACTTGGCCATGGCGTAGGCCTGCACTTCGGGTTCAGCGCCAAAGACCGCATAGACCTCGGAGGAAGGAGAGTTCGCGGAAGAATTTCCGCTGGCGGGTGCAGATGTGAACGCAGCTTCAGCCATGGCCGACCTCAATGAAAAGTGGAAGAGATTGCATCTTAATCGCAGGTCGAGGCTGGCGCAATGAAACCAACCGTGCAGGGAACAGAGAACCCTTAAAGCCATGTCATTTCGAAACGGCTTCAGCCGGTGAGGAACCTGCTTTTCGTCGGCAGCACCGGTGCCTCTCGCGAAAGCGGGTTCCTCACGGCTGGAAGCCGTTCGGAATGACAGAGGGTTGCTGGAGTAAATGCTGCGGACTATAGCGTATGCAGGTAGGCGAGCAGATCATCAATCTGGTCATGGGTGAGCACTTGTCCGAGTCCTTCCATTTTGTTCCTACCGAGGCGAATGATATCGCCTACTCGGTCGTCATTGGCGGGCATTCCGCTCATTCTCAGATACTGATGCTTGAACACGCCCTTCAAACTCGGCCCCTTGCGGCTTCGGGACGAATAGGGTGCATGGCAGCGATCGCAATACTGATCGTAGATGTGCCGTCCTGAAGCTTGTTGTGGGTTCAGCCCCAACTCGGCATCACTCTTTCGCCGCTCGACTTCGCAAGCGGAGAGTGAGAAAAGAAAGCATAGAAGGGCAATCGATGCGGCAGGCCAGAGTCTAGGATGTGAGCGTTCTGCCATGGAGTGATTTGCCGTCAACTTGCGCACGCGATGTATAATTATAGCCACACAGGTGGCCACATGAAAATCAGCACCGTTCGTGAATTCCGCGACAACGCCAGCGGCCTGCTGCGGTCGAAGGACCCGATTCTGGTCACCCGTCGGGGAAGGCTAGCAGGGGTCTTTTTTCCCCGACCGGAGGCAAGTCTTCCGATTGAATTGAAACGCGAGTTGTTTCCTGTGCTGAGTTCCGAAATTGCGCGCCAAATCAAGAAGCGCGGCCTCAGCGAGGATGAAATTCTGGCAGACTTCCAATCTTGGCGGACAAGCAAGCGTGAAACTGGTCGCCGACGCTAACGTTCTTCTTTCGGCGGTCTTGGGCGGCCGTGCCTCACTAGTTCTGAGCCATCCTAATATAGAGGCAACCTTCACAACCGAGGCGACGTACGGCGAGGTGCAAGAATATGCGGTCGTTCTGTCGCGCAGCCGACGGCTTTCTCCGGATGCTCTTCTTCTGGCCGTTGCGGCGTTGCCAGTGACGCTGGTCGAACGGCCAGTCTATGCGAATCTCATGGGACAGGCGCGTAAGTCAATTGGCAAGCGCGATCCCGATGACGTTGAGATCCTTGCCCTTGCGCTCCATTTGAAACTTCCTCTTTGGTCCAATGACAACGACTTTGAGGTTACTGATATTGAGTGGTACACCACAGCAGAGTTGCTGCAACGTCTGGGAATTTCACAGGGTAAATGACTCTGCGATCAGGTGTTCTATTTCCACGACCCATTCACCGCCGCTTCCACAATGCTGTCAATCACCTCGTTCACGCGTTTTCCCGGCAGGCTGAAGTTGTTGGTCAGAATCGAAAACGCGATCTGTTCCCCTTTCGGAGTTACTCCGTATCCGGAAAGAGTCTTCACCCCGCCCAGAGAGCCGGTCTTCGCATAGACGTGGGCAGCAGGATCAAGATCCTTGCAACGGTCGGCCAACGAGCCATCCACACCGGCAGCCGGCAGCGAATCGCGGAATTCCTTGCCCCAGGGTTGCGCGGAAGCATACCGTAGCAGTTCAACAACAGCGCGGGGTGTAACCAGGTTTTGCCGCGATAGGCCTGAACCGTCATAGAAGGCATAATCATCGCCGGAAAGGCCCGCATTGTTGAGAAAGCCGCGAAGCACTTCCAGCCCAGCCTGTACTGTCCCGCCGGTACCTTTTTCGCGCCCAAGCAGTCGCAGAAGAATTTCCGCATGAAGGTTCTGACTGACTTTATTAATGACCTCAATATCGTCGGAGAGTGGGGCCGACTGATACTCGGCCAAAACCAGCGGTCCTGCAGGTGACGTGAGCGAGTGCTCATCGCCACCGCGGCTTGAAGCGATAACTGTAGTCGTGAAAGTTGAAAGACTGGCCAGTTCCGTGTGCCGCGTCCGCTGCTTTCCATAGACCGCAATGCCACGCACTTCGAGCAGATGGCGCAACAGGCTGGCAGCAAACTCGGCGGGATCTTCGATCGCAAGCCCTTCATTAGCGCCAGCGTCGTCGATAGGCATGGTTCCCCAGAGCGTCAACTGGGTTGAGCCGGGTTCGCGGTTGATGTAGATCTTGCGCCCAGTTCCGGCAGGGGTCGTCATCAGGCGATTGTCAATCGTGTAATAGTCAGCAAAAGGCGTGACGCTGACGAAGGCCCTATCGCCAGGATGCGTGCCGGGCAGGATATTCACAAAAATGACGTTGTCATTGATGGTGAGAGCGGAAACTGGAGCGCCTTCAGGCCATACCAGATCGTCCTGACTCCAGCCTTCACCGTATCGCTCAAAAGCGAAGTAGGAGTCGTCGGCGATGATGTCTCCGTCAATGTACTTCACTCCCTTTTGTGCCAGTTCATCCGCTAGATGCTCGAGCACGCGCAACGGATTGGCGTCACGCTGGGTCCGCATGCTGTAGGGGAGTTCGCGCCCGGACAGCGTTGGGTCTCCGCGTCCGACCAGGATCAGGTCACCTGAGAGCCGCCCGTACTTGTCGAGCGACCCATTCGTTTCAATCGTCGTGCGAAATTTGTACTCCGGCCCAATCAGCGCCAGCGCCGCCGCCGTGGTGAACAGCTTGGTATTGGAGGCGGGAGTGAACAGCTTGGCCGCATTCAGGGAATATAGGACTTTCCCGCTGCTGGCCGATGTAATTTCAATTCCCCAGAAGCCCTGCGAGAGATCAGGCTGGGCAAGAATGACTTCAATTTGTTTCTTGAGCGAGACGTGCGGCTTGCGTGCGGCGGCCTGTGCCGAACTCGCCAGCAAAACACAGATCAGTAATTGGAGCGGTCTTCGACGAAGCATCTACAAGCCTGATTTTAGCACTGGCAACCTCACGTTTAGAATCGGGAACATGCGTCCGATATTTGAGTGGAATCTGGGTGGCCGTTCGCTCGAACTTGGCAAGCGCACGCTGGTGATGGGGATTGTGAACGTGACACCAGACTCGTTTTCTGACGGCGGCCAGCACCTTGCACCGGACGCCGCTGTCGCGCACGCGTTGAGGCTGCTGGACGAAGGCGCGGATATCGTTGACATTGGCGGCGAATCCACGCGCCCGGGAGCCAGTGTGGGCAAGGACAATCCGCCCGTCGGCGCCGAAGAAGAAATGCGGCGCGTCCTGCCCGTCATTACTGGCCTGAAGCAAGCCAAGCCGCTGGCGGTAGTTTCCGTAGACACTTACAAATCCAGAGTAGCCCGAACTGCGGTCGACGCTGGAGCGGAAATCGTCAATGACGTCTCAGGGTTCCAGTGGGACAAAGAAATGGTGAAGACCTTGGCAGGCTTGAAGTGCGGCGCGGTTTTGATGCATGCGCGTGGTCTCCCCGATGAATGGAGCTCGCTGCCTGCAGTCGCCGATCTAGTTGTGCTGGTAAAACGTGAACTCCGGGAACGCGCCGACGCAGCGGTCTTGGCGGGTATCAAACACGACCGAATCGTGCTGGACCCAGGTTTCGGCTTCGGTAAACGATTTGAGGAGAATTACCCGTTGCTGAAGCGCTTCGGGGAGTTCCACGAGTTGCGTTTCCCGCTGCTCGCAGGGGTCTCGCGAAAATCATTCATCGGGCGCGCGTTGGCAAAGAATGGAACGGACGCTGACGTCGACCAACGGTTGTATGGAACTCTTTCAGCGGAGGTCGCGGTCGCACTGAAGGGCGCGCACATCATCCGAACCCATGACGTGAAGGCAGCAATAGATGCGCTGAAGATCGCTGATGTGGCGGCGACTTGAGGCACACTCCCTAGAAAATCCGGGAGGAATCGAGCAGGAGCGTGACCGGGCCGTCGTTCACGAGTTCAACCTGCATCATCGCCTGGAAACGCCCGGTTTCGCAGATAATCCCGCCCTGACGAATCTTCTCTACGAAATATTCATAGAGTTCACGCGCGAGGTCTGGGGGAGCAGCCTCGTCAAAAGAAGGCCGTTTTCCGCGCCGAACATCGCCGTACAGCGTGAATTGGGAAACGGCCAGGACCGCTCCGTGGGTGTCGGCCAGCGACAAATTCATCTTTCCCTCGTTATCTTCGAAGATGCGTAGTCCCAGGACTTTCCCTGCCAGATAATCGGCATCAGCCCGAGTGTCTACTGTCGATACGCCCAGGAGCACCAGCAATCCAGGCCCTATTCTCCCGACAATTTCCTCGCCCACCCTCACCTGAGCGCGAGAAACGCGTTGGACAACGGTACGCATCCGCCAAGTTTTGCAGCTTCCGGCGGCAGATAGCAAATGTGGATCCTGCGGGCCGGTTTGACCTTAACGACTGACAGCAATTAGGATTTCCAAGTCATCTTGGTTATCTGGGCAGTCGGCAGTCCCTACAATTTTCTAAGCGAGGAAAAACAATGGCAGCCGTTGAAGAGAAGGTAAAACAGATCATCGTGGAACAATTGGGAGTGGACGAGGGCGAAGTTACTTCCAGCGCCTCGTTCGTGGACGACCTTGGCGCCGACTCGCTGGACACCGTCGAACTGGTCATGGCCTTCGAGGAGGCCTTCGAGATAGAGATTCCCGACGAAGATGCCGAAAAAATCCGCACTGTCCAGGACGCCGTGGACTATGTCGGCAAGCACGCGAAAGCGGGGAAGTAACTGGTGCGTCGAGTTGTCGTCACGGGAATCGGCCTGATCTGCGCAGTTGGCAACAAGACCGAAGAAGTATGGAGCAACCTGTTGGCGGGCAAGAGCGGCGTCGGCAGGATCACTCAATTTGACGCCTCGCAGCATGCATGCCGGATCGCGGCCGAAGTCAAGAATTTCGACCCGCTGAATTTCATCGAAAAAAAAGAAGTCAAGAAGATGGGGCGGTTCATCCATTTGGCGGTCGCGGCCTCGGATGAAGCCATGTCCATGTCTGGCCTCAAGGTGACTCCGGAAAATTGCGAGAACATCGGAGTCCACATCGGCTCAGGGATCGGCGGTTTCGACATCATCGAGCGCGAGCACACCGCGCTGATGCAAGGCGGCCCCCGCAAAATCTCCCCTTTCTTTATTCCGGCGGCCATCGTCAATCTCGCTGCGGGGCACGTTTCCATGCGCTTTGGCGCCAAGGGGCCGAATGAAGCCACGGCCACAGCTTGCACCACCAGCGCGCATTCCATCGGCGACTCTTTCAGAATCATTCATCACGGCGACGCCGACGTCATGATTGCTGGTGGCTCCGAAGCGGCGATCACTCCCATGGGAGTTGGTGGTTTTGCGGCTATGCGCGCCCTATCAACTCGCAATGACGAGCCTGAAAAAGCCAGCCGCCCCTGGGACAGGGACCGCGATGGCTTCATCATCGGAGAGGGCGCGGGAATCCTGATCCTGGAAGAACTCGAACACGCCCGCCGCCGGGGCGCGAAACTCATTGCAGAGATCGTCGGCTACGGTATGAGCGGAGACGCCTACCACATCACGCAACCCGCGCCCGAGCACGAAGGCGGCTTTCGGGTGATGAAAAATGCGGTTCGGGATGCGGGAATCAAACCCACTGACATTGGCTACGTCAACGCTCACGGCACTTCAACTCCGATCGGCGACACGCTCGAAGCTCACGCCATCCGCAATTTCTTCGGCGACCATAAAATCGCGGTCAGCTCAACCAAGTCCATGACTGGCCATCTGCTGGGCGGTGCTGGAGGCCTCGAAGCCGGCGTTACTGTGCTCGCCCTGCGCGACCAGATTCTCCCTCCGACTATTAATCTCGAGAATCAAGACCCCGGCACCGGCAACATGGACTTTGTCCCTAACCACTCGCGCAAGGCTTCTCTCGAATACGCTATGTCGAACTCGTTCGGATTTGGGGGGACGAACGGAGCGTTGCTGTTTAGAAGGTGGAGCGACTAGGGAGATTCCACTGTTTGTGACATTTTTCAAAATGAATGGGTGCCTCGGACGTGCCCCTAGAAGAGTTCTCTCAAGTAATACGTAGGTGTGGCACTGAAGTACGCGCTAGTCCCAGCTTTTTGCTCTAATGCGTTCTCTTGCTCAATTACGCCTATGACGAACCCACGAAGATCTAGAAGTGGTCCTCCGCTGCAACCCGGGTGTGTGGTGCTGGAAATAATGAGCGACTTCCGCGGCGACGAATATTTCTCCGCAATCGAATGCAATTCAGCCGTTGACTGTACAGGCTAGGAAGATGCAAAGCGATTTTAGGATAGCCAAATAGCGTCAACCCAGCCCCAAGCACCACTGCATCACGGTTCCACTCCACGCGAATGGGCTCGATTCCTGCGGGCATGTGACATTCCAGTGCTGCCAGATCAAGGCCGCTGTCGCCAATCTTGACTCCGCCGCCCGTTAGCAGTATTTCTTCTCCGGAACGGCTCCATATCGCCTTGACCGTTCGGCTGTTTAGTACGTGAGCTGCCGTAATTATTTGGTCGGGGTAGTCAGCACAGAGAAAGCCTGTCCCGCCCGATTCTTCCTCATTGCGGCCTGACACGATGATGTGGACAACTGCAGCGCTGAATTTCTTAGAGATGTAGTCCCGCCCGAGCACCACCTCTGGTATGCAGCCTTGTTCAAAACATACTTTGCCATGTCCGAGTGGCCCTAACTTTCGGCCCTTTCAATTCGAGTGAGAGCAGATCTTGCGTCTCCATCTTTTTCAACGCGAAATCAACCGCAAACGTCTCTTTGCCGGGGAAGGCGGCGTACACATCGTCCACTGGAATCGCTTCCCGTTGTGGTGAAGTACCATAAATGAATCGACCAATCTTACCGAGCAGGGTCGCCTTACTCCCATATTCAGGCGGCTCAGACATTAGTTTCCTTGATCTTCTTTAAAGCGAGATTACGAAGTACGAAGCTCGCTCCCTCTCTAAGCACGTCTACCTAGTGGACTGCTTCGGCTGGTTGTTGTGCGACGGTCGAAACTGGACGGCACGGGCCACCGTGAACAGCGAGATTTCGCAGCTCCAGCATGTCAGGAAGTATCTTTCCGACAGCGAGCGGAGTCGGTCTGTCTGGAAAGAGGTCGACTTCTGCCTCGGAATAAATGTCGGTTTCAGAACCAAGCTGCTCTTCGATTTTGCGTACGAGAGCGGATCTCGAAACTACGCCACTATCCCCTGAAAGAAAGGACCCAATCCCCATCATCCAAGTGACGAACTGCAACAGCGGATCCGTAACCTGTGAGTAACCGGCCTCGAAGAAACGAACCGCCCGGATCCGGTATAGAGGCGGTGGAGTCGAAAACCAAAGGAACTGGGGCAATTGTCGAATTAGTCGTTCGAGATGCCCCTGGTGAAACGTGTTGAACACTTGAAGGTTCGGGGCGTTCGGGGTCCCAGGAGTTGGTTGGGCGAAGCTGAAGACGTCCGGTTGACCGCCTCTCAGACTGAGTTGAATATTTGAAAATCGCTCGCGAGTCGGTCTTATCAATCGCAGAAAGACAAAAGTCTTGAATACTTTGTCTTGCGAATCAGCTTCAGCTTTCCCGGTATGGTCCTCAGAAGAGAAGCGATGGACAATTCCTATCCTCGTTGAATTGAGATCTTCTCGTTCTTTCTTTGGAACGTAATCGCTCCAGAGATCGAAATGCTCCGGCTGCAGAATGCCTTCGACGTTTTCGACCGTCAAATCGGTTCCTACTCCTATGGGTACAGTTACCCGCTGGTCGCAGTCGTGCAAGGGCAGGATCGTCATCTTGTTGTAAATGGCCATGGCAGAATGGTAGGGACGATGATGGACGATGACAATGACAATCAAGTGTGCAAGTGCCCCGTCTTTCTTGCCATCATGTAGAACGAGGCGGCGGGCTGGCCCAATCTTTAAGTCGGCGCCCGCTGGTCGGATTCAAGCAATACGGGCGTGCACCTGGGCTGACAGAGGTATGATTCACCTAGGATGAAACAAGCCGATTCAGACAACGAGCAAGAGCAGTTTGCGGCACATTACTCCCAAATGAACGATGATGAGCTACTGGAAATCGCACTCCAGCCGTGGGCGTTGAGTGACGCTGCCTGGGACGCGCTGGAGGATGAATTGGACCGTCGCGGGCTGGATATTCCTGAGCCGGAAGGTCTGCCCCGCACCGTTGTGCCAGAAAAAAGAAATCTGGTGATGGTCCGCAGATTTCGCGACTTGCCCGAAGCTTTACTGGCCAAAGGCAGCATCGAGTCCGCCGGCATCGAATCTTTTCTGGCCGACGACAACATGGTGCGGATGGACTGGTTTATCTCGAACCTTTTAGGCGGAGTCAAGCTGCTGGTGGACGATTCGGATTTCAGCGAAGTAGTTCGCATCTTGAATGAGCCGATTCCGCAAGAGCTCGAGGTGGACGGTGTCGGTTGCTACGTGCAGCCACAGTGTCCGCGATGCTGCTCGCTGGATGTGGCCTTTGCCGAGTTGAACAAGAAAGTGAGTTACACCAGCGCATGGCTGGGGCTGCCAGTCCCTCTGCTTCGGGATGACTGGCTATGCCACGCGTGCGGTCACAGTTGGCAGGAGCCCCCTGCGGACACGGTGGACGCGTGACCCCAGTCTCGTCTTAAGGCATTTTGTTCCAGAAATTACTAGTACGGCTATGTTCCGAAACTTGTGAGGTCGGAAGGGGCTACGTGTGCTTTGCCTTCTCAATTCCCAAATGGATGACTGCGGCTGTATCTGGAGGTAGTGGCAGCCTGCTTATTTCCTCAGGTGTGAACCAACGCGCGTCCACGGCATCCCCTGAGGCACACAAGTCTCCGGAGAGTCGTTCGCAAAGAAAATCGACCAGCACATAGTGATAAAGGGTGCGCTTCTCATCTTTCGAGTCCGGGACGACGCGATCGAATACACCCAGCACTTCCGTCGCGCGGACCGTGAGCCCGGTCTCTTCCAGCGCTTCCCGTTCCGCACCCTGGCGGAGGGTTTCGCCAAGTTCAAGCATGCCGCCAGGAATGGACCACTCGCCCAGCAAGGGCGCATTGCCACGCTTGATCAGCGCCACGCGGCCGTGGTCAATGATGATTGCTCCCACTCCTACTATCGGGCGGTCTGGGTATTCGCGTTGCACGGGTGTCTATGGCCAGAATAAGGTACACCTGTCGCGGCTTCGAGATGAAAGAAAAGGGGTGCATTGCGCTCCCCCAAATCGGGCTCCTCTACTTACCGCAACATGGCCAAATAGAAGGCGTTGTTTCCGGAGCGCAGGTCTTTTCCATAGGAGAACGCAACTCCGGTACCAAATACGCTCAGCTTGGCCTGCGCGCCAACGTCCCAAAGCCACTTGTGGGAACCTAGTAATGGGGAGGGATCACTGATCTTCCCACTATCGATGAGAGGCCCAAGCTTCAAGGTCAGAACTCCGTTTCCATAGACGTGCTTGTCCGCTTCCCAATTCGAGAGGAAGTAATCACGGCCCAGAGGAGCGCTGCCCTTTTTGCCGTCACGGGTGCCAATGTGTCCTCGCAGCGGAAGATCGTTGTCCCGCTCGAGGCCCAGCATAAAAAGCTCGTCAAAAGGCACGGTACCGAAAGTCTTGCCCGCGCGGAATTGTTGCCGCATCTCATAGTCATTCCCCCGTGATTGGGGAAACCAGTGCCATTCTACCGAGCCCTGCAGCTTCTCGAAGGATTCCTCAGGCTGCGACCACAAACGGGCTGTTTGAGATGAGACTCTTGCCTCGACGGTGAATCGCTTCTCGGGCAAATGCCAGAGCAAGGCGTTCAATTGTAATGATTGCTTGAGTTGATAGCCTTTGGCCAGTAATTCTGGTGTCAAAACGCTGCCCGGGACGATGCTGCGGACATCGCGATGAGAGATTTCCGCCGATGCGGACCAGCGCCATCGGCCGCTGGCAAACGAAGCGAGGCTGAAATCCAGCGTCTCGCGCCGCAGGTTCAAGCTCCCCAATGCTGGGGCAGGCCCTGTGAACGAATCCCTCAGGTCCCAGTTTTCATTACGCAGGTCAGCAGCTACGTCGTAGCGATACTTGGCGGTGTGTTCGAAGGGTCCAGAAAGTAGCGCGCGGACTCTGCGTTTCTGAGGGTCCCAGCGGAACAGAGACTCAAGGTTGATGGCGTCATGGTGAAAGTTATAGAGCTCGGGATTGACACTCAGAAATGGCAATCCACGCAAGAGTAATAACAGTGCTTCCCACTTGGTTCGGCCGAACCCATTGCGTTCCTGATTGCGGAACCAGACGTCGAACTTGTCATCTTCGCGGGCCCGAAGATCGAATTGGTAGCGAGGGAAAATCCCCAAACCTCGGATGCGCGCGTCCGTGGTCAGAAACTCCGATAACTGCAAAGTGCTGGCAGGCGAAAATGCGAAAGCCCGATCAAGCAACGCGGGCGCGACCTTCGGCACGGGGTCCTCGCGCACTTCGACGACCTGAGGCTTGCCAACGCGATTCCAGTACTTCAGCGCCGCTTCAAGATTCCCTTGCAGAAAATAAACCGTTCCCAGAAAATCGTTAGCATATGCATCCTGGGGGGCCAGCTTAAGCGCCCGCCGCAAGTGCTGAGCCGCTGCGGGAAAGCGCTTCAATTTGAAAGCCACCCCCGCCAGTTCGATTAGAAATCTCGGATCGTTGGGATCCTGACGAAGTCCCGTCCGAAAGGCGTTCTCGGCCTCTTGCCAGCGCTCCAGCTGCGCCAACGCCGTGCCGTAGTAGAAATTCTGGTCCGCGGACCGCGACCGCAGTGGTCCCAGCAGAAGCGCGATATCCTGCCAGCGATGTTCGGCTGCGAGTTGCCGGGCTTTTTCCGTCGAAGGAACTTCAGGGGGAGCGGTCTGAGCGGTCGTGCAGAGACAACCGCAGAGGAGGGCAATGCCCAACCTCATCATCTGCGGCGGACGTCGGGCTAGACGCCTGCAGGCTGTGGTTTTCAGCATTTGCGTCGTGACTTGCTGCCGACTCCGTTTGGGACTAGCGAGTACCCCGAGAGCCGAGAGCAAAGATGCGAACGAAGATCGAACAGTGTTGGTGAAGCTGAATGCTGGGTCAGTGTGAATCAGTCTCGGGTAGAGCCAGCAAAGTCCAGGCACTGGCAGCATTCCATTTCTGCTCGAACCTGGATCGCTCCTCCTTAACGAGTTTGCGCTCCGCGGGATCGTTCAAGAGCACAAGCTGGCGCCGCTGGTCCAATCCCGCGACTACCACATAGTGCAGCGGCAGGGTCGAACCAGGCCTCAGCGCCACAATCAGGGGACGACCCTTTTTCAGATGCTGCTCCAGATCTTGCCAGCCCCCGCGGAAGGCAAAGACACGGTACCCATTCCGCTGAAAATACTCTTCCATTCCGGAGGCATAAATCCCGTGCGCCGCGTCCGAATACAAAGCACGCTGGATCCGCTCAGCTTCGACGTTCGGGGTCCTTGACCGACCTTGCTGCTGCCAATATTGCATCACCATAGCAATGCTCGCCGCTCCGCAGCCGTTCTTCTCCTGCTTCACAAACGGAACGTCGAGCCAGACACCTGAAGGTTCCGCGGCCAAGAGCGCGGTGTTGACCCACAGCAGCAGAACAACGGTTCTGAGAAAGCGAAGCAACATTGGATTTTTTCAGCGCACAGCGACAATGATCAGAATGAGCGCCGCGATGGCGATGAGGATAACAATCAGGTCGCGGTCGCTGAGTTTACCGGCCGCAAAATCAGCTTGCGCTTTTTGGACCCGGGAAGCCAGTCGCGCCAATTCATCATTGCTGAGGCTGGCAACTGCATTCTTCACTTGTTGCGGGTCCGCATGAGCCGATTTCAACGCATGCTGTGCCTTCTCCGAGGAGAAGAATGCTCTCAAGGTTTCCAGGTTCTGCTGCCTTGCCCTGGAGGCATCCACGGCGGCATTTTGCAGTTCCGCGGAACTCACTACATGTTCGGCGGCCTGCGCGAACAGGCTATGCGGAATGGCAAAGATAGTAACCAAACCACAGGCTGTCACGGTTCTAGCGAACTGCTTTAGATCAAGCTGCATCTCCTGCAACCTCCGATAGGTTTTTGGGCCAGATTAAAAAATCTTACACGCTTCCAGTCCGTAACCCAGCTCCATGAAAAGTTGGTTCGGATGCCGACGGTCTGCCAAGCGAAAATGGCGCAGCACGGCATGTTCGATGCGTGGCAAGAAGTAAGGTTGTAGGGTTGGACCAACTCAGAGGGCACACAGCAAGTCCGGCAACAGAGGCAAGCGCTGCTAACACGGAACTGAAGGTGTTGAGGGGATTTGGTGGCGGCGGTTGGACTCGAACCAACGACCTACGGATTATGAGTCACAGTACACCCGCTCCGGATCAACAAGATCAGGGAGTTAACTCGGCAGAATCCGGCAAAGTCCTGCAAAATCCGCAACCCAGACGCAACAAGGAAGACGGTCAATGAAGTCATCGCAAGGTCTGCCAGTGTCTAAGAAGCGACGTGAGCAAAAACCAAATCTGGGCAGGCACAAACGGAACTGCTCGGTGTGTTGTCACGCGAAGCTGACAGAAATCGAGACCGATTTCATCTCGTGGCGGAGCCCGGTAGCCATCGCTGAGGAATACGGTCTGGCGGACCGCGCCAGCGTGTACAGACATGCGCACGCTCTGGGACTCTTTGCGAAGCGAGGCCGCAACGTCAG
>WNFJ01144362.1_pt3 | contig 33065 bp, 33 predicted proteins | sample 5400461 | NCBI WGS metagenome assembly WNFJ01 (sample SAMN13153349, study PRJNA577476) | soil metagenome | isolation source: 115 cm saprolite on Douglas fir-dominated hillslope | place: USA:California | collected 2013-09-17
GGCGAGCCCGCCCAGGTTCCCTGTCGTGCTCTTTTCGCTGGTCACGAAGAAGCTCAGCGTGCCCGCTCCCCCATCCGCCGCGCCGCTCGTGCCGCTGTCATCGGGACCCGCGTCTGCGCTGATTCCGTTCGATCCAGCGCCGCTTGCGCTGCCTTCCGCGCCCGCGTCGGTACCACCCGCTCCCGAGCCGCCCGCAGAGGACCCCGTAGTTCCCGAACCGCTGCTCGCGCTCGTGCCAGTGCTTCCCATAGGTGCGCCAGTCCCGGCGGCGGCGCCGCCCCCGCCACCCGAGCCGCTGCTGCCTGCTGACCCGCTGCCAGCCCCGGCGGCACCCGCGGGAGAATCAGACTTGCTCGTACCGCAACCCCCAGCGTTGAGGGGCACCACGACATCGATTGCGATTGCGATGATCGTGCCGATTGCGCTCAGGATAGACGCACGATTGCCGGTCTTCATTCGGCCCTCCTTTGGACCCCTCCGTCTCTTCTCTATCTCAGGAGCAAGCCACGACAAGGAGAAAGCGGGCCCCCCGGACGCACAATACGATGCCGGCAGATCGCGACAACGAGGCGGTACGGGGCGCCAGCTGGCTGCTCTACTGCGTGACCGCTCAGGATCCTCAAGAACCGTTAGTACCGCCTTGCGCTTTTCCTCGTTCGTGCGACGACGCACGCACAGCAGCAGGAACTTGCTTGTGCGGTGCGGTCCTTTCGCGCTCAAGCTCGGTCAGGTCCGCTCCTTTGGAAGACTGAACGCGCCCGCGTTGATAGAGCGAGGACACGGTCTGGACGTGCTCCACACTCTCGGGGGTCTGTTTCACGTAGAGCGTTCCGGGCTTTGCCTTCGGCCTTTCGTCTACGCCGACGTCTTCAATCATGAGCCCGTAGACGTTCTCGGCCAACGGCTCTAGGTGCGTAGTTGGCTTGGGTCCGGTGACGAGGTAGTCGACCTCGTTTTTCATGTAGACGGCCGGAACGTTCACGGTCTCGGCGGTTCCAGAAAAGTCGCCGTCAACATAGAAGCGTCCGTCGTGCCCCATGCCGACCTGCACGAGTCCGCAGGGGCGCTTGCCGCCGGCGTTCGTGGGAACGTAACCGAGCACGCGTCGAATGTAGTTCATGATCGTTCCCTCCCTCCCTTCAGCGGCGGCCCATGGCTCGGCTCCGAGCGAGTGATCCTGGGAAGGTCGGGCGCCCGTGTCCGACTAGGACTTCCGCGAGTATTTGGCGGGCCGATCAAAGCCTCGGGCGAGGGCAAGCCAGGAACGAAATACGCCCGCTGGCTGCGCGATTTTCAAGCGATCAAGGGATTCGTGCTCCGTTGCGGGCATGAAGTCGGCCACGGCAGAGAGGAATGCGCCCCGCCGCACAGGAATCCGCAGCACGGCATCGCAACCGGCGGACTTCGCTTCGCTGTCCTTCACCCCCGCGGGGGCCAAGGCAACAATTTTTGTCGCCGGGAGCCTGGGGTCTCGCCGCAGAGCGCGTGCCGTTGCCCATCCATCCAACACCGGAAGGTCCAGGTTCAGCACGATGACACCGGGCCCGTGGGCTCTCGCGAACTCCAGCGTTTCTAGGCCGTTTGCTGCCGCGAGCACTTGGTAGCCTTCGTCACGAAGCCAAGCGACGTAGTCCGACCGCACGTAGTCAGCGCCCTCTGCGACGAGCACCCAATTTGCGTCATCCCCCATAAGCAGATCGTAGGACGCGCGGAGCGGTCTGCAAGATTATCTTGGCGACGCATCTTTTCGTTGGGTCGGCGGATATTTGTTGACATTTTCATCAGCTGTTACCGATACCGCGGCGCGACCCCATGGCCCTCCTCCACACCTTTGCTGTCGCAAGGGTGCGGCGGCCGTGCGCGCCTCCGCGGGTGGAAACGGGCGGTCGATCTTCTCCGTAGTTGAGGCCCGAACGAAGAGTGCGAGCCGCTCTTTGTCGGGCTCCGTCGACGTCGACCGCGACAACGGCGTCAGACCCGCGCCGCGAGGGGAGAAGCAATGCCCGGAAATCTGCGCAATTGACGCGACGGAACGGCTGTTGCTCCGGCGCCCTTCCCATGAAGCGAGACGAAGCAACTGTCGCCACGGTCTGCGGCGCCGATTGGAAGACGATGCAGCCTCGCGGGACGGCGCGATTGTGCGATACGTGCGACAAGCTCGTTCACAATCTGTCGGCAATGACCGAACGCGAAGCGCGCGGCCTCCTTCGCCGGCCGTCCAACCAAGGCCTGTGCATTCGCTACTTGTACGACGCAGAGGGCAAGGTCTGGTTCGGTAGCGATGCTAGCGAAGCCCTGATTCCCGAGAGCCGCGTTGTGCGCGGCGGTCTTGCGATCGCAGCAAGTGCCGCCGCGCTCGCCCTCACGCCGCTGCTGATGGAGGCTTGCGGAGGAGCGTCGCCATACGATGACGCGTACGGTCGCGCCGACGGGGGAGCGAACGCGCCGCGCGAGCCGGCGGTCGTTCATGTTGGTCATCCCTCCGATGCAGGCGGCGAAGCCGGTGACGGATCGCCGCCTGCAGCCGAGGATGCGGCGCCGGACGGCGCCGAAGTTGCTCTCGACGGCACCGGCGCGACGACTGCCGTGGACGCTGCGCACGGCAGCGACTGACAGGCAAGCGGCTTGACCTTCCGCCCGGAAGATCACGCGACGACGCGTCGATGACGCTCGATCCACAACCCCCAAAGTGGAATGAGCCACAGTGCGAGTGCGGTCACCGCGACTGCCTGTACCGAAGGGGGCGGCGGCCCAAAGACGTTGCCGAAATAGGCCACCAAGAGGAACGCGCCGAGAGACCAGAACGCGATGCCGCCGGTCCGATCGCGGGGACGGGTCTGTCGGGCGTAACGTGCTCGATGCCCGCGAGAACGAAATGGGCCATAGGAGATCGAGCCACTGCGGCGCCGCGAGCAGCAATAGGAGCGAGGTTTTCGGGTCGACTCGTTTGGCCGCGAAGCCGAGAGCGTAGTGTCCTATGAACATGGCGCGATTGGCCCTAAGAGCCGCCGTACGCGCGAAGCAGGGCGAACACAAGCACGCCGGTTATGGACACGTAGAGCCAGATAGGCAGAGTGTATCGCGACACCTTCTTATGAACCGGGAAGCGTCCGGAGAGCGAGAAGAAGAGGCTCGAGAAGATAAAGGGGAGGACGACGGCCGACAGGGCCACGTGCGTGATGAGAACAAAGAAATAAAGCGGCCGAACGGCGCCGTGGCCGCCGAACTTCGTGTCTCCATGCACCGAATGGTAAACGATGTACGAGACGAGAAAGAGCGCCGAAGCCGCGAGCGCGCAAAGCATGCGACGAGCGTGGGTCGCGAAGGCGCGGCGGCGCACGGCTTGGTAGGCGAGAACGAGAAAGACGGCGCTGGTCAAGTTGAGCAGCGCATTGATTGCGGGAAGCCGGGAGATCCACGCCGGGGCCGCTTCGACGCGTCCGTGGCCGTAGATCACAAGGATGAGCAGCGCAAGCATCGCCGCGCTGATGCCGAGAATGAACGAGACCGCTTTCTTGTGGCCAACCTGTCGTAGAAGAGGAAGCTGGACGGGGACCTGTGCCGGCATCGTGCCAGCGTTCTAGCGCGATTGGCCGGCGCCGCACACGTTGGAGCGCCCGCCCACAAGCTGCCGGCGCAGATCCGCGATCTGCCTTTCCTGTACCTGCATGGCGGCCACGACCATACTGAGATAGCCGTACAGGTCGACACGGTCGTGGCCTCGGTCGACGGCAAAGCTCTGGGGATTGTCTTCGATGATGAAACCCAGGTGCTTCACGTCGGGATCGCCGAACTGGCCCTTGTAGTTGTAGGTCGCGAGACGCACTTGCATCGTCTCGTCGTGCAGCTGCTCAAGCTGGTTCTCATCGACGTAGTGGATGTCGTTTTTGAACTTGGAGCTCGACATGGGGCATCCCCCGGGGCCGCCCGTCGGGTCGTGATCGTCGCAGACCTCGATGGATCCGCAGTCGAGAGCGCTGGGGCTGCCGCATGTTTCACCCTTCGTCGAGCAGGACGTACCCACGGCCGGGCAAGGGGCTCCGGCGTCGTCCGTGAGCGGGCAGGGGGGCAGCGGCCCTACACCGCAAGCCCACTGCGCGGGGCCCACAGGCGCGGGGCACACCGGCCAACCGCAGGTCCTGTACCAGCGCAGACCACCGGCGTCGACCGGGGGTCCGGCGTCTTCCCGCACTCTGCATGCGTGGCCGAACGCGGGGCAGGAGTTGACCTTCATGCAAGTTGGCGTGCAGTACTGGTCGAAGCCAGGGCAGCACAGGTCGCCGGGCGCGCACCGGCTCCCGTTGCAATCGAGGCCTCTGCTCCCGGAGCTTCCTCCCGAGCTGCTGCCCGAGGCGGGCGCTCCGGAAGAATGGCCGGAGCTCGACGCGCCCGACGAACGGCCCGAGCCCGGTGCTCCCGAGCTGCTGCCCGAGCTGGGCCCGCCCGAGGAGACGCCGGAGCCCGGTGCTCCCGAGCCGCCGCCGGACCCAGGGGTTCCGGAACCACTTCCGGAAGCAGGAGCCCCCGAAGAATCGCCGGCACTGGCAGTCCCCGAAGAGCTGCCCGAGCCAGGAACGCCGGAGCCGCTCCCCGAGCTGTCCGTTCCCGACGAGGAGGATCCCGAATCGGAATTCGTCCCGGAACCGCCCGCGTCGAGCGCGACAAACGCGCTCCCGCTGCAGCCGTTGGCTGCGACGAAGACGGCAACGGCGAAGGTGGACGCCCAAAGGGCGGTGAGCATGCTCTTCATGAGTGGCCTCCTCGTTGTCACGGTCGGGGCGACTGGTTCGCCCCGCACACGCCGCCTCGCGCGTGTTGCAGCTGCTGGCGAAGCTCCTCGATTTCCTTTTCCTGCACCTGCATCGCGGCCACGACCATGCTGAGGTAGCCGTAGATGTCGACGCGGTCGTGGCCTCGGTCGACGGCGAAGCTCTGGGGATTGTCCTCGATAATGAAGCCCAGGTGCTTTATGTCGGGGTCGCCGTACTGGCCCTTGTAGTTGTAGGTCGCGAGACGCACTTGCATCGTCTCGTCGTGCAGCTTCTCAAGCTGATTCTGATCGACGTATTGGATGTCGTTCTTGAACTTGGCGCTCGACATGGGGCAGCCGCCAGGTCCAGCTGTGGGATCGTGGTCATCGCAGATCTCGATCGAGCCGCAATTGAGATTGCTTTTCTGGCCGCACGTGTCGCCCTTGACCGAGCAACTGGAGCCCACGGGCGGGCAGGCGGTTCCAGCATCGTTCGTGTAGCAGGGAATCCCGCCTGCAGTGCCGCAGACCGGACCCGGGCCCAGGCACGTCGGGTATCCGCAGGACCGGTACCAACGCAGAGCCGAAGTACCCCCGTCGGTCGGGGGCGGCGTACAATCGGCGGCGGGTATGCAGCGCGTTAGATTCACGGGGCAAATGCTGGCGGACAAACAATAGGGAACCGGATTGCAGCAGCGGTCAGCTTGCGAACAGCATCGGCCGGTGCAAGTCGTCGTGCCGCACTGGGTACCGAGGCCCGAACTAGCCCCTGCACTCGAGCCGCTTCCCGGATGCCCCGATCCGCCGGCGCTTCCCGAACCCGGACTGCCCGAGGCGGGAGCTCCCGAGAAACTTCCCGAGCTCGGTGCCCCGGACGTACTGCCCGTGCCAGCGGTCCCGGAGGAGCTGCCGGCGCTTGACGTTCCCGAGCTTCCGGAGCCCGGGGAGCTGCCAGAATTTGAGCTGGCGGAGCCGGTGCCGGCGTCGTCCGAGCCCAACACGAAGTCGCCGCTGCTGCAACCGTTCGCGGCCGCAAACGCGCCAAAAAGGATCGTCCCAGCGGACAGGGCAGACAGTATGCGCTTCATGAAGTGACCTCCCTTGTAAGCATTTGACTAGGAGTGTCGCCCCGCCGTGCTGTCCGTCACGGATTCGTGCGACCACCGTGTGGGGTCAGGCATGCCGTGCGTACCCTGGCCGCGAGGGGTGACGATGGGCGGTCGCGCAAGAACGCGGCCGCGGCCGCTTGCGCGTTGTCGGTTTGGCCCAGATCGCAGAGTGCGTTGACGCGGGCTGCCGCCCGCTCCTCCGCAAGGGCTCCCGAGGGATAGCTCCTCGCGTGCTCGTTCAAGAGAACGAGCGCGCGCGCTGGGTCGTGCTCGTGCAGGGCGGCGACGGCCGCGCGCACAAGGCGGGTCTCGGCCTCCAGAGTGGTCGGCGAAAGGGGCCGCGACGTGACTGCGACTTCGCTCTCGGACATGACCGGTGGGGCGGCCATTTCTCCGGCGGGCGCTGCGGGCGCGGCTGGCGCTTGAGACGCAACCGGCGAAGCGGTGATTGAGAGTGGGTCCGCAAAGGAGGGGCTGGCTTCGGCCCATCGTGGCGTCGTTCGGTAGGCCTCTCGAGTTGGAGGCGACGCGCTGGCAGATTTGGGATGAGGCGGGTTACCCGCCGTGGTCACAACTTCGGTCTCCGTCGCTTTGCTTGGCGCCGGAGGCGCAACCGATTCCCGTGCACTGGGCGCGGCGCCAAGGTCTGCAAGGGGGTTTCGGGCGGAGGGAATCTGTGCCGACACGGTCATGAGAGCTTGTGGCGCGTGCAGCGCACGGTGCGCAGCCACACCGCCGCCGGCGACCGCGCCCGCTATCCCGACGGCGGTGAGCACCTTCGCGGCCAAGACAAACGTCGTTGACGTCGCCGCGACCGCGGCGCCACCTCCCGACGCCACCGTCGCCGCGCCGCCGGCAGTCGCCACACCGGCGGCGCTGGTGATGCCCGCGATACCGGCGGCGGCCGTCGAGGAGGAAGCCGCCGCGGCGGCGGTCAGACCCGTGCTGACGCCGAGCTGCGCGATCAAAGCCGTGCGCACGCGCGATCGGTCCGCAGCGGTCGGCTCGTGCGCCTCGCGTGCGAGGTCGAGAAGAGCTCGGTCTTCGGGCGTCAAATCGCTCATCGGCTTCTCCATTCATCGCTCGCGCGGTGGCGTGCTGCAGCCGCCGCGAACTCGTGTCGCGCGAGGCGCAGGCGCGAGTAGACGGTGTTCACTGGAATCTCGAGCGCGCTTGCAATCTCCGGTGCGCCCAATTGCTCGAGCTCAGCGAGAATGAAGATCGCGCGCTTGTCGTCGTCGAGCCCGTCGAGGATGCGATCCACCAGCCTCGCGGCCTCCGCCTTCAATGCGGCTTCGTGCGGTCCGCCTGTCGCGTCGGTCAAGGACTCCGGGTCGATCTCGGATCCCGCAGTGAGCGCATGGGGCGACCTTGTACGAAGCGCGCGGCGATGTGCACGAACGACGTTAAGCGTAATACCAAAAAGCCATGTTTTTATTGAAGACCGGCCCTGAAACTCGGCCAGTTGACGATGCACCACGACGAAGATCTCTTGTACGACATCATCCGCCTGCGACTCGTGGACCCCTAGGCGACGTGCGCTTCGCCAGACAAATGAAAAGTACGACTCGTAGATGGGCGCGAACTTCGGGCGAGGATTGGCCGTGTGCGCCTCGAAGGGCGCAAGCTCCTGCTCTGAAGCCGCATGGAGGGCAGTCATCCTCGAAGAGTGTGTGCCTCGCGAATCCACAACCGTTAAGAAATGCGCAATTTGGAGAAGAAACGCCAGTTTGGGGGCGCTGGGTCGAGCCCCAATTCCTACACTCCGGTACCGATCTCATCCCAAGGGCCATTGTGCTTGCGCCGCGCATTTCGTGCTACTCCGTGGCGTGAGTGGTACCGCGCAGTACTCACGAATTCGACGGGATCCGGATGGAGACGGTCGACTGGCCGATCGTTCTCATGGAATTCCCGGAACAGCGAGTGCCGGATGCGGCGCTTCACGCGCTGCTGGATCACCTCGAGGCCGTCGAGCGGGAGGCCGTGAAGGCGCGCGAGAAGGGGTTTTTCATTACGGATCTGACTCGGATGCGCGAGATCGCTCCGGCCAGCCAGCGTAAGTGTGTGGGAGAGTGGCTCGCACGCACATCGCCTTTGCAGAGAGCCGCTGGCGTCGGTGGGGCGAACGTCACGCCGTCTCCCATATTGCGCGGAGTCATCACGGCCATCTTCTGGATCAAACCGTCACCGACGCCGACCATCTTCGTGGCGACCCGTAACGAAGCGATCTTCAGGGGAATCGAGATGTTGGAAGCGGCGGGAGAGCCGATTTCTGTACGCCTCAAAGAGATGCGCGAAGCGACGCGAAAGGTGGCGGAATCCGCCTGATCGGCGACCGTCATCACGCTTCCGACAAGAGGCGATGGTGATCGTGTTCGTGGTCAGAAAATGCGCACTTCGAGACCAAACGCCAGTCGAAGAGCCACGGTTGAGGGTCGGTGCACGCCTGCTTGGCTGCCATCCGGTTGAGCAATCACGAAGCGCGGGTGAGCGAGCGGCACGAGGCCGTCCACGCGCGCAAATAAAGCGAATGCACGCGTGAATTGCCCCTCGGCGAGGGCCGACCCCGAGAGCGATATCCATTGCGCACTTGTGTGACCGGGCGATGCAACATTGGGCGTTCCCCAAGCGTCGATGGAATCGAACTCGGCGCCTACGCACGGGCCAAGATCGAATGAGCCGAGGACGATGCCCCCACACGCGCGGCCCGAAGCATCGAGCAAGCGGAAGTCTCCCCCCTCACTATTGGTAGCCAACCGGGGTTCATCGGCCAGCTTGCGCTGATCAGGGAAGAGTGCCGCGCTCGCCAAGAGTCGCACGCGCCAGGCGCGCCACGCACCGGTCCACCCGATTCCCAGTTCGAAGCCCCCGGCAATCGTGGGCATCGCGCCATCGTCGAGAACTCCCGCAGCGCTCACCAGAAGCTGCGAGCGGAAGAAGGGCGGACCGGCTGGCGCACGACCGTCATTGGAGGCGGTGTTCAATTGTGCGGCCCGTGGCGACTCGGGCATGACGCCGCCCTCAATCGCGACGGCCACAATGAGTGCCGTCGCGGACGCTATGGCTTCGCAGCTCGCGGCGACGAGCTGCCGTTGGCTCTGCGCGCTTTTCGTCGCAAGCTCGAGCTGGGCTTTCCAGAGGCCGTCTTCGGCGCGCGTGACCTCGGCCCGAACTTGAATCGGAGCGCCCGCGGGCAAATGGCCGAGGACACGGGCGACCTCACCCACAACCGCATCTTGCGCGGGACACTCTGCGGGCGCCTTCCACGCAAGCTCAATTGGAACCGCTTGCGCCTGCGCAGGGAGGCTCGCAGCCCCTATTGAGATGAAGGCGCCCGCGGCCAAACCGGAGGCAATGCAAGAGGGCACCATGCGCTGGCCAACGATAGGCGAACGAAAATTGGGGAGGCGAGCATATTGAAGAATTACGCCGTGTGCGGCCGGACTCGGAAATGGCATTGCGGCCGTGCGCGGAGCGATCCGTCGTGTATGTATGGAGGGATGCGTACTCGGCGTTCCTCGGTGATTGCATGGACGGCCTGCGTCCTTTTCGGTTGTAGCAGCTCGGGTGGTCCCCCGGGATCCACAAGCGGAGCCCCCGCTGGCGGGACAGGAGCCGCGACCTCAGGAGCGGGCGCGGGGACGGGCGGATCCGGAATTAGCAGCGCGGGTGCGATCGCGACCGCGGGCACCAGTAGCGGTGACAGTGTCGGGGCAGGGACCGGAAGCGTTGTCGCAACGAGTGGGGCGAGCGGCGGCGTTTCGAGCGGGGCAGGCAGCGGCGCGGGAAGCGGCGCTGTCTCGACGTTGGACGGAGGCGCGGAGGGGTCGGTGCCCGTTTCGGGCAAAGGCACGCAAGCCGACCCGGGCACCACGGGAGATGGAACCGTTCCTCTGCCTGGGCCCTACACAACGCCTCCCGAAGCCGCAGGACCGATCAATGCCGCCCCCAAAGGAACGCTGACGCCCCCGGCACTCTATGCAAGCAAGGCCGTCTATCCAGGAATCAAGTTTCAATACACGATCTACGTCCCGGCCCAATACCAGAAGGGCAAGCCCGCCGCGCTCATGATCTATCTCGACGGGCGGCACTACGTGACGATCCCTCCGCTCATGCCGATGGATCCTCCCTGGCCCGACTCCAACACTCCGTGGAACGCCCACGTCGTCATGGACAACTTGATCCACGCGGGGGACATCCCGGTCACGATCGCCGTATTTATCGATCCCGGCACGCCGAGCGGCATCTACCACCCGTGCACCGGTTGTTTCGGGCCCGATCAGCAGATGCGCAGCACCCAATACGACCAACCGACCGACAACTATTCGAAGTTCACGCTCAACGAGTTTCTGCCCGATGTCGTCTTTCCCAAGTACGACATCGTGCAGGACCCCGACGGGTGGGCGGGCGTGGGCCACAGCTCCGGCGGAATCGCCGTCTTTATGATGGCGTGGTTTCACCCCGACAAGTTCCACAAGGTTCTTACGGAGAGCGCCAGCTTCTCCAACACGGGAATGATGCCGCCCTCCTACGTCTTTCCAGCCAAGATTGCGAGCACGACGCCGCCTCTGCCCTTGCGGGTTTACCTCCTCAGCAGCTCGAACGACCTGGGTGGCGGGGTCTGGAGGGCGGCAAACGACCAGGCCGCCATGGATCTGATGGCAAAGGGTTATCACTACCGCTACCGAACCGGCACAAGTCCCCATTTCCCGACTCCCGCCGCGGTCCAGGATTTTCCTGATGCAATGCGCTGGCTATGGCGCGGTTACAAATTGCCTTGGTATCCCTGATAGACGGCTGCGTCCGAAATCGGCGGTAGCTATCGCTTACGCCTGAGAGCGGCTGAATCAACCGTCCTCAAGCGCCAGGCTCGGCTCAACGTTTGCGTTAGCTGAGCTCCTGATGTCACTCTCGACGCCGACCGCGCTGGATCGCGCGCCGTGGGAAGCTCCCCTCGCTCCCGTGGCCTCTCGTTTCGCGCGGCTGCGCGCCCGCGCTCGCTGCGAGGCATTGGCGCGTTTGCTGCCACGTTCGGTCCTTTTTGCGGGTGCCCCACGCACGGGCCGGGGCAAGCGCGTTGCCCTCACGTTCGACGATGGTCCGGACGCGATGACGCCGCTTTGCCTCGACGCTTTGGACACACTGGGCGTGCGCGCCACGTTTTTTCTCATCGGAGCGAATCTCGCTGCGACCGGCGACATGGCGGCGAAATACGTATCGCGGGGGCACGAGGTTGGCGGTCACGGCTGGAGCCATCAATCGTTCCCGTCGCTGAGCCCCTACGAGCTACTTGACGAAGTCGAGAGGACGGAGGCCCTCCTGCCGTCACCTCGCCTTGGCCCCAAGCTCGTGCGCCCGCCCCGCGGAGAGTTTTCCGCGGGCACGCTGCTGCGACTCGCCGCCGCGGAGTACGTCACGGTCCTCTGGTCAGTCGACTCTGACGACTGCCGTACGCGGGACCCGCGCGTGATCGAGCAGCGCCTTGCCCCCGGCAGAGTGCATCCCGGAGATGTGGTGCTGCTGCACGAAATGCAGCCCTGGACGCTCGAGGCACTGCGCGGAGCCGTCGGCGCGTTGCGTGCGAAGGGGTTCGACTTCGTCACCGTGAGTGAACTGATGAAAGAGGACATCCATGGCCAGGCTTGATACGGAGAAGACGATCCGATCCATTTTGTGTCGAGTCGCGTGCCTCGATGGCGAATACAGTCCCACTGCAGACTTGTTTGGTGACCTAGGCGTCCGGTCCATCGCGGCACTCAACCTGCTGCTGGCGCTCGAAGACGAGTTTGCGATCTCAATTGCGGACAGCGCTTTCCGGAGTGCACGCAGCGTTCGTCAAATCGCCTCTCTCGTGGAAACGCTTGCTGCGGCCCCGACACCGCAGGCAGGCGCCTGCAATGGATAAGCAGCCCCCCATACCTTGGAGCGCCTTTGACCGCTGGCTCCTGGCGGTCAAGCGCAGGGAGACGCCGGCGGCCCGGTTCGCGCACGACGCGTACCTCGCATTGCGCGGGCTCAATGTCCCGGATGGCCCAGTCTCGCGGTGCGCGTATCGGGTGTTTGGAATTGCCTACGACGTATGGGTCGACGCGCGCGAGATGGGCATGGCAAAGCTGGTTTGGGAACCAATGCTCCGGGCCCGCAGCGAGCGCGTGGGCAAGCGAGTGCACTTGACCAAGGCGCCGTTCGTTCGGGGCCACGCTCGCATTGAGATTGGGGACGACTGCTTTTTTTCGAGCTTTACCGTCGAGACCGGGCGCTTTTGCGACCGCCCGGAGCTACGTTTCGGGAGCGCTTGCAGCGTCGGCTACGACGTTCTCTTTTCGGTCAACGAGCGAATCACGATCGGCGACCACGTCGGCATCTCGCAGCGTGTTGCCGTGGCGGATTCCGACGGCCATCCGTCGGATCTGGAGAGGCGCAAGCGCGGCGACCCGCTGGGTCGGGCCGACATCGCGCCGGTGACAATCCATGACTACGCCTGGATTGGGCGCGACGCGCACGTACTCAAGGGCGTTACCGTCGGCGCTGGTGCGATCGTGGCGTCCGGATCGGTCGTCGCCAGTGATGTCCCGGATGGGGCGATTGCGATGGGCGTTCCAGCCAGGACGATTCGAGTCGGGTAGGGATCGCCGCCCATGGACAGAATCGACTTGGGGACGGTCGTCGACACGCTGGGTCTGGCGCGCGTCGTCTTGGCGATGCGACGGATCACGTCGCCTTGGATTACTACGCTCACGTATCATCGTGTGGCGCGACCCGCCGACGCGGCCATGCTCGACGACGATGTCGTCGACGTCGCTCCCGCGCAGCTCGATCGGCAACTCGCGTTTATTACCCAATGGTTCTCGCCGATCGGGATTGGTGACCTCTGCGCGTTCGCGCGCGGCGCCCGGCAGTTGCCACGAAATCCCCTGCTTGTCACCTTTGACGACGGATACCGGGACAATCATGACGTCGCCCTTCCGATTCTGGCCAAGCATGGCGTGCGTGCGACGTTCTTCGTGGCGACCGACTACGTCGATCGGCGCCGCATTTATTGGTGGGACCGGGTGAACCTCGTCATCAAGCGATCGCGACGAGAGCGTCTGGAGCTCTCATACCCGTTCGAGCAAGAGCTTCCCATTGGCGGACCCCAGGAGCGCCGCCAAGCGATTCGCCGCGCGCTGCGCATCGTCAAAGACGTGCCGGGCCTCGATCTTGACCGATTCCTCGACGAACTCGAGCGCTCCGCCGCGGTCAGCCTCTCTTCGGATGAAGAGCGCAGGATTGCGGATCTCACCGTCATGACGTGGAAGCACGTGCTTGCGCTTCGCCGTGCCGGCATGGACGTGCAATCTCATACCCATACGCATCGCGTCCTGCAGACCCTTTCACCTGTGGACCTTGACCGAGAGCTGCGGGTATCGCGGCAGATCCTGGAAGAGGTGCTGGGTGAGCCGGTCCGGGCAATCTCGTATCCAGTGGGCAAGCCTCTCTCTCAAGCGCCGGACATCGTGCAGGCTGTCCGCAACGCAGGCTACGAGCTCGGATTTTCCAACGGTACCGGCGTGAGCCGAAGGGCATGCTTCAAGCCCCTCGATGCCAACCGGATCTCATTGGACATCGCGATGCCAGACCCCTTCTTTCGAGCCATGCTCGCGTTTCCGCTAGCGTCCCTGGCGTTCTGGCGGTTTCTCCCTCCGTACGAATCGTAAGAGACGTTTCGGAGTTGCGCGCCCTTGCCCCGGCATGGGGCCATCTTCTGACCCAGGCGTCGCACGCCGAAGCGTTCCTCACGCCGCTGTGGATGCTCGCATGGTGGCGGCAATTCGGTGATGAGAGCGGGCGCGAGCTGGGGTGTGTGATCGTCGAAGAAGGAAGCCACCTCGTAGGCATCGTCCCTCTGCTCCGGCGCAGCACGACCCATCGCCGGGCGATTCCAGTGCGGCGAATTGAGCTGCTTGCGACCGGGGAGGAGGAGGCGGAGGAGATAGCCTCGGATTACGTCGGCGGCGTGGCGTTTCGCGGCCGTGAAGCGGACGTTGCGCGCTTGGCTGCCGAGGCCGTCCTGGCCGGCCGACTGGGCGATTGGGACGAGCTGAGAATGACCGCGATGAGCGGTGAAGACGCCATGGTCCCCAAGCTGGCCGACGCCCTCCGCGAACTCGGGGCAAGGACGACCGTGACCGTGACGGGCGAGTGCCCCTTCGTGCCGCTTCCTGGAACGTGGAACGAGTACCTCGATGCGCTGGGCTCGTCGCGGCGCTATCAGGTGACGCGCAGTCTGCGCGAGCTCGACAAGTGGGCGGGCAAGGGCGGCTGGGAGTTGCGGGTCGCGCAGAGCTCCGACGACCTGGTCGAAGGCAAGCGTGTGCTGCAAGAACTGCACGCCCAGCGCTGGGCGGCGGAGGGGCGAAGGGGCGTATTTGCGAATCGCCGTTTCGCAAGTTTCCACGATGAGGTCATGCCGGGCCTTCTTGCGGGAGAAGACGGGACCTCGCTCGAGCTCCTGTGGTTGGTCGCGCGTGGGGAGCCGATCGCCGCTGCGTACAGCGTGGTCTTCCAGAGCAAAGTTCGTTTTTACCAGAGCGGTCGTCGGGTTGACCTTCCGAAGAACGTTCGGCCGGGCATCGCGCTGCACGCACTGGCGATCCAGCGAAGCATCGAGGCCTGTCGAATCGAATATGACTTTTTGGCCGGCGGCTCCCGGTACAAGCGTGACTTCGCGTTGGCGACGCGGCCCCTCGTAGAGCTGCGCGCGGTGGCGCCCGGGCTTCGAGCCCGCGCGATCGAGAGGTCTCGCATCTTGGCAGACGGCGCGATCGCACGAATTCGCCGGCAGGTGCCAGCCGCCCTCAGCGCAATTGGCAGTCGGGAGCGAGCTCAATGATTAGGAGTCCAGCGCCTGAAGCGTCGCGCCCTCCATCGCCAGGTTCGATCCTCACGTGACAGGCTGCGCCATCGCGAGTCACAGCGATTCGGTAGCGAGCTGCCGGGGCGAGCGACGCCACGAGCTGCCGAGTTGCCGTTGGCGGGGTGTTCCATGCGAGGGGCATGGCGCGAATTTGGGGTGCAGTATGCGCGAAGCCGTCGATTCCGTCGCCACTAAGCCGGAGCTCCTGGGGTAGGGGCCCGCCGACATCGCGCCGACCGGTCACGATGAAGGCATTGAGGAAGCGTCGTTCGGCTTCGCCTCTGGGCGACCTGACTTCAATCCGCGCTCGCGTTGTCCCCAGGGCCGGTTCATTCGCATAGTAAGGTCCTTCGCCGAGACGCGTCGGTTCCCGGACGACGGCGGGCGCGACACCTTCGGGCAGCAGCGGCGTCTCCCAAGCCTCGCTGTTTCCAACGACGAAACGGACTGCCTTTCGGCCGGACAACGTCGGGGCCGATCCACCGTGCAAGAGAAACGTCGCGCCGTATGCGGGCCGGGCCAGCGTGATGCGATCGTATACGACGACGCGCGCGGACTGGGGACCCATTCCCGACACCGCCGAGCGGGAGAAGAGAAGTTCGCGTTCAGCGCGTAGAACGGAGCGGTCAGCGTGTTCTTTTGGGTATCCAGGCGGGTTGTATGCCGAGGCGTAGTCAGCGAGTGCGTAGACGATCGGGCCGTGGTCCTCGAAGCGTGCGATCTTCGCCTCGCGGCTCCAGGTTCCCTGGTTGGGCGAATAGGGGTCGTGTTCCTTTCCATCGTCAATCGCGATTACGTTGTGGCTCAGACTCGAGTACGAGCCGTAGCCGCCCGGATCGACGACGAGAGCGTCCGCGCCGCGCACGATCTCGAAATGCCCGGCGTCGAGATGCTGATGATCCGAAAGTGACGGCGCGCACGACAGCCCAAGCCAAACGGCATCGGGCGTCCATGACGTGCGCGCCAACACAACACCCGTGCCCGGCGCCAGGTAGCTCGTCGAGCCTCCGCGAGGATCTTCTTCTGCCGGTGTCCCGTCGTCTCCGAGTGTGGCCAGCCATAGCCACTCCTCGTTCGCGTCGGATGCCAGGCGTGCCAGAAACAGCGCGTGCCGCCGCGTTTTGTCGGCGTCAGGCAAGACCGTCGAGAGAGCCAGCAGAGCGTGCGCGGGTGCGAGCGCTGGCTTGTCCGACCAGTCGCCCGTGTCAAAGGTGTGCTTTCCATCGGGCCACAAGGCGTGGGCTCGGTACCTGACCATTGACGTAAGCCAAGGCAATTGTTCGAACGAGGTCCGCCGGCCATCCTGTTGCGATTGCGCATCGGCGTAAATCGCGAGGACGGCGCCGACGAAGTCGCCGTATTGCCAGCCTTCGGGAAAATCGCCCCCGTCGAGGTTGCGCCCAAAGGCGGGGACAACCTCGGTGCGAAACATCCGCTCCGATCGAGTGCGCAACGCCGGAGCACGCGCGTCATCGTCGGCAAGGACGATTCCCCCCAACGCCACTGCGCAAAAGTACGCCGCATAGTAGTTGGCGATCGGCTCGTCGCGATTGTAACCGTCCTCGGAGAACCATTTCGTCCACGCGAGAAAGCGATCAGCAGCGTGCTTTCGCAGCTCGGGCGTCACGCCGGGCGCATCGTGCAACCAATCGTAGGCCAGCGCGCCCAGGCAACCGTGTGCGCGGATTGAGTACCCGTGGTCGCGGCGCACGACCGCGTCGCCGCCTTCGGCGTCGCCAACCTTGCGGCGATCGTCGAGCAGCGCACGAAGGTACTTCGTGGCTGCATCGGCGTAGTGCGGCGCCTGCGTGATCTGGTAACAGAGCGCGAGCGCAAGACTGGCGTTTGCCCAATCCCAGGCTTCGTAGCCCGATTCAATCGTGGTGCGTTCGCTGTCGTCGCATTGCGCGGCCAGCCTGCGCCACGCGGGGGCATTCGTCGTTACCAGGCCGCGGACGGTGGCCAGACGCTTGGCCGTAAGCAGGAGGCGAGGATGCGGTCCAAGTGGAACGTCCACCACCACCGCGTTGTCCAGGGGCTGCGCCGCCGTTGCCGCCGGATGCCTGGGCGACGGCCAGTGCTCTTCGGGCGCACATGCGCTCGTGCTCGTCGCGCTGCCGCCGAGTGTTGCGAGCGCGAGAGCGGTCCCGACCTGGTGTGGGCTCATGCGTGCGCCTCGGCGAAGTGGCTATAGACAAGAACCAGCGCCAAGAGCGCGGCGTCGGCAACCGCGACGAGAGCGACTTCCTTCAGCGCGACGCGAACCTCGAACGAGGGCGATGCGCGCTTGACGACCCCGTACATTGCACCCGCGAGGCCGAAGAAGATGAACAGCACCGACTTGTAACTGAACGACAGAAAAAACGCGCCCACCAGAATCCCCGCGAAGGACACAACGAGTGCGAGCGCGAACGCGACGATGGCACTATCGAGCCCCGGCGGCGGCCGAGTTGCCACGACCCACGGGATCTTGATCGAGGTGTAGACGAGCATCAGCCAGAACAAGCTGCCGGGCAGTCCAAGCTCGGCGGCTGTCAGGACGTAGGAGTTGTGGGCGGTGAGTCCATTCCACGTGTGGTTCATGAACTGGCCGGTCCCCACCCCGAGCAGAGGATGCGCGCGGACCATCGCCATTCCGTCGTAGAGAAGATCGACGCGCTCGAGCGATGATGACTGGGCTTCTTCGCCCGCGCGCCCCCCCAAGAGGAGTACGGGCAATGCCAGCATCGCGGCGAGGAGGAAGCCCTTCGTTGCGTGGCGGTGCACGAAGTAGCCGCCAAACACGGTCAGGACGATGAGCTGGCCGCCGCGAGAGCGCGTCAGAACGACGCACCACAGCGCGACGGCCACGGCAAGGGCGCACAGCAAGCTGACCCCTCCGTTTTTTTTTGCGCTGGAAAACGCGAAGCAAAATGGCATCGTCGCGCCGAGCGCGAGCGCAAGCTCGTTCGGGTCCCCGAGAGTTCCGCGCCACCGCACTCGCGCTCCCTCGGTGAATGTTCCGAAGAGGCCGACCTTTTCGCAGGCGTAGGTTGTGTTGGCTTTGCCCTGCCGCTCGCACGTATAGGAGTCCTCGCAGTGCCGGCCATCGGGCACACCCTCGCCCGCTCGGTCCCCGCCGGTTGACGTGTCGATGACGATGCACTCGGCCTGCTGATGACCCTGGTGGATGCAAGTGCCGGCAATTGCAAGGCCGATGGCGACGAGCGCGGCCACGATCGTGTACCAGCGTGCCGCGGTGCGTACGGCGAATGCGACGACGAGCATCGCGATGGCGCTCAATCCCACGAATTCCCAAACCACGCTCAGTCCTTCGAGACCGAGCTGCCTCACCGTGACCAGAAAGCACCACGCGACGAGAACGCCTAGCCATGGCATCTGTGGGGTCCAAGGCAAAGCCTGTTTGCCCAAAGCAGTCTCGACGACGATTCCGAGCACGCCAAGCGCGGCAGCCGCATTAAGAAGGCCGTATGCGTGCAGCTCAGGGACGAACTCCTGAGGCCGCACGAGCAATTGAAAAACGAGGAGCAAAGCCCCGAGGAGCGCCACGGTCGATCCAAGTGCGAGCAACGTTCCAGCCCGGGTCGAGTCACGTCGAGACGGTCCGCACCGGCCGATCTCCTGCTTGCCGTGCGCGCACTCCTATCAATCCCCCTGCCAGCCGCAGCAAGTCATCGCTAATGGCGCGCGCCACGACACGCGCCGTTGCCACGTAAGCGATGCCGCCGGCAGCGATCTCAACGGCAAGGTTAACGCCGCGTACGCTGATTTGGAGCCGAGTCAGGCCCTGGCGGGTCAAGAGCACCGCCGCCAAGAGCGACGCGCAGGCGGCCAGCGGGCGCCCACATTCCGCTAGGAAGGCCGTGACCCGAATTCCGTCTAGGCGCTGCACGACCCACATACTTGCCAACGCATTCGCAGCGTAGGCCGCGCCGACCCCCGCGCACGCCCATAGCGGACCGAACTGCCCAAGTAGTGCAATGAGGCCAAGCAAAGAGACGACTTTGCTAACGTCGAGCCACAAGACGACACGCGTCTTGTCGAGGACTTGCAGGTACGCCGAGATCGTCCAACCGAACGGGCGAGCCAGCGAAATGGCGCACAGGACCGTGAGCATCGGAGCGACTGCGTGCCATTGGCTTCGTAAGACTGTGACGACGAGCGTGGGAGCGACGGCTCCCAGCCCGATCGACAGCGGAAATACGATGAGCGACATGAGCCCCAGCGAGCGCACGAGGGCGCGCTTCTTGTCCTCTGAGTTCAGCGACGCCAATGCCGGCAGGAGCACATCGCCCATTTGCTCTCCGATCTGGCTGCCCGGAATCTCGGCGAGGTTGTAAGCCTGATTGTATTCGCCCATCACCCAGGGTCCAAACAACCGCTCGATGCCCAGATTGTCCCAACGACGCGTGGCCACCTCGGCGACTCCTCCGATGCACAGAGGCCAGCCGAACGAGAGCATGTCCGCAGCGGTCTCGCGCGACAGGGCGTGCGGTGTCAACCATTCGCGGACATGCACCGAAGCGAGCACGATGCAGCCTCGCGCGAGACTGCGCGCGATGTTGGCCATCACGACGGCCATCCCCCCGAGACCGGCGATTGCAAGCGCGACGGAGCACACGCCATACACGATCTCGCCTACGGCGCGCGACCCGCTGAGAAGACGAAAGCGCATGTCGCGTGCGAGGACGCGCTCGGGAACGAACGTCACCCGATCGACCATGACCGATGCGATGAGCCCGGGAGCGAGCCGTTCGAGGTTCGGTGAATGAAGGAAGAGGCCGAGCGGTCGAATGGCCAATACGAGGGCGACCATGACCAGCACTCCCATCACCTGGTGAATGACAGTCGCATGCCATGCCACCGAGCGCTCCCCGGATCCCCTTTTTGTGATGACGTATTGGCCGACGCCCAATGTGCCAAGCTGACTCGCGGTCACCACCACGATCGACGCTCCTGCGACTTCACCGATGACGCTCGGATCCAGGAAGTAAGTGAGGAGAAGCGTCCCCACCATGCCGAGGGCGCGCGAAACAAGACCGGCCGCGACGGTCCATGCGACGCCAATGACCGCGCGGGAAGCGAGAACGGTCTTGCCTGCGTCGGGGCGCTCTTGATTCCAACTCACTTGAGGCAGTCCACGATAACGATCGAGTGGTAGACCTCTTGGAGCACCGGCACACGCCTTAGAACGTCGGTTAGCTTTAGGAGTGGGTGCTTGTGCCCGAATCCGACGACGCTCATATGCGATGACTGGAACGGCGAATAGCGCACAAGCTTTTTGATCTCCCGCAAGGTGATCTTGTTCAGATGTTCGCCGGGACGATCCCTAAGGTCGTACAAGCCGCGCCATCGATCGATTGGCGGATCGGAGTCGAAGCGATCTGGAACGTAGTCGGGTCGCGACACTTGCGCCCGCACGACATTGAGAATGGTCTCATCGGAGAAAAGAAGATTCGCGAAGGGCAACAAGTCGATGTGGCTACCTGCGTAGTGAAAGAACCCGAGGACACTGAAGAAGAACGTCCCGCCAGGAGCAGTGTAGTTGTAGGCAAGGCGCATCATCTTCGCTGGGGAGACCACGTGTTCCATGACGTCGGCCAGCACCACGACATCAAATTGACCCACGTCGAGCGCCTCGTTCTCCCGGGAAACATGAAACTCGAGGGTGCCCAATGTTGTCGGGTAGAGCTCGCTAACTAGGCGCTTCGCAATCTCGATTTCGTTCGCGTTGATATCGGCCCCGACGACACGCCGGGCGCCACGCGTGGCCAGATAAGCCGCGCGGCCTCCGGTTCCGCAGCCGATCTCGAGCACGCTCTTACCTCGCACGTCGAACCTCGGAAATTTCGCGAAGTAGCCGCGGCTCGATTCGTATTGGCGTGCGATGTAGCGGCGATAGCCCGCCCCTTCGGACTGATGCGTTGGCGTGGCGGATGGGCGCATCTTGACGAGGCCGCTAAGGACGGCTTCCCCCAGCATGGACATGTGCGTGCATCCAGCAAACGGCCTGCCAGCGCCGCTGCGGACCAGCGCGGCGTCCGCCGACTACCAGCGCCCGTCGTCAACCGATCGAACTGTCTCCTCGAGTGAGGCCTGCGGCGCAAACCCGAGAACCTGGCGCGCCTTACGGTCGTCCACCATGCACACGAAGCGAATGTGGTCGAGCTCGGGCGGGGGAAATGTCGTCAGACGCAGTGACCACATGCGACGAAGAACAGCGCGGGCGAGAGAATGTGGCACGCTCACCTTCTGGCGCCCGAGGATCTTAATCAGCCGCGACAGTGGCGCAGGCTCGGGGCCAGCGAGGTTGAAGATGCCGCGAACCCCGCGCCGCAGCGCTAGTTCAATGGCACGAACGACGTCGGCCTGATGAATCACTTGCGCCATCGGGTCGAAGCCCCAAATCGTGTAGATCGGGTTCTTTCGTAGGAAATTGGACGGCGCGTTGTGCACGGTGCCCAGGATGTGCACCGGCCGCAAGATAACGGTCTCGGTCTCCGGCAGTTTCCAGAAGAAGCTCTGCGCAAGCATGTCGATCTCGATGAGATCTCGGATGTCGCTGAAGTTCTGCCCCCCGAGGAGCGGAGCGTCCTCAGTTAGGAATTGCGGATTGCTTGCTTGCGGCCCGTAGACGTTCGCACTCGAGAGCATGACGAGTTTGGGGACGCGAAACTGCGAGACATACTCAAGCAGCTTCGTGAAACCCGCGACGTTCCACGAATGGTGATCGGCGGCAGATGCGCGCGGATCATGCATGATGCCGAGATGGACGACCGCCTCGATGTCGCCTGCACGAAAAACATCTCTTAGCTTCTTGCGGCGGATGTCGACCTGAGCGTGTTCAATGTCCTTGGGCCGATCCAAGAAGGGACGGCGGTCCACGCCTACCACGCGCCGCTCGCGGTGCAGCGTGCGAGCCAAGAGCTTGCCCAGTCGTCCACAAATCCCCGTGACCAAGACGGCGCCGGCAGGGGTCTTGGCCAGGGTGGAGGAATCCCGGTGCCGCCCTGTCAAGGACGATTGAATGCGGATGGCCTCGGTCACGACGTTACCAAAAAACGCTTTTGCGCTCTTTGAGAGCGCGATTGAGCATGGATTGAATCGTCTGTCGAACGAGCCACACCTTTTCTTCAACTACCGCGTCGTCGTCGTCTGCGTCCCCCGAGAAATGCATGGGCTCGCCGAACCAGAGCCTGTACTTGGTCGGAAGAGGAAGCTGCCCTCCCGGTACGAAGAGTTGGGGGATGACCGGAAACGCCGGCATTCGCAGCAACCTGGCGAGCCCATCGAGGTTGGCGATCGAGATGTACTGTTCCTCGCCGCCGACGATCGCAACGGGCACAACGGGCGTATTTGTCTCGACCGCGAGTCGCATGAAGCCAAGGCCAAAGTCTGCCAGCTTGTAACGGCGGGCCCCCTCCGGAAAGACAAGGAGCGCCTCTCCTTGAGCCAGCAGGCGCTCGGCATTCTCTGGAACGCCGACCACTTGGCCAACGCGCGAAAAAAGGAGCGAAACAAATGGCAAGCTCACGGCCCACTTTTCCACCATGGCGCGCACGAATCTCGGGGGTTCGGCGTCCATGAACAACGCAGCGGCGATGAGCGCGCCATCGATCGGGAGCTGGCCCGAGTGATTGGCGACTAGCAGCACTCTTCCGCGCGGCACTCCTTCTATGCCGTTGACGTCCGCGCGAAAGTACTTGCGGTGAAGAAGCGCGAGCGTCACAAGGACGTATCTCACCCAGTGAGGGTCGAGACCAAAGGGATCGACCCCGGTCGGGCCGAGTGCGAGCGGTACTCTGGAGAGCCGGTTCTCGAAGGTCTCTCCGAGGAAGCGTTTTAGCGCGACGTCCACTGCGTGCTCGGCCGTACGATGCAGCAGCGCCCGGGCCCGGCGTGGGCCGTCGCTAAGCCGGGCGAGGGGACGGATGATCATGCTGGGCGGCTGGAGTCACGATGAACCGAAGCGACCGGGGCCAATGGATGGCCATTGTGTACGGCACTCCGCCGCGGTTCAACGGCGTTATGTTGGACGGGTGACGCTCGAGATGCCAGCACCGCTCTTGCCGGAAGAAATAGCGCACGTCGTGGCGCCCTCGGGACCCTGTCGGGGAGAAGCGCTCTGGCAAGGGCTCGCTTGGACGCGCACACGCTATCGACTCCGAATGTCAAACGGGGTTCTGTCTCAAGAGGGATATTTGGCCGGAAGCGATTCTCGGCGGCATGGCGAACTGCAGCAGGGGATGCTCGACCCCGGCTCAAAGGCGATTCTGGCCGCGCGCGGGGGCTATGGGGCGCTACGTATCGTCAACGATCTTGCCTGGCCAGTCTTTGTACGTCGCCCGAAATGGATCGTTGGCTACAGCGACATCACCGTGCTGCACGCGATGGCGTGGCGATTCGGGATCGCGTCGATTCATGGGCCCAATATCACGGGGCTGGGGCAGGGCGCGTCTCCCTCGGTTCGGGCTGCATGGATCGCTTCCCTCGAGCGTCCTGGAGCGCGGCGCCAATGGCGTGGGCTTCGAGTGCTCCATGCGGGCGAGGCCAGCGGCATCATTGTTGGCGGCAACCTGTCGCTCTTGCACGCTCTGGCCGCGGCCGGCCGATTATGGATTCCGTCCGGAGCCATACTTGCTTTGGAGGATGTTTCGGAGCCACCGTACCGAATCGATCGTATGGTGACATCGCTGCTGCTGGGCGGCTATTTGGACCGTGCTTCGGCCATCGTGCTCGGGGAATTTGAGCGATGCCCTCCCACCTCCGACGGCCTCTCCGCGCTCGAGGTGCTCGAGCAGCGCACGCGTACGCTGGGGATTCCCGTTCTCGCCGGTGCGCCCTTCGGTCATGGCGCCCGCAACGAGGCATTCGTGCTCGGCGCCCCTGCCGTGGTGCGAGGAAATGAAGTCGAACTCTGTCCGCCATGACGCTTTACGTGCGAGGAAGCGGGGGTGGGCTGCGTTTAGACGCTGGAGACGACTCCTCGGGCGTCTCTCTCGTGGGGTCGTCGTCCGCATCCTCGTCGACACTCTCGGCGAGCTCGTCGGCAACCACAATGTTCTCGCCGGCTGCTGTGTCAACAATGGGAATATCAAGGTCGTCGTCATCGCCGTCTGCGGTGGCGGTAAGGTTGTCCGTCACGCTGGCGGGCGGCGCGGTAACTTGCGTATCGCTAGTAAATTCGCCCGCTGCCGGCGGCGGGGCGGACGGCGTTTCGGGAGGCGGTGGTGGGGGGGCGGCGACGAGAGCGTGCGCCATACCCTCCGCAGGGAGTTCCTCGGCGTCGGTTGCCGCCGAAGCGTCCGGAGTATGTTCTCCATCGCGGGCGCGATCGACAGGGCCCGAGAGGGGTGGTTTTTCCCCGTCGTCGTGCGTCGCGGGAAGCTTCTCACGCTCTTGTACGGAATGCTCTTTTGGCGCCAACTCCTCAAGCTCAGTGTCCGGGGCCGCCTCGCTTGCGCGGCGCAGCATGTTCGCTTTGGCGCGCTCCAAGCCCGCCGTCGCCTCTGGATCGGCCTGCTTCATTCGCAGAACGCGGCGCCAGGCATCCGCAGCCTCGCGAGGATCGTCCAGTTCTCGCTCCCAAAGTTGGGCCACCTTTCGGGCGAGCTCGATGCGAGCCCCGGCATCTTTGCCCCGTAAGATTTGGTCCTCGTAGACCTGGACCATCGCTCGGTGATCGTTGAGCTCCGTAAGAAGTACGGACAGCTCGTCAAGGACCGTGTGGTCGCTCGGCGACAGATCGTAAAGTTTCTTTAGGTCCGCCGCGGCACCGGCTTTGTCGTTAAACTCGGAGCGGCGAAGCTTCGCGCGTCGAGCCAGCAGTTGGCGAACGAGAGGCCCTTCGAAGACCTCGGCAAGAGCCCGCGTGAGTGTCGCCTCGGCTCGGCGCGGGTCGCCGAGGTCATTTGTGAGCTCCTCGAGCGCGTCAAGCGTAGTTGGATCCACGTGCGCAACGAGGGCATCACCCAAGAGCGAGATCGCCTGCTCCACGTCGTTCAAGTCGGTGTAGGCGATGAGCCCTGCGCGGCGCATGAGCGCGCCTCGCGTGCGCCCGCCATCGCGCGCGCCCTGACCGCCGTTCGCCATGGCAAGGCACAGCGCACGTCGAAGCTGCTCACCACCGCTCCGAGAGTCGGCCTCGCGTGCCGCTAACTCGAGCATGACAACCGCTTCGTCCGTAGGCGTCGAGCTCAGCGCCAAATCGAACAGCGCCCGCGCACGGTCGATCTCTCCGTGTTCCGCGGCGACTTGAGCCGCTCGCGCGAGGGCATTTAGGCGATCGGACAACGTTCGATGGCGCGCGATCTGGCGCTCGTACAGGTCTACGATTTCGTTCGGCACCTGTGCAATTACCGCCAGACGTTCAAGCAGGGGTTCGGCCTGGTCCGGGGGCGCGCTCGTCAACCCCTCTTCGCCGTGGAGCAGTGCCTCCGATCGAGCGGCGCCGGCTTTGAGCTGCAGCTCGGCTTGCCTCACGAGCTCCTGTGCTCGTTCGAGGCCGGTCATCTCGCGTGCCATCACATCGTGAGCGACACTCAGAGCATCGAGATTTCCCATCTTGACCGAAAATTGTTCGAGCTTGCGGGCCAACTCCAGATCGGCGCCATTGCTCCGCGCAATCTCGCAGGCAACTCGCACGGCATCCTCGTCCCGGCCAACGTCGGCGAAGCGTTCGAACGCGCCACGAAGGTTGGCGATGCGTTCGGCACCCGGCTTTGCCTCGAACCACCATTCCACGAGCTTCGTCGCCACGATCCCGCGCCAACCGAGACGGTCGCCTAGCTCAACGTAAGCTGCTCGAGCGCTGGCATCGCCGCGGCTGGCCACCTCGTCGAGTACCGCGAGGGCTTCGTCACCGCGCTCAAGCTTCTCTGCGAGCACCTGCGCGAGCTTCCTCGTCAGAACACTGATTTCTGTGTCGTCGCCTTCGACTTCGACTCGCTGCGCAAGGAGGTCGGCGACCTTGCTCCACTGCCCGGTCTGCTCACAGAGGTCGCACAGTCGCGCCAGGGCATCGAAGTCCTCTGCGTCCTCGGTCCGCACGACTTCGAGTGCAACAATTGCATTCGTGAGGTCGCCGAGTTGCTCATAGAGTCGGGCGAGGCGTGCGGCTATGGGTGCACGCTCGAGCGGACTGGATACGAGAGAAAGCTCCCGCTTGAGAGCGTCGGCCGCGGCCGTGGGATTGTCGCCGGCTTCTTGAAGATCCGCGATTGCTTGAAGTGCGGGCCGACAGCTTGGATCCAACTCCGCGAGGATGCGCTCGTAGCGTTTGATCGCAGTCGCTACGTCGCCCAGACCGTCTGCGACCAGATCGGCTTCTCGCAGCGCGATACGCGCCTTCTCTGCAGGGTTGGAAGCGAGTGGCTCAAGGCGTCGCAGCAAGCCGGTCGCCTCGCTGTAGTCCTCGCGAGCGATGGCGTCGTCGGCGAGGCGCTCGAGGGCCTCTTGGTCGTCACCGTCCTCGAGCACCCTTCGCCAGCTCTCTCGGGCCAAGTCCTTGTCGCCAAGCTGGGTCTCGTAGAGCTTGGCGGCTTGCCGGCGTACGTCGATTCGCGTCTGCGGGTCCTTCAGTCGATCGCCGCGCTTTCTCAACGCGATAGCTAGGTCGCTCCAGCGCCCGGTCGCGGAATATCGTTCGGAGAGCACCTTCGCGAAATCGCCATTTGCCGGCGCCAGATCCGTCGCCCGTTCGAGGCTCTGCACGACGGCCGCGTCGTCGTTTGCGCGAGCGAATGACTCGGCGGCGCGCCCGAAGTGTTGCGCCTGACGTCCGGCATCGGCGTCAAGCTCGGCGCACTTTACGGCGGCAGTAGCCGCCCGATCCCACATGCCTGCGGCCACGAAGCAACGTTCGGCTGCTTCCCAGAGGCGAGGGCTTCTCCCGCGCTCCGCGATTTCGGCGTACGACTCCGCTGCTCCGGATGGATCGTGCAATTGCTCGCGGAGTTGTGCCAGGCGTTCGAGGAGCGTATCGCGGGCTTTCGGGTCGTCGATGTCGGAAAGGCCCGATGCGATGACACGCGCCGCATCCTCGAGAGCGCCTGCTTTCTCGAAGAGAGCGCTGGCGTTCGCTACGGCTCTGTCGTCGTCCGGCGTGAGCGCGGCAATTCGCTCCCAGGAGGTGGCCGCGGCAGCAAAATCATGTCGGCGCTGCTCATGCAGCGCAGCCAGCTTCTTCTCGACCGCGATCTTCTTTTCCAGATCGGTCTCTGTCGCTGCCTGTTGCGCAAGAAGAGCCGCCAGGTCGTCCCAGCGTTGGGCAACATCAAGTGCTCGGGCGAGGGCCTTCTGCGCATCTTCGTCACCGCTATCGATAGCGATGAGCTGCCTCCAGGCATCGATAGCTCCGTCGCTGTCGTCCAACTTGCCTTCGCTGAGCGCCGCAAGCTCGCGTAGCCACTCCTTGCGGTTGTTGACCGACGGGGTCGCACGCACCGCCGCCACCATGCAATCGCGCATGGCCGGGTAGTCGCGTCTGGCGCGAAGAGCGTCGAGCGTCCATGAAACGGCTTCGGCATTCGCGGGGTCCTGTGCCAAGAGGGCGGCAAACTTGGCGGTGTTGTCTTCGGCGATCGGAGACAGAAGAGGAGGTGACTCGACCGGGGCTGAGCGCGAGTCCAGCACGGCGCTCGTGTCTGGCTGCGCGCGGCTCGAAGCGGGCGGTGAGGTCGACGTTCTCGGGGGCGGAACCGCAGGGGGGAGGGGAGGCGGCGGCTGCGTGGAGGGCATTCGCTGGCCGAGACGCGCATGCAATTCGGCGAGCTTCGTCTTTGCATCGGCGTGGGCGCGCAGAGGTTCCAAAACCTGGATGGCGTCGTCAAACCGGCCAGCCGCCTCGTAAAGGCCTACGAGCAGCCATCGCGCGTCCGGGGCCATGGCCCGATTCGGGTTGGCTTGGACGTAGGCCAGATACCGCGATGCGACGTCGTCTTCTCGCTGCAGTGCGCGCGCATAGTACGCGTAGAGCTGCAGGGCTCGGTCATGGCCCGGGTCGATTTCGAGAGCGCCCGCGGAATAGGCCAAGCCGTGCTCGCCTTCGTAAATTTCAGCAAGCCCAACCAAGAGCTCTACGCCGTGCGTACGCTCCTGCACGGGAACGTCCTCGCCGGCGGCAATGCGTTCGATGATCGTGGCGCCGTACTCCTGCTGCAGTGCGGGATCTTGCGCGTCAATCTGCCGTGCGCGTGCAAGCGTCTTTGTTGCGCCCGCCAAGTCGCCCGCTAGGCGGCGCGTGGCCGCCTCGTCGCGCAAGAGCGCCGTTCGCCGTCCTGGGTCCTGTTCGAGTGACAGCTCGGCGTCGTACATCGAGAGCGCCTCGGCCCACCGGCCGAGCGATTTGTAGATCTCGCGCGCTCCGTAGATTGCAAACGCGCTTGAAGGATTGAGGTCGATCGCTCGGCGAAAGTTATCGAGCGCCTTCTTCGGTTGTTGAAGGCTATCACCCCACAGTCGACCCAATTCCTCGTGCATCGTCGTGAGTGTCGCTCTCACGTCGCTATCCCGAACGGCCAGCGGACTCAGTGCCTTGGCCCGGCGCTCAAGCAGGGCCACCAGTGCCTTGTTGTCCCCCTTGTCCCGGTAGAGCTGCGCAAGCCGATCGGCCGCGGTCGGTTGTGTCGGGTCGCGATCAATCGCTTGCATCAAAATGCGGGCGGCGCGGTGCGCGTCGCCCAGCGTCGTTGACCAGACGTTGGCTGCCTCGCTGAGCCAGTGCGACGCATAGGCGGGATCGGTCGTCTGCGCCCCTACGCGTTCAAGAAGGAGCGCATACGACTTTGGATCCGACGCGCCAGACTTATGTGCCGCGGTAAGTGCCTCTTCGTCGTGCGGGTTGGCGACCAGCTTCTGCACGAGCGCGTCCACTTGACTCGGTTCCATCGCGCGGCGAAGGCTATCACCTTCTCGTTTTTCCCAGCAATTGAGGTGGGCTATGCGCGCAGGCCCTAAACGAAGGTGGGTGCGCTACTCACTCAAGACAGCGAGGCACCTCCGCGGTACTCGCGACTCTCGTGAGGATGAGTTTCGACGCCACTGTTGTTTGTCACTTCAGCCGAAGAACATTTCGTGGATCGCAAACGATACTGATTGCATTGTCCACCAACCGAGCCGGGCCGAGACTTGTCGTTTCGACACCGTCGCGCACCCGCCGCACCTCCAAGTGCAAGTGAACGAGGCCAGGCGATGCGGTGTCGCCGACGAAGCCAACGATGTCGCCTTCGCGTAAGGCTGTCCCAGCGGGCCGCTCGGCCAATGCGGGTGCGGGAGCCGCAAGGTGGCCGAAGACGAGCAGATAGTCGCGCAAGCCTCCCGCCTCGCGGATCGCATGGTGAGTAACAACGGAAATGCCGAAGAGGGGGCCCACGTAGACAAGGTCTGCGTCTCCCTGTTGGTGCTCGAGCGCCGGCAGCGTGACGGGTGTTCCCCTCGGCTGCAGGATGTCGATGGCCCCATGGCCGACATGGCGCATTCGGCGACCACGCCGCTGCAACTCATCTGGCCTATCCAGATCGTAACCGCTTACGACGCAGCCCGGATGACAAGGGACCGGATATCGGAACAGGTCGTAGTCAGCGGGCCGATCAGGGCGTCGTGGGATTTGATCGTAAGCGATCCAGCGACCGTCGGGATCGCGATGCGCACCAACGTAGCTCTCCGATTCTGGCGCTCCGTCGTCGTCCTCGGGCAATCGGACGCAAATAGTGCCGTCCGGAAGCGTACCGACTGAGCACGATGCAGGCGGGAGCTCAGCGTTCGAGAGCACGGGCGACGCAGAGTCGCGTCGCTCCGTGGATCCCGCAAGGAGACTCGGTGCCGCCACGTGCGACGACTTGCCGGCACCAAGCGAGAGAGCGGCCGTACACAAGAAGGCGGCTGCAAGCAGTCGAGACACGCCGCCATCATAGCGAACGGCTCGTCACCGATGTCCCTTTCCATCGGTTTGGCGCGAGGAGTGGTAGAAGTATGTGGCCCTAATGCCGCCTGACGCCATTGCATCGACGTTGAAAGCACTGTTTGACGCAGAGCGTGCCGCGCGCCAAGCTCAAGAAGAGCTCTTGGAGGCCGATCCGCAGCGCGTCCTGCCATTGCTTGAGCAGTCAGCGCGCGAGGCGCTTGCTCTCGAGGTATCGGAGGAAGACGAATCGTCGATGCGCCTTGTCCGGATCGCGGGGGTGCTGGGAGAGATGCAGGGGCCGCGCGTAGTGGATCTGCTCATCGATATTCTGGGCGCCGATGAGCCCGAGGCACGGCATGCGGCCGGCGAGGCGTTGTCCGCGCTTGCCTTCGAACGTTTCAAAGAAGTCGCCCTCGGTATCGAACGCGCGTTGGAACGTCTGCCGACTGGAAGCCCTGCAATCTGCGAGCTGCCGTACCTGCTTGTGGAGATCCCTGAGCCGGGTGTCACCAAGTTGCTGGGTCGTTTCTTGGCGCTGACAGATGCGGACGCCGTGGCCTCCGCGATTGAGGCCCTTGTGGAAATGGGCGATCCCGCTGGGCTGCCGCTTCTTACGCCGCTCGCGGCGGACCCACGGCGCGTTCAGCTCGAAGATGCTGCAGGGACCGAAGGCGAAGCGAGTATCGGTGAGCTCGTGTCAGAAGCGCAAACGCTCCTGGCAAAGCAGGTTTCGGCGTGAGCGCTGAGCAACTGGGCACCTCTCCACAGAAGCCCCCGGCGGTGATTCGCGGTCGCGTGAGGCTGGGGCCTTCGGAGGCCGCAGTCTTCGAGACCTTCGTCGTGCCGCGCTATCTGTCTCTCTTTGGCGAGCTCGCGCTCGAGATGATGGTTGAAAGTGAAGACGCGCAGGTCGTTCATCTGCACTGCCGCACCGGATATCCGGATCGCGGCGTCGCCATGAAGCTCTCGGGCGCGCATCTGGTGGGCGTGGACGGCTCGGCCGCGGCCCTTGAGCTCGCGCGAGCCAAGGCGGCCACCATGCCCGACATGGTCAGTCAATATTGGCTCGCGCAGGAGTTGCCCACGTCTCTGCCTTCGTCCGCATTTTCGCACGCGCTCGCCTTGCATCCGCTGGGGGCTCAAGATGATCGCAACGAGGTTCTCGCCGAGTGCGCGCGGCTTCTCGCCGCCAACGGGCAGGCGGTCATCGCAATGCCTGTGCGCGGGAGCTTCCAAGAGCTCCTCGATCTTCTTCGAGAATATGCGCTTAAGTACGACGATAACGCGATTGGCAATGCGGTGGATCAAGCGGAACTCGCTCGGCCCACCGCGGAGATGCTCGGCCAAGAGCTGGAAGGGGCTGGATTCGACTTCATCGAACTCGCGTTTCGACGCACGTCGCTGCGCTTTCAGGGGGGACGAGATTTCTTTGAGGATCCGATCTCGCGCCTGGTCATCCTTCCGGAGTTGCGGCTCGAGTTGGCGCTCGCCGACCGAGAAGAGCCTCTGTCGTACGTCCGCGAGGCCATTGACACGTACTGGAGCGACGGCAACTTCGAGCTGACCGTCAACGTTGGCTGCGCGACCGGTCGGAAGATTGGTTAGTCGCGCCGAGTACGGGAAGCGCTCGCTGGATGAGGGCGCTGGCGATATCCTCGCCCGACCATGCCGCTGGCGACGACACTCCCGGAGGGAGCACGGATCGAGAAAGGGTCGGGCCACCTAGACCGCATCGCGATCGCGGCGGACCAAGGCGAGGCACACGTTTATTTGCACGGTGCCCACGTTGCGCACTTCCAGCCTCGAGGAGCACGCCCCGTTCTCTTCGTCAGCCGGAGGAGCCAGTTCGAGGCGGGCGTACCCGGCAAGCCGATTCGCGGCGGCGTGCCCCTGTGCTTTCCATGGTTTGGGCCGAAGGCGGGCGCGCCGGATGCGCCGACGCACGGAATCGCGCGAACCCTCACGTGGCGGCTGGATAGCGTGACCCGCGACGACCGTGGGGCCATCCGTGCGACGCTCCATCTCGAGTCGAGCGACTTCACGCGCCGCCTCTTTCCGTTTGAGTTCGCCGCGACGTTCGTCGTGACCGTCGATGCCCGTCTCACGATGGATCTCGTCGTCCGCAACACGGGGCGTGAGCCGATGCCCGTCGAAGAGGCATTCCACAGCTACTTCGCCGTCGGCGACGCGCGGCGCCTATCCATCGGAGGGTTGGAAGGCCTACCGTACGTCGACAAAGTTGACGCGTTCGCGCGCAAGTCGGGCGAAAGCGCGCCAATCGCGATCTCGCGGGAGACCGATCGCATTTACACGGGTGCGCGCACAGCGGTAAGGGTCGCGGACCCAGCGTGGGGGCGGCGCATCGTCGTCGACAAGTCCGGATCCGCGACGACGGTCGTTTGGAACCCGTGGATCGACAAGGCCAAGGCGCTGGCGGATTTCGGCGACCACGAATGGACAGAGATGGTCTGCGTCGAGACGGCGAACGCGATGGATGACGCCGTGACAATCGCGCCCGATGCGGTGCACGCAATGAGCGCGACGATCGCGGTCGAGCCGATCTGACGACGGTCCCGGACTTTCGCCAAGTCCGTTGACCAAGCGTTGCGTCAGCGACAATAACCGTCGATGCAGGGTCCTGCGTCGCAATAGCGGCCGCCAGCAGGATCGCAATCACTTCCGAGACTAACGGCACCGGCGCATACGGCGAAAGTGCCGTGAGCGACCGTGACCTGCTTGCAAACCGTTCCGCTTGCGCAGCCGCCGGCGTCCCCGTCGCACGCGAGGTAGCAATCGCCGTGCAAACAAATGCTTGCGGCGCCGCACGTGTTGGCGAGCTGCCCACTCTGACCGTCGTTCTTGCAGCTGAAAGAGGCCCGCTCATTCGGAATGCAGCCGCCGTTTACACACACTTGGCCGCCCGGGCACGGCGCGTCCGCATCGCCTCCGACGCATGGCGCCAGACAGTGACTCTCGACACAAACGGCTCCGCCCTGGCATTGCGCGCCGCCGACGCACACGTTGGGGTTTATGCTGCACACGCCGCGAGCGTGCGTGAAATCACAAGAGTATCCCGCCGGACACGGAGCGCCGGAGCTGCATTGCGGAACGCATCTTCCGTCGACGCATGATTCCCCGCTAGCGACACATTGCGTCGTGTCGGTGCAAAGCTGGCTCTGCGCCACGCACTGGCCGTTTACGCACTTGGCTCCAGCACCACCACACTGAGAGTCTGCGTTGCACGGGCCGCCACCCACGACGGAGGCTTCGAGAGACGCAGCGTCGGCCGCAGTGGAGTCAGGCGCCACTGCGTCCGCCGCCGCTCCGTCGGTTACAGGCGCGTCGGCTGTCCCCGTCGCATCGGGCAGAGAGCCGTCGGCGGCTCCATCCATCGATGCGTCGGCGAAT
>WNFJ01121190.1_pt1 | contig 33007 bp, 27 predicted proteins | sample 5400461 | NCBI WGS metagenome assembly WNFJ01 (sample SAMN13153349, study PRJNA577476) | soil metagenome | isolation source: 115 cm saprolite on Douglas fir-dominated hillslope | place: USA:California | collected 2013-09-17
CGCGCCGGCGCTTTGCCGCACGTGCGGCGTCAGCCGATTCTCGGAGAGGTGACATGTCACCGTCGACACAGCTCTCACGCCGCCTCAGGTGGGCGGTCCCGGCCGGTGCCGTCGCCGTGGTTGGGGGGATCCTCGCCGCGTCCCTGGTCTCGGCCGCGCAGGCGATCCCCGCGCTGCCCAGCCGCACGCCCGCGCAGTTGCTCGCCGCCGTGGCCGGCCGGACGGGACCGCCGCCCGCCATGACGGGCACGGTCGTCGAGACCGCCGCGCTCGGGCTGCCCGACCTGCCCAACGTCGGCGACTCCACGTCGCTGCGGTCGCTGGTCACCGGTTCGCACACGATCCGGGTCTGGTACGCCGATCCGCAGCACCTCCGGCTGGCGATACCCGGCCAGCTGAGTGAGACCGACCTGATCCGTTCCGGCCAGGACGTCTGGCTGTGGTCGAGCGTGCAGAACAAGGTCACGCATCTGAAGCTGGCCGCCGACAGCGGCAGCGCGCGCGCCGCCACTGGCGCCGCACCGGCGCGGGAGCCGGTCACGCCGCAGCAGGCAGCGCAACAGGTGCTGGCCGCGGTGGGCCCCACGACCGCGGTCAGCGTCGCGAGCAACGTGAGCGTGGCGGGCGAGGCGTCGTATGAGCTCGTCCTGGCACCGAAGGACGCACGATCGCTGATCGGGCAGGTGCGCATCGCGATCGATGCCGCGCACAACGTGCCGCTGCGGGTTCAGGTGATACCGCGCGGTTCGGCCAGCGCGGCATTCCAGACCGGGTTCACGTCGATAGCGTTCACCCGCCCCGCGCCCGCCAACTTCGCGTTCACCCCGCCGCCCGGTGCCAGCGTGGTGCAGGGTGGCCAGTCGGCCCTCCCGGCCTGGGCCTCCGTTTTCGGGCTCACGCCGCCGCCCGGTGCCATGGTGTTCCGCGGGAGCCTGCCGGCCGGTGCCAGGGTGGCGCGGTGCCTGCCGGCCGGTCAGGCCGGCGGGCCCGCCCGCAAGGAGGCCATCCACCGGATGCTGGCTGGCGGGGTGGCCGTCGCCAAGGTGCCCGGTGCCGCGGTGGTATGCCTGCCGGCCGGTCAGGTCCCTGCGGCCGCCCGCAGGGTCGCCGTTGCCAATGGAGCCACGGTAGCCGGGTCAGCCGTTGCGGGGGCGGCCGCCGCCAAGGCAGCCGCAACGGGCGCTGACACCACCGTCACCGGGCAGGGCTGGCTGACCGTCGCCGTGCTGCACACACCCGTTGGCGGTCTTGCGGGCGGCAATCCAGCCGTGGGCCCCGATCTGTTCGCGCTGTCCCGGGCCGCAACCCCGGTGAGTGGCGCATGGGGGAGCGGCAGGCTGCTGCGGACCAAGCTCGTATCGGTCCTGCTGACCAGCGACGGGCGAATGCTGATCGGTGCGGTGACGCCGAGCGTCCTCTACAGCGCGGCGGCGCAGACCAGCGGGCACGCGGGCCAGGCCGGCAAATGACAAGCGCCGGCACGCTCGGCGGGGTGAGCACGGCCGGCGAGCCCGGGGTGGCGGGTGAGACCACCGATGCGAGCGCCGCCGCCCCTGTGATCACCACGACCGGCTTGTCCAAACGCTTCCGCAGCGGCCAGCTCGCGGTCGACAGCATCGACTTGAGCGTGCCGCGCGGCAGCGTCTACGGCTTCCTCGGCCCCAACGGCTCGGGCAAGACCACCACGATGAGGATGCTGCTCGGCCTGGTCTTCCCGACGAGCGGCCACCAGGAGATGCTCGGCGCCCCGATGCCGGCGGGGGCGGCGAGCGTGCTGCCCAGGGTCGGCTCCCTCGTGGAAGGGCCGGCGTTCTATCCGTTCCTGAGCGGCTGGGCCAACCTCGCGCGCTGCGACGCCGCGGACCGGACCGCGGACCCCTCGACGGCCGCGGCCCGGATCAACGAGGCGCTCGAGCGGGTCGGGCTGCTCGCCGCGGCGAAAAAGCGCTATCGCCTGTACTCGCTCGGCATGAAGCAGCGGCTGGCGATCGCGGCGGCCCTGCTGCGGCCGCGCGAGCTGATTCTTCTCGACGAGCCGACCAACGGCCTTGACCCACAGGGGACACGTGAGGTCCGCGGCCTGATCAGGGAGATCGCCGCGGACGGGATCACGGTGTTCGTCTCGTCCCACCTGCTGGCCGAGGTCGACCAGATTTGTTCGCACGTCGGCGTGATGCGGACCGGGCGCCTGGTGTTCCAGGGCACGCTGGGTGAGTTGCGGGATCACGGGCCGGACGCGGCGCGGCGTGTCCAGGTCGAGACGGCCGACGCGGACCGGGCGGCTGAGCTGCTCGGCAAGCTTGGGCTGACCGACGTACGGGTGGCCGGCCGCGAGGTCACCGCACAGCTCGGGGGCGAGACACCCGAGCGGATCTGCGCCGAGCTCGTCCACGCGGGCATTGCGGTGTCCGGGCTGAGTTCGCCGAGGCCGAGCCTGGAGGATCTGTTCGTCGAACTGACCGGGGAGGGCTTCAATGTCAGCGGCTGACATGATCGTCGGCGGCGCCGCTGGCGTAGGCACCGCTGAGCCGCCCGCCAGCCTGTCTCCAGCGGGCAGCGCCCCGGCGGCGGGCCGGGCGTGGCTGCGTTTCACCCGTTCCGAACTTGGGCTCGTGTTCCGGCGGCGGCGCAACCTTGCGCTGCTTGCCGTGGTCGCCGCGGTGCCGGTGCTCATCGGCGTGGCGCTGCGGCTCGCCGGGCACCCGCGCGGCGGGGGCGGCGGTGGCGGGGGCGCCGCGTTTTTCTCGCAGGTAACGGGCAATGGGCTGTTCCTCAGCTTCGCCGCGCTCACCGTCATGCTCACGCTGGTCCTGCCGCTCGTCATCGCCGTGGTCTCCGGTGACTCCATCGCCGGCGAGGCCGGTTACGGCACGCTGCGGTACCTGCTCGCGGTGCCTGCGGGCCGCACCAGGCTGCTGCTCACCAAGTACCTCATCACGATGGTGTTCGCGCTCTGCGCGACCGCGGTGGTGACCGTGGTCGCAGTGATCACCGGCCTGGCTCTGTTCCCGGTCGGCCCGATGACCCTGCTGTCAGGGACCACGGTCTCGCTCGCGGATGGCCTGCTCCGGCTCGCGTTCGTGACCCTGTACGTCGCCGCCGCGATGGCCGCGCTTGGCGCGATCGGGCTGGCCCTCTCCACGCTGACCGAGCACGCGATCGGCGCGATCGCCGCGACCGCGATCATCGCGGTGGCCAGCGAAGTGATCGACAACGTGCCGCAGTTCGGTGCCGTCCACTCCTATCTGCCCACGCATTGGTGGACATCCTTCGACAGTCTCCTGCGGGCGCCCATCGCCACCAGCGACCTGCTGCACGGCCTGCTGTCCTTCGGCGTGTACGCGGTCATCTTCCTCGGGCTGGCGTGGGCCAGATTCACCAGCGGCGACGTGACCTGCTAGCCGCGGGGCCACCCGCCTCGCGGCGGGCAAGGATCTGTCCGGTGTCCCCGGTGGGCCGGGATACTGTCGAGTGGTGGCCAGAGCGCAGACCGGGCAGCCCAATAGCCTGTTCGACGCGGCTGCGGACGAGGCCGCCGCGGCGCAGGCGCCACTCGCGGTGCGGATGCGGCCGCGCGTCCTCGACGAGGTCATCGGGCAACGGCGCCTGATCGGCGACGGCACGCCGCTGCGCAAGCTCGTCGACAGCGACACCCCGATGTCGCTGCTGCTTTGGGGACCACCGGGCACGGGCAAGACCACGCTGGCCTACGTGGTGAGCAGGGCGACCCGGCGCCGCTTCGTCGAGCTGTCCGCGGTCAACGCCGGGGTGAAGGACGTGCGCGCGGTGATCGACGCCGCCCGGCGTGATCTCGGCATGACGGGCACGCAGACCCTGCTGTTCATCGACGAAGTGCACAGGTTCAACAAGGCGCAACAGGACGCCCTGCTCCCCGCGGTGGAGAACCGCTGGGTATCGTTCATCGGCGCGACCACGGAGAATCCGTTCTTCTCCGTGATCGGCCCGCTGCTTTCCCGGTCGCTGCTGCTCACCCTCGAACCCCTCGCCGACGATGACATCGCCGCCGTGATTGACCGGGCGCTGCGCGACGAGCGGGGGCTCGCGGGACAGGTGACCCTGGAGCCCGCGGCGGCCGGCCATCTGGTCCGGCTCGCGGGCGGCGACGCACGGCGCGCACTGACCTACCTGGAGGCGGCGGCTCTCGGGGCAGGCGGGGGCGCCATCGACGCCGAAACCCTCGAACGCGCGGTCGACCGTGCGGCGGTCAGGTACGACCGCGCGGGCGACCAGCACTACGACGTGATCAGCGCGTTCATCAAGAGCATCAGGGGCAGTGACGTGGACGCCGCACTGCACTATCTGGCCAGGATGATCGAGGCGGGGGAGGACCCGAGGTTCATCGCCAGACGGCTCATCGTGCACGCGAGCGAGGACGTCGGCATGGCCGACCCTTCCGCGCTGCAGACCGCCACCGCGGCCGCGCAGGCGGTCGAGTTCGTCGGCCTGCCAGAAGCGCGCATCAACCTGGCTCAGGCGGTCATCCACCTTGCCCTCGCCCCCAAGTCGAACGCCGTCATCAAGGCGATAGGCGCGGCGGAGTCCGACGTCAAGCAGGGGCTCATCGGCGCAGTGCCCGCGCACCTGCGTGACAATCACTACCCGGGAGCAGGCAGGCTCGGGCACGGCAGCGAGTACGTCTACCCGCACGACCGGGAGAGCGGCATCGTCGCGCAGCGGTACGCGCCCGACGTGGTCGCGGACCGGACGTACTACGAGCCGACGACCCACGGCGCCGAGGCCCGTTACGCCGAACGGGCCGAGCGCGTCCGCGCGGTGCTCCGCGGCCGCGCGGATCGCGGCGAGGCCGGCGCGAGCGGTGACCCCGGTGTCGGCGGCGGTGAGCCTGGTGGCGGTGCCTCCGCGAGCGGTGAGCCTGGTCGAGGTGCCGGCGTGAGCGGTGAGCCCAGTGGTGACTCAGGCGCCGGCGCGGGCCGCAAATCCTGAATGGCGGCAGCGCCGGGCACAGCGGCGTGCGCGGTCAGGTGATCGCGTTGGGGCGTCTGGGGCGTGTCTCGCAGATCTCGGTGGATGCGGGCGGCGCCGATCCGCGCCGCCAAAGATCTACGAGACACGCCCCAGGTCGTACCCGCGGGGAATCCGGCGGTAGGGTCGTGCAGACGTGGCGCGGGTGCGCGTCAAGATCCGCGGACCAGGGGAGGAGCAGGCATGCCCACGGCCGTGCAGGTGGCAGCTGTGATCGCCGCGGCCGCGTTCGCGGTGCTCGCCGCCGCGGGGGTATACGCGCTGGTCAAGCTCGCCCGCCTGATCTCGGCGGCATCCGCTGTCGTCGCCGAGTTCCGGGTGCGCAGCGACCTGGTGCTCGGGCGGGCGGACGCTGCCGTGGACCGTGCCCACGAGCAGCTCGCGAGGACCGATGCCATCACCGCGAACATGGACGAGGTCAGCTCGAGCATCGCCGAACTGACCGCCGACGTTTCCATGCTGACCGGCGCGGTGCGCACGCTGCTCGGCGGCCCGCTCGGCCGGCTTGCCGCGTTCTCGTTCGGCGTTCGCCGGGCGATCGCGCTGCGCCGGCCCGGCCCGGCTCCGGCGGCTGGGCACCTGTCCGCGCCCGCCGCCCGGGCGATGCGCGCCGATACGCGCGACGGACCCGCCGCGCTGCCCGCGGGCCGGATGCCGGCGCCGGACCGGGAACGGCACCGGCGGCAGGATGAGCACGCGCCACAGCAGGAGCAGGGGCACGAGCGCCAACGCGGGCGGCGCAGGGATCAGCGGAAGGCATCGCGATGATCCGCACGGTCCGCCGCGGGTTCTGGCTCACCGTTGGCGCCGCGGTCGGCGTCGGCGGATATCGTAAAGTGGTGCGGCTGGCACGCGGCCCGTACGGGCCGGGCCGGCCGCGGCACGGCTCGCGCGTGGTGCGCGCGCGAGCGCCAGGTTCGCCGGTGACGTGCGGGAAGGTATGCGCATCTACCGGCTTGCCAACCGGCGCCAGGCGCCGGCCAGCCGCCGCGCCGCCAGGGACCGCGCCGCCCGGGACTGGGCATTCGCGCAAGGCGAATGCTCCGACGAAGTGAAGGATGGCCGCTGATGGAGTCGGCTCAGATCGCCCGCCGCTTCCTGAGCTACTTCGAGCAGCGCGCGCACACGGTGGTGCCTTCGGCCAGCCTGATCGCGAGGGATCCGACGCTGCTGCTGATCAACGCCGGCATGGCGCCGTTCAAGCCGTACTTCCTCGGCCAGCAGACGCCGCCGTTCCGCCGCGCGGCCAGCGCGCAGAAGTGCGTGCGCACCGAGGACATCGAAGAGGTCGGCAAGACCACCAGGCACGCCACGTTCTTCCAGATGCTCGGGAACTTCTCCTTCGGCGACTACTTCAAGGAGCAGGCGATACCGCTCGCCTGGGACCTGCTCACCCTCGCGGAGAGCGACGGCGGCTTCGGCTTCCCTGAGAGCAAGCTGTGGGTGACCGTCTACCAGGAGGACGACGAGGCGCTGCGGATCTGGCGGGACCAGGTGGGTGTGTCACCGGAGCGCATCCAGCGCCGGGGCATGGCCGACAACTTCTGGTCGATGGGCCTGCCAGGGCCGTGCGGCCCGTGCTCGGAGATCTTCTACGACCGCGGGCCCGAGTACGGCCCACAGGGCGGCCCCGTCGTGGACGAGGACCGTTACCTGGAGGTCTGGAACCTCGTCTTCATGCAGTACGAACGCGGGCCCGGTGCGGGCAAGGAGGGCTACCCCATCCTCGGGGAACTGCCGTCGAGGAACATCGACACCGGCATGGGCCTCGAGCGGATGGCGACCATCCTGCAGGGCGTCGACAACATCTACGAGATCGACACCACCTGGAAAATTCTCGACCGGGCCGCCGAACTGACCGACTCCAAATACGGCCGCGACCCAAGGACCGATGTCGCGCTGCGCGTCGTCGCCGACCACGTGCGCACCGCGGTCATGCTGGTCGAGGACGGCGTGATCCCGAGCAACGAGGGACGCGGCTACGTGCTGCGCCGCATTCTCCGGCGCAGCATCCGCAACCTGCGGCTGCTCGCCGGGGGCCAGCGCGGCGGCGCCCGCGGCGAAGACCGCTTCATGCACGAGATCTCCGGTGCGGCGATCGAGGCCATGGGTGAGCAGTACGCCGAGCTGGTCAGGGACGCGCTGCACGTGCAGACGGTGATCGACGCCGAGGAGGAATCCTTCCTCGGCACGCTCCGCACCGGCACCGCCATCTTCGAAGCGGCGGTCGAGGAGAGCAAACGCCGCGGCTCGGCCGCGCTCGCGGGCGAGCAGGCGTTCCAGCTGCACGACACGTACGGCTTCCCGATCGACCTCACCCTCGAGATGGCCGCAGAACAGGGCCTTACCGTGGACGAGGAGGGGTTCCGCAGGCTCATGGACGAGCAGCGCCAGCGGGCCAAGGAGGACTCGGCGCGTAAGCGGACAGGCAACGTCGACGTCTCGGTCTTCGGCCAGTTGCTCGACCGCTCGGGCAGCGTCGTCTTCACCGGCTACGACGAGTCGGCCAGCGAGGCCACCGTGGTCGGGCTGCTCGCCGGCGGTGCCCCCGTGCCCGCGGCCGGCGCGGGAACCGAGGTCGAGGTCCTGCTCGACCGCACGCCCTTCTACGCGGAGGGCGGCGGCCAGCTCGCCGACGCGGGCCTCATCACGGCCGGCAGCGGACGCGCCGAGGTCGAGGTGTTCGACGTCCAGTCGCCCGTCGCCGGGGTCATCGTGCACCGCGGCAAGGTCCGCTCGGGTGAGATCCGGGTCGGCGACGAGGCCTTCGCGGAGATCGACGTGGAGCGCCGGCGCGCAATCTCCCGGTCGCACACCGCGACCCACCTGGTGCACCGCGCGTTTCGCGGCGCGCTCGGCGAATCCGCGGCACAGGCCGGCTCGGAGAACTCACCCGGCCGGTTCCGTTTCGACTTCACCGCCGCCGGCGCGGTCCCGCCGTCGGTGATCCACGACGTCGAGGACGAGGTCAACGAGGTTCTCATCGGCGACCTGGATGTACGTGCCTTCCACACCTCGATCGAGGACGCCCGCGCCATGGGTGCCCTCGCGTTGTTCGGGGAGAAGTACGGGACCGACGTACGGGTCGTCGAGGTGGGCGACTACTCGCGTGAGCTGTGCGGCGGCACCCACGTGGCGCGGTCGGGCCAGCTCGGCCTCATCAAGATTCTTGGTGAATCCTCCATCGGCTCAGGGGTCCGCCGGGTCGAGGCGCTCGTCGGTCTTGACGCCTTCCGCTTCCTCGCCACGGAAAGCGTCCTGGTCTCCCAGCTCACGCAGCAGCTCAAGGTACGTCAGGAGGAGCTGCCGCAGCGCGTGGCCGGGATCATGGCACGCCTGCGGGACGCGGAACGCGAGCTGCGGCAGTTCCGCTCCGCGCAGCTGCTCGGTTCGGCCGCTCAGTTCGCCAGCCAAGCCGAGGACGCCGGCCCGGTGGCGTTCGTCGCCAGGCGGGTGCCTGACGGCACCGCGGCCGACGGAATCCGCGAACTGGCGCTTGACATCCGGGGCAGGCTCCCCGCCGGGCGGCCCGGCGTCGTCGTGCTCGCGGGCGTACCCAAGGACCGGCCGGTCGTGGTGGTTGCGGTGAACGAGGCGGGCCGGGCGGCGGGCCTGAAGGCGGGCGCCCTCGTCGGGGTGGCCGCGCGCGCGCTCGGCGGCGGCGGCGGCGGCAGGGACGACGTCGCCCAGGGCGGCGGTGCGGTGCTCGCGCCCGGCGCACCCGATGCCGTCAACGCGGCATTTGACGCTGTTCGCCGCGCTGCGGCGGACGCCGCTGCGTCTGGGAGCGTAGCGTGAGATGTTGTGGCCAGGGCAGGCAGGGAATGCAGCGAAGCCAACGGAGCCAGCGAACCTCCCGGTGAGAGGCGGAGTGCGGCTCGGGATCGACGTCGGCTCGGTGCGCGTCGGCGTGGCGCGCAGCGATCGCGACGGCGTGCTCGCATCGCCGTTGGCGACCATCCGCCGTGGCCGTGGTGACGTGGACGCCGTCGCGAAGCTCGCTGCGGAACACGGCGCGGCCGAGGTGATCGTGGGCCTGCCCACATCCTTGTCGGGACGCGAAGGACGTGCGGCGGCGCAAGCGCGAGAATTCGCCGCCGGGCTCGCCGCACGCCTCGCGCCATTGCCTGTCCGGCTGTTCGATGAAAGATTCACCACCGTGACCGCGCACGATGCCCTGCGCCAGGGCGGCAGGGACGCGCGGGCCAGGCGGCAGGTGGTGGACAAGGCAGCGGCGGCGGTGCTGCTGCAGGCCGCGCTCGACACCGAGCGGGGCACCGGACAGCCGCCAGGCGAACTCACACCAGCTGGCCTGAACTCATCCCACGAGGTGGCACCGTGAGCGAAGGACGTGATCGACGGGGTCAGGGGCCACCCGATCGGGGCCGTGGACGGCACCGCGCCGCACCACGGCCGTCGAACGAGCCGGAGCCGTATCCGGATGCACCGCCGGATCCGTACCCGGATGCGGCCACCGGCCCCTTCCCTGGCGGCCGGCCGGATTCCGCCCAGGGCGCGGCGACCGGGCCGCGGTCAGGGTCCTACGAACCGGACCGTTACCCGTCGCAGCCGTTCGCCGCCCATTCTTACCCGGCACAGCCTTACCCGGCACAGCCTTACCCGGCACAGCCTTACCCGGCCCAGCCTTACCCGGCCCAGCCTTACCCGGCACAGCCTTACCCGGCACAGCCTTACCCGGCACAGCCTTACCCGGCCGAGACCTACCCGCCAGACCCGTATCCGCCGGGCGCGTATCCGGCCGCACACCCGGACCCGTACGGCCACCAGCCGGGTGGGCCCCGTTCCGGCGGACAGCCTGACCCCTACCCGGGCGGGCCACCGCCTGGTCCGTACGCGGGCGTGCCGCCTGACCCTTACCCCGACCCGTACCCTGGCCCGCCGCCCGGCCCGTACGGCGGGGGAGCGCGTCCTGACCCGTACGGCGGGGGAGCGCGGCCTGACCCGTACCCCGGGCCCGGGGAAGCGGGCGGGCCTGGCTACGACCCGGCTCGTGAGCGCGACGGCGGGTACTCCGGCGCTGGCGGCCCACGGCCCGACCACTACGGCGGTGAGCAGTACGGCGGCGGTGAGCACTACGGGGAGCAGCAGTACGGGGAGCAGCAGGACGGGGAGCAGCAGTACGGGGAGCAGCAGTACGGGGGTGTGCCCACGGATCCGTACGGATCCGGCGGCATGCCACCGGATCCGTACGGTGCGTCTGGCCCGCTGCCGCAGGTTCCCGCCGTGGCCAGGCAGGCGGTGCCCGCCGATCCGTACCGGTGGCCGTCGACCGATCCCGGGCAGGCCGGGTACGGCGGTGAGGTCTCACCGGGTCAGCTGCATCCCGGGCCACCCGAGATCTCCGGTCCGATGCCGGTCACCCCGTGGCCGGATCACCCGGCCATCTCGGGTCCGATGCCTGTCGTGCCCCCGCAGCCCAGCGCGCTGGCCCGCCAGGATGCCGAACGGCGATTCCAGCGTGACGACGTCGGCGAGGATGACCCGGGCGAAGCTTACGGCTGGGAGGACGAGGACACCAGCGGCCCGATCGTCCCGATGGAGCGAGGCGGCCGGCCGAACCGCCGCGGTGGCGGCCGGCCGCGGCGCCGCGGCCGGCGTTTCAGTGCGCCGCTGATCGCCCTGCTTGTGATCGGGCTCCTCCTGTCCGGAGGTGGCGTCGTCGGATACCACTTCCTGCGCCAGTACGTGATACCGCCCGACTACTCCGGCTCCGGCTACGGCACCGTCGTGGTCCAGGTCAAGCAGAACCAGACGGCCACCGACGTCGCGAAGACGCTCTTCGGCCTCGGGGTCGTCGCGAGCCCGCGGGCGTTCGTCAAGGCGGCTGAGCAAAGTTCGCAGCCGACCGCGCTCGAGCCAGGCTTCTACCGCCTGCACCTGCACATGAAGGCATCGCTCGCGTTCGACCTGCTGCTCAACCCCGGCAGCCGCATCCAGCTGAAGGTCACGATCCCCGAGGGTCTGCGGGCCAGCCAGATCGTGGCCACCCTCGGGGCGAAATCGCGCGTACCCCTCGCCGACTATCGCGCGGCGCTCGCGAACCCGGCCGCACTCGGCCTTCCGTCATACGCGAGGAACCAGCCGGAAGGCTACCTGTTCCCCGCCACCTATTCCGTGCAGCCGCGGATGGCCGCGGCCGACGTGCTGCGCGCCATGGTGGCGCAGTTCAACGCCGAGGCAGCGCGGATCAACCTGGTCTCCACCGCACAATCGGTGAACCTCACCCCGGCCGAAGCGATCATCGTGGCCAGTCTCGTGCAGGCCGAGGGTGGGCGGCTCACCGACTTCCCCAAGATCGCACGGGTGATCTACAACCGGCTCGCCGCGGGCATGCCGCTGCAACTGGACAGCACGGTCATGTACGCGCTGCACACCTACGGCATCCTGGCCACGAATCAGCAGCTCCAGGTCAACTCGCCGTACAACACGTACCAGCACACCGGGCTGCCGCCCGGCCCGATCGACAGTCCTGGCGACGCCGCGATCCACGCCGCGCTGCACCCTGCGGTCGGCAACTGGCTCTACTTCGTCACGGTGAACCCCAAGACCGGCCTCACCGAGTTCACTTCGGACCCGGCCGTGTTCGACCAGCTCAGGGCCGAGCTCGCGAAGAACCTCGCGCACGGTGGATGACCACTGCCCGGGACCTGCGGCGTGCTTGCGGATGAGGCCGGTTCGATGAAGGCTGCCGTCCTCGGCTCGCCGGTCACCCATTCGCTCTCACCTGTCCTGCACCGGGCCGCGTACACCGCGCTTGGCCTGCCGGAGTGGAGCTACGCGGCGATCGAGTGTGACGAGGCCCGGCTGCCAGGCTTGCTGGCCGGCCTGGACGGCAGCTGGGCGGGACTTTCCCTGACCATGCCGCTGAAACGGGCCGTGCTGCCGTTGCTCGACGATGTCGACCCGCTCGCCAAGGCCGTCGGCGGAGCCAACACCGTGGTGCTGCGCGGTGGCCGCAGGCTCGGCTACAACACCGACGTTGGCGGCATGGTCGCCGCGCTGGCGGAGGCGGGCGTGAACAAGGTGAGTACGACCGCGGGCGTGCTCGTCATCGGGGCAGGCGCCACGGCTTGTTCCGCGCTCGCCGCGCTCAGGGAGATCGGGGCGCGGGACGTGGACGTCGCTGTACGTGACACGAGCCGGTCGGGCGGGCTCGAGGCCGCGGCCAACCGGCTCGGCGTCGCCATCCGGCTGGGTGAGCTCGCGCCGCCCGCCGGTGCGCGGGCGCACGCGGGCGCCACACCCGCGGAGCTTGTCATCTGTACCGTGCCGCCGCGTGCCGCCGACGCCGCCGCCGAATGGCTGTGCCGCGGGCCGGTTGCACCAAAGGTGGTGTTCGACGTCGCGTACGACCCGTGGCCGACCCGGCTCGCGGCAGCGGCCCGCGGCGCCGGGTCGGCCGTTGTCGGCGGGTTCGAGCTGCTGCTTCACCAGGCCGCGCGGCAGGTCGAGCTGATGACACTCCGCGCGGCACCGCTCGGCGCGATGCGCGCGGCCGGACTGGCCGAGTTGGCCACGCGGCGGCGGGGTTCGGCATCTACTGGTGGCTGATCCCGCCGGCGAGCCGGTGATCCGCAGATTTCTGCTTCCACCGTCGGCCGGTTCGGCGAACTGATCGGGCCGGAGGAGGCGTGACCATGCCCCGGGGGTGAGCATCCCCTGCGGGAACATCGTGCCTCCCGGCGACGTTGTGTCGGCCAGGGGAAGCGCTGGGCCGGCCGCGATGCGGTAGACTCGGTCGCCAACCAGCCCGGTACACCCGTACCGGGCATGCAAGCGGAGGACTATCTCCCACCTTGCCAGCTCATGGCTGGCGGGTATGGCTGCGATTCCGGGCGATCACGCGCTGGCCGGATGGGGCGGTTACCGGCATGGACCATGTCCAGGCCGGGGATGGCCTATTTCCGGGGCGGCGCTGCGTCCGTCGGCGCGGCTGGATAGCCCCGCGTGCATGCCATGCGGGGCTTTTTTGCGGCAGGCCGCCGCAGGATGCGCCGCCTGGCAGGTCGAAAGGGGTCCTGCCGCCGGAGATGTCGGCGGCAGGCGTGTAGCCCAAGGAGGTCACATCAGCCCCGAACCGAGAATTAACGAGCGTATCCGTGTCCCCGAAGTCCGGCTCGTTGGCCCGAACGGCGAGCAGGTCGGGATTGTAGCCATTGGCGATGCGCTCCGGTTGGCGCAAGAGGCCGACCTTGATCTGGTGGAGGTGGCGCCTACCGCACGACCCCCGGTGTGCAAGCTGATGGACTACGGCAAGTTCAAGTACGAGTCCGCGCTCAAGGCCAGGGAAGCGCGCAAGAACCAGGCGCAGACGGTCATCAAGGAGATCAAGCTCCGGCCGAAGATCGACCCGCACGACTACGCCACCAAGCGTGGCCATGTCGAGCGGTTCCTCAAGCAAGGTGACAAGGTCAAGGTGACCATCATGTTCCGCGGGCGCGAGCAGTCCCGCCCGGAGCTCGGGTTCCGGCTGCTCCAGCGGCTAGCTGGCGACGTCGAGGAACTCGGCTTCGTGGAAGCGCAGCCGAAGCAGGACGGCAGGAACATGATCATGGTCATCGGGCCGAACAGGAAGAAGAGCGAGGCCAAGGCCGAGCGCGCGGCCGCGCGCGCCGTGCCGAGGGCGCGCCGCAGCCCGGACGCGCCGGCCAGTAGCTAACAGCGGTTAACCTGCTTGTTCCGGGTGGACACGGCGGGATCGGGAGATGTTCCGCATCGCCGTCGCGACGTTCGCCCTGGGCCGGGCAGGGCCGGATGGCCGGTCCGCGCACGTGTGCGCGGACGCAGCGCCTGCGTTCACGTGCAGGAGAGAAGGACCGTGCCGCCAGGCACGAAGGAGACGTCGTGCCGGGTGGCACGCGACAGGACGGAGACACGGCGACCATGCCGAAGATGAAGACCCACAGCGGGGCCGGCAAGCGATTCCGGCTTACCGGCACCGGCAAGGTAATGCGGCGCCGCGCCAATCGTAACCACCTGCTCGAGCACAAGCCGTCCAGGCGCACCAGGCGACTGTGGCATGACGTGGTGCTGTCGGAAGCGGACGCGAAGAGGGTCAGGAAACTGCTCGGGAAGTAGCCCGAGCCCAGCCGAGGGAGCAGAACATGGCACGCGTGAAGCGGGCGACGGGCGCCCACAAGAAGCGCAAGACCGTCCTCGAGCGGGCGAGCGGCTACCGGGGCCAGCGGTCACGGCTGTACCGCAAGGCCAAGGAGCAGGTCCTCCACTCGATGACGTACGCCTACCGGGACCGCAAGGACCGCAAGGGCAATTTCCGGCGCCTGTGGATCCAGCGCATCAACGCCGCGGCCCGGGAGAACGGCATGACGTACAACAGGTTCGTGCAGGGGCTTCGCGCCGCTGGGGTCGAGGTCGACCGGCGCATGCTCGCCGACCTCGCCGTCGCGGACGCGAAGGCGTTCGCCGCTTTGGTGGAGGTCGCCAAGAAGGCGCTGCCTGAGGCGGGCGCGCAGACGGACACGGCGGTGGCCTGAGACGCAGATGAACGCCGGCGGGGCAGGAAGCGGGCTCACGAGCGTTCGCTCGCCGCGCGTCAAGGCCGCCCGCCGGCTCACCAAACGCGCACTGCGCCAGCGTGCGCGCGCGTTCCTCGCGGAAGGCCCACAGGCGGTCGGTGCGGCACTCGCGGCGGGCGCCGAGGTCGGCGAGGTGTTCGTGACCGCCGAGGCGTCCGCGCGGCACGCCGCGCTTGTCGCGAGCGCGGCGCAGGCCGGCGTGGCCGTGCACGTGGTCAGCGGCGAGATCATGGCCGCGCTCGCGCAGACCACCACGCCGCAGGGCATACTCGCGGTCTGCGGATTCCTGGACGTGCCGCTCGGTGCGGTGACAGCGCTCGCGCCGCGGCTTGTCGCGGTGCTCGCGCACGCGCGCGATCCAGGCAACGCGGGGACGGTGCTGCGGACCGCGGACGCGGCCGGCGCGGCCGCCGTGATCTTCACTGACGCGTCGGTCGACCCCTACAACGGCAAGTGCGTCCGCGCGTCCGCGGGAAGCCTGTTCCACCTGCCCGTCGTGTCCGGCGCCAGGCTGGTGCCGGCCGTCGAGGCACTGCGCGGGGCCGGGCTGCGCATCATGGCCGCGGACGGTCATGGCAAGCATTCCCTCGACGACGTGATCGCCGCGGGAACCCTGGCCGCGCCGACCGCGTGGCTGTTCGGCAACGAGGCGTGGGGGCTGCCCGACGAGCTGCTGAGCCTGGCCGACGAGTCGGTGGCCGTCCCGATCTACGGCCGCGCGGAGAGCCTCAATCTCGCCGCCGCCGCGGCCTTGTGCCTGTACGCGTCGGCCCGCGCGCAGCGCGGCTGACCTGGCGCTGGCCCAGTTTCACGGCGGACATTTTTCAGTGGCGCCGCATCCTTTAATCGACCACCCCTGCGGAAAATGACGCTGAGCATGTGCAACATGCGAATGGTCTTTCCGCGGCGCCGACGGCGCGGCCGTTAATGGGCAACAGGGGGGCTGCCGCCCAGTGGCAGTGAGGCGCTAGAGTCTGATCACGTTCCGTCACGCCATTGTGGCGGGTGTGCCGCATATCGAGTGCTCGCTCGGCGGCCCGAGGATACAGCGGCCTAAGGATGCGTGCCCGGCCTGGAGGGAGGCGGCGAAACGAGTGGACCGGACCAGGCAGCCAGCGTCGGGGGCGGGCGTGGGTTACCAGGGCGCTGCCGCGTTCCCCGACACCGGGCACGGCGGCACACCGGCACGGCCGGCGCCGTGGGTCCGCCGTGGGCGTTCGGACCGCGAGCTTTTCGCCATCCAGGCCGGCCGCGCTCCCGGCGGGCTGGTCTGTGCCGACGACCTGCCCGACGGCCTGCTGCTCGCGGACGAGGCCGGCCGGGTCACCGTGTTCAACCGCGCCGCGACGCGGCTGACCGGTATCGCCGCGGCCGATGCCCTCGGCGCCGACGTCCGTGACGTCCTGCCGCTGCGGGACCGCGACGGGCGGGACTGGTGGGCGTGCGCGGACCCGTACCACGGCCTGAACATCCGGACCCGGCACCCGGAGTTGTCGCTCTACCTCGCGGACGGCACCGAGGTGCTCGTCACCGTCGGGTACCTGCGTGAGCGGCGCCACGGCCACCAGGTCAGAAGGCTCACCGTCTGCCTGCGAGGAGCCGCCGCGCTGGCCAGGGTCGAGCGGAGCCGCGCCGATCTCGTGTCCACCGTCGCACACGAACTGCGTTCACCGCTCACCAGCGTCAAAGGCTTCACCGCCACGCTGCTGGCCAAGTGGCATCGCTTCACCGACGACCAGAAGCGGGTCATGCTCGAGACCGTAAATGCGGACGCCGACAGGGTCACCAGGCTGATTACCGAGTTGCTCGACGTGTCACGGATCGAGTCCGGCCGGCTGGAGGTGCACCGGCAGGTCGTCGACGTCGGGGAACGCGCGCGTAGGTTGATCGAGGGCCGCGAAGCGGCGGGCGAGAGCCCGGACAGGTTCAGCCTGCGGGTCCGCCAGCCGATCCCTGAGATGTGGCTGGATCCCGACAAGATCGACCAGATCCTCGGAAACCTCATCGAGAACGCGGTACGGCACGGCGCTGGTACCGTGACAATCGTGGTACAAGCGGCGCATGGCATCGGCCCCGGTGGCGGTGTGACCGTGTCAGTAAGCGACCAGGGCGAGGGCATCGCACCGGAGCTGGCGCCGCGGGTTTTCCGCCAGTTCTGGCGGGCCAAGCGCCGCGGCGGCACCGGTCTTGGCCTCTACATCGTCAAGGGCCTCGTCGAGGCGCAGGGCGGCACGATAACCGTGCACCGCGCGCCTGGAGGCGGCGCCGAGTTCCGATTTACCCTGCCCGCCGGGACACCCGACTTCGCCTGACGCGCAGCGGACCCGGTGGGCAATGCGCCGGAGCCCGGTCCGCACCGCCGCGTCTGTCGCGCCACGCCGCAGCCGTTCGGCTTGGATCTCCTGGTGAGCACCACCGGGCGCTCCAGCCGGTACGGCGGGCCGGGCGAGACGGCCCGGCCGCTCACCGCTACGGTCGGTGCCAGGCGCTGGCGCATCCGGCGAACACAGATGCCGCACATGACCGACAGCGCCGCCCGCCGGCCTGCAAGGGGAGCACTTTGAATGTCCGCACCAAACAAGTCATATGACCCCGTCGAGGTGGCGCCGTTGTCGGCCGGAGAGATCGAGCGCATGCTCGGCGACGCACGCGCCGCCATCGGGCAGGCGCGGGACCTGGCGGAGCTCAAGGCGGCCCGGCTGGCGCACGCGGGAGACCGGTCGCCGCTCAAGCTCGCCAACCGCGAAATCGGGGCCCTGCCGCCGGCCGCGCGCGCGGAGGCGGGCAAACGCGTCGGGCTCGCGCTCGCCGAGGTCCGTACGGCGCTTGCCACCCGGCAGGCCGAGCTCGAGGCCGATCGCGACCAGCGGGCGCTCACCGAGGAGACGGTCGACGTCACCTTGCCGTGGGACCGTGCGCCGCGCGGCGCACGGCATCCGATCACGACCCTGGCCGAGCGGCTCGCCGACATCTTCATCGCCATGGGATACGAGGTCGCCGAGGGCCCGGAGATCGAGGCGGAGTGGTACAACTTCGACGCGCTCAACTTCGGGCCCGACCACCCGGCCCGCACCGAGCAGGACACCTTCTTCGTCGCGGCGGACGGTGATCCGGCCGAACCGGGCGCGGAATCCGGGCTGGTGCTTCGCACGCATACCTCGCCGGTGCAGATCCGTGCGCTGCTCACCCGGCCGCTGCCGGTGTACGTCGTCGTCCCGGGCAAGGCGTTTCGCACCGACGAACTCGATGCCACCCACAGCCCCGTCTTCCATCAGCTCGAATGCCTCGCCGTGGACGAGGGCCTGAGCATGGCCGATCTGCGCGGCGCGATCGGCGCGTTCGTGACGTCGATGTTCGGTGACGGGCTGGCCACCAGGTTCCGCCCGCATTTCTTCCCTTTCACCGAGCCCTCCGCGGAGGTCGACATGGAATGCCATGTGTGCCGCGGGGCGTCCGTTGCCCCAGGCGCGCCGCCGTGCCGCACCTGCAAATCAGAGGGATGGATCGAGCTCGGCGGCTGTGGCATGGTCAACCCCCGCGTGCTTGTCGCCTGCGGGATCGACCCGGACAGGTACAGCGGGTACGCGTTCGGGCTCGGCATCGAGCGAACGCTGATGCTCAGGCACGGCGTCGCCGACATGCGGGACGTCATCGAAGGTGACGTGCGGTTCACCACGGCGTTCGGGATGGAGGTCTGATGCGGGTCCCGCTTTCCTGGCTGCGCGAGTGGGCGGCGCTGCCCGACGTGCCCGCGCGCGCCGTGGCCGGCAAGCTCATCGCGGCCGGGCTCGAGGTCGAGTCGGTCGTGGCGGTGGGAACCGGCATCAGCGGCGTGACCATCGGCGAGGTGCTCGCGATCGAGGAGCTGTCCGGATTCAAGAAGCCGATCAGGTACTGCCAGGTAACTACCGGCGAGGCCGAGCCGCGCGGCATCATCTGCGGCGCGGTCAACTTCGCCGCCGGGGACCGCGTGCCGGTGGCGCTCCCCGGCGCGGTGCTGACGGGCGGTTTCACGATCGGGCGGCGTAAGGCGTACGGGCACGTGTCGGACGGGATGATCTGCTCCGCGGCGGAGCTTGGGCTCTGGGACGACCACGCCGGCATCGTGGTGCTCGAACCGACGGCGCCAGTCGGCGCCGATTTCGCGAACTACGCGGGCCTGCGCGATGAGGTGCTCGACGTCGCCGTGACGCCCGACCGTGGCTACTGCATCTCGATCCGCGGGATGGCGCGGGAGGCCGCGACCGCGCTCGACGCCGACTTCACCGACCCCGCCGATGCCGGGCTCACGCCGGACTGGCAGGCCGAGGATGGCGCCGTGCACCCGGCGAGAATCGACGATCCGACCGCCTGCGATCGCTTCGTGCTGCGTGAGGTGAGCGGGCTCCGCGCGGCGTCGGTGACGCCGATCAAGATGCGGACGCGGCTCGCGCGAGCCGGGATGCGCCCGCTCTCGCTGGCGGTCGACGTCACCAACTACCTGATGCTCGAGCTCGGCCAGCCGCTGCATGCGTTCGACAAGACCAAGCTCAACGGGCCGCTCGTGGTCCGGCGCGCCGAGCCGGGTGAGACGCTCGAGACACTCGACCACGTGGTCCGCGAGCTACACCCAGAGGACATCATGATCGCCGACTCCACCGGCCCGATCTCCATGGCGGGCACCATGGGCGGCCTGAACACGGAGATCGACGAGACGTCGACGGAGATCGTCATCGAGGCGGCCCACTTCTCCGCGGTGGGCATCGCGAGACAGAGCCGCCGGCACCGGCTGAGCAGCGAGGCGTCCTACCGGTTCGAGCGCGACGTGGACCGCGAGCTGCCGCCGCGCGCAAGCGCCAAGGCCGTGGCCATGCTCGCCGAGCTCGGCGCGGCGAGTGTGGTGCCCGGCCGCACGGACGTGAAGGTCCCCGTCGAGCCCGTGCGGATCACCATGGCGGCGAGCCATCCGGACCGGGTCGCCGGAATGACCTACGGCCGGCCGGTCGTCGAGCGCCGGCTGTGCCAGGTCGGCTGCGAGGTACGCCCCGGCGGCGGCGCCGAGATCCTCGACGTGCTCCCGCCGTCCTGGCGGCCCGACCTGACCAGCCCGAACGACCTCGCGGAGGAGGTCATCAGGCTCGAGGGGTACGAGAACATACCGGTCCGCCTGCCGCGCGCCCCCGCTGGCCGCGGACTGACGCAGGCGCAGCGGACGAGGCGCGCGGTGAGCCGCGCGTTCGGCGGCTCGGGGTACGTGGAGGTCTTGTCGTTCCCGTTCGTCTCCGATGCGGATTTCGACGCCATGCAGCTTGCCGCCGGCGATCCGCGGCGCCGCGGCGTCCGCCTGGCCAACCCGCTGAGCGACGACGAACCGCTGATGCGGACCACGCTGCTGCCCGGGCTGCTGCGCACCCTGGTGCGCAACCTCGGGCGCGGGTTCGGCGACCTGGCGCTCTACGAGACGGGTCCGGTCTACCTCCCGCGTTCGGACGGCCCGCGCCGGGCGCCGCGGCTGCGGGTGGATCGCGGGCCCACGCCCCAGGAGCTTGCCACGCTCGACGCCGCGATCCCCGAGCAGCCGCTGCACGCCGCGGTGGTGCTCGCGGGAAACAGGGAGCCGGCCGGCTGGTGGGGTCCTGGCCGGGCCGGGGTCTGGGCCGACGCGGTGCAGGCGGCCAGGGACATCGCGGCCGCGGCCAAGGTCGCGCTTACTGAGCGCGCGGCGCAGCAGCTGCCCTGGCACCCGAGCCGGTGCGCGCAGCTGCTCGTCACGACGCGTGACGGCGGCTTGGCGCAGGCAGGCTTCGCCGGCGAGCTGCATCCGCGGGTCGTCGCGGCGTTCGGGCTGCCGCAGCGAAGCTGCGCGATGGAGATCGACCTGTCGCTGCTCGAGTCGGCGGTGCCCGGCCCGGTGCAGGTGCCCCGGCTGTCGACCTACCCCATCGCGACCCAGGACGTCGCGCTCGCCGTCCCACGCTCGGTGCCGGCCGCGGAGGTCGCGGATGCGCTGCGGGCCGGCATCGAGGCCAGCGGCTCGGCCGCGCTGCTCGAGGAGATCCGGCTTTTCGACGTGTACACGGGCGCGCAGGCCGGCGAGGGCAACAAGTCGCTCGCCTACACGCTGCGCCTGCGTGCACCCGACCACACGCTCACCGCGAGCGAGGTCGCCGCCGTCAGGGACGCCGCGGTCGCCGAGGCCGCGCGCCGGGTGGGCGCGGTCCTTCGCGCGAAGTGACCGGCGCTCAGGGAGTCGCCGACGTGCCCGGTGCCGAGCCGCCTGGTGCGGAGCCGCCTGGTGCGGAGCCGCCTGGTGCGGAGCCGCCCGGTGCCGAGCCGGCGGGCGCGGAGGCGTTCGGTGCGGGCAGCACGGCGAAGAACGTGATGCCGCCCCGGTGGCATTCCGACGCCCGCCCGGTCTGCAGAACCTGCGGCGTCGGGTATCCCTCGCAGGTCCAGCCGTCCACCGGCACAGGTCCGCCCCCGCCGTTTCCCGGCGCCAGGCCGGCGCTGAGCTTGCGGGTGTAATCGGCCTGGATCCGGAGCGCAAGGGTGCAGTCGACGGCACCGGGCGGCACCTCGACCCGCACCGGGACGTGCGCGGCCGTATACAACGTGCCGCACGTCTGCGCGGCGGCCTGACTGCTTGACGCAGCGGCGCCCGGCGGGCTCGGAGAACTGGCCGAGCAGCCCGCCGACAGGGCGAGGGCGAGCACCGCCAGCGCCACCTGGCCCACGTGCTGCATCGACAACCTCCCTCGTGCGGTTCCATCATGCCGTCGGCACTCTCGCGCTGTATGTACGCCCCCCCAGAGCGTTACCGGCCGGTTATCACGCTGGGACCTGCGCGCCAAGCGCTGCCGTGCGAAGCACGCGGCGGGCGGGGCCCGCGGACACGATTTGCATAAGATTTCATCGTCATACATAGTAATGCAAAGAAGTGCGCGGCCGCGTGCTGGCATCCCCGCGCACATGGGCGCCCGGCCGCGCGGCTGGCCGCAGCCGGCCGGCGGATCCCCGGCCGGCCAAGGCGGGCCCGGCGGGTCCCGGCAGGTCACGGCAGGAAGGGAACGGATGGGCATCCAGGTTGCGGTCGCGGGAGCGAGCGGGTACGCGGGCGGTGAGCTGCTTCGCTTGCTGGCCGGCCATCCTGGCATGGAACTCGGGACGGTCACCGCCGCGTCGAACGTCGGCGAACCGGTGACGGCGCTCCATCCGCACCTTGTGCACCTTTCCGGCCGCAGGTTCGAGCCCCTCGATCCGATCCGGCTTGCCGCGGCGGACCTCGTGTTCCTCGCGCTCCCGCACGGGCGGTCCGCGGACGTGGCCGCTGCGCTGCCAGACCAGGTCAAGATCGTCGATCTCGGAGCCGACTTCCGGCTCGCCGACGCCGATGCCTGGCAGCGGTTCTACGGCGGACAGCACGCCGGGCGCTGGACCTACGGGCTGCCCGAACTCGGGGCCTCGCGCGCGCGGATCACCAGCGCGACGCGGGTGGCGGTCCCCGGGTGCTTCGCCACCGCCGCGATCCTCGCGCTCGCGCCGCTGCTCGGGTCCGGTCTGATCGAACCATCGGACATCGTGATCGTGGCCGCGTCCGGTACCTCGGGCGCCGGCCGGGCACCAAAGCCGCACCTGCTCGGCGCCGAGGTCATGGGTGCCGTGTCCGCCTACCAGGTCGGCGGCATGCACCGGCATACGCCGGAGATCGAGCAGGCGCTCACCGAGGCTCGGCCAGAAACTCTGCGCCAGACTCTGCCCGCCGCGCGGGCTCCCGCCGGCGGGACCGTGACGGTGTCGTTCACGCCATCGCTCGCGCCGATGCCAAGGGGAATCCTGGCGACCTGCACCGCGCGGCTGTCCCCGCGCGCGTCCGCTGCCGGAGGAGCCGCTGCCGGAGGAGCCGCCGCCGGAGGAGCCGCCGCCGGAGGAGCCGCCGCCGGAGGAGCCGCCGCCGGAGGAGCCGCCGCCGCCGCGTCCGGCGCCGCCGGCGTGACCAGCGAGATCGGCGCCGGCGTGACCGGTGCCGCCGATGCCGCCGGAACGACCGGCGCGAGCGTGGCGACCGCGCTGCTGCGCGCGGCGCTTTCTGATGCGTACGCCGATGAGCCCTTCGTGCACGTGCTGCCTGCGGGCCGCTGGCCATCCACCGCGGCGACCGCCGGTTCGAACGCCGTGCACCTGCAGGCCGCGGCGGATACCCGCGCGGGCCGCGCGATCGTCGTGGCCGCCATCGACAACCTCGGCAAGGGCGCCGCCGGGCAGGCCATCCAGAACGCCAACCTCATGACCGGCCTGGCGGAGACCGCCGGCCTTACCGCGCATGGAGTATCGCCGTGAGCGTCACCGCACCGATCGGATTCCTCGCGGCGGGCGTGACCGCCGGCCTCAAGGAGGGCGGCGGCCGCGATGTCGCCGTCGTGGTGAACGAAGGCCCGTCAAGGGCCGCGGCCGCCGTGTTCACCCCGAACCGGGTCAAGGCCGCCCCGGTGCTCTGGACGCAGCAGGTGGTGCGCGGCGGCCGGGTACGCGCGGTCGTGCTCAACTCGGGCGGAGCGAACGCGTGCACGGGCGCGGCGGGCTTTCAGGACAGCCACGCCACGGCAGAACGGCTCGCGGCCGCGATCGACGATTCGGCCGGTGAGATCGCGGTCTGCTCGACCGGCCTGATCGGTGAGCGGCTGCCCATGGACGTCCTGCTGCCCGGGGTGGACGCCGCGGTCGCCGCGTTGTCGCGCGCCGGGGGCCTGGCCGCCGCCGACGCGATCCGTACGACCGACACGGTCGTCAAGATCGCCTTCAGGAAGGCGGAGCAGACCGCCCCGGTCACCGGCGGCCCGGACGGCGCCGGCCCGGTCAGCGCCGGCCCGGTCAGCGCCGGCCCGGACGGCGGCGGCCCGGGCGGCGCCGGCCCGGGCGCCTCCTACACCATCGGCGGCATGGCGAAGGGAGCCGGCATGCTCGCGCCGGCGCTCGCGACCATGCTCTGCGTGCTCACCACCGATGCCGATCTTCCCGCGGGCGGGCTCGACCGCGCGCTGCGGGCCGCGGTCGCGCGGACCTTCGACCGGGTGGACACGGACGGCTGCATGTCCACCAACGACACCGTGCTGCTGCTCGCGAGCGGCGCGTCGGGGGTCCGGCCCGATCCGGCCGAGTTCACCATCGCCCTGACCGACGTCTGCGCGGACCTGGCGCGCCAGTTGGTCGCCGACGCGGAAGGAGCCACGAAGACGGTCGCCGTGGAGGTCGTCGGCGCCGCCGCCGAGGCCGACGCGCTCACTGCCGCGCGGGCGGTCGCCAGAAACAGCCTGCTCAAGTGTGCGCTCGCCGGCGAGGACCCGAACTGGGGCCGGGTAGTCGCCGCCGTCGGCACCACGGACGCCGCGTTCGATCCGGACCGGCTGAACGTCGCGATCAACGGCGTCTGGGTGTGCCGGGGTGGTTGCGCGGGTGACGACAGATCAAAGGCGGACCTGCGGCCGCGTGAGGTCACCATCACGGTCGACCTGTCCGCTGGCCCGCACGCGGCCACGGTCTGGACGACCGACCTCACCGCCGCCTACGTGCACGAGAACTCGGCATACTCGACATGACGGACAAAACAGGCGCCGGTGTGGCGCGGACGGACACGAGTCACGGAGCGGCCTTCGCGGGCGCCGCCACGGGTGAGCGCGCGGCGGCGCTCGCGAAGGCCGCCACCCTGATCGAGGCGTTGCCCTGGCTCGCCAGGTTCCACGGCCAGACCATCGTGATCAAATACGGTGGCCACGCGATGACCGAGGAATCGCTGCGCCGCGGGTTCGCGCAGGACCTGGTCTTCCTCCGCTACGCGGGGCTGCGGCCGGTCGTCGTGCACGGCGGCGGACCGCAGATCAGCGCGCACCTGGACAGGCTCGGCATACAGAGCACGTTCACCAGTGGCCTGCGCGTCACCACCCCCGAGATCATGCAGGTCGTCCGGATGGTGCTCACCGGTCAGGTCAACCGGGACGTCGTCGGGCTCGTCAACGAGCACGGGCCGTGGGCGGTCGGCATGTCGGGCGAGGACGCGAACCTGTTCACCGCGCGCCGCGCGCAGCCGGAGGTGGCCGGCCGGACGGTCGACATCGGCCTGGTGGGCGACATCACCGGCGTCGAGCCCGGCGCGGTGCAGAGCCTGCTCGGGGACGGCCGCATCCCCGTCATCTCGAGCGTGGCACGGGGAACCGGCGGCGAGATCTACAACGTCAACGCCGACACGGCGGCCGCGTCGCTCGCCGTCGCCCTCGGCGCCGCCAAGCTGGTGGTGCTCACCGACGTAGCGGGCCTGTACGCGGACTGGCCGGCCTCGGACGAGCTGATCAGCCTGCTGACCGCGGCGGAACTCGAGGACCTGCTGCCCGCGCTGACCGCGGGCATGGTGCCCAAGATGACCGCGTGCCTGCACGCGGTCCGCGGCGGCGTGCGCCGTGCGCACGTCCTCGACGGGCGGCTGCCGCGCGCACTGCTGCTGGAGATCTTCACTGATGAGGGGATCGGCACGATGGTGATCCCGGACGGAGCGAAGCCATGAACGCGACCGAGGCCGCCGTCGCCCTGGCCGGGCGCAGCCACCAGGGGACACAGCGGCTGCAGGAACGTTTCACCGCGGCGCTGATGCCGAACTACGGCCTGCCGCCTATCGCGCTCGCGAGGGGCCAGGGCTGCCGGGTATGGGACGTGGACGGGCGGGAGTACCTCGACCTCATCGCCGGGATCGCCGTGTCGTCGCTCGGGCACGCCCACCCCGCGGTCGTCGAGGCGGTGAGCCGCCAGGTGGCGTCCATCGCGCACACGAGCAACCTGTTCCTGCACGAGCGCGAGGTCGAACTCGCCGAGCGGCTGCTCGGCCTGCTCGGCGCGGAAGGCAGGGTTTTCCTCACCAACTCGGGTACCGAGGCGAACGAGGCGGCGGTCAAGCTCACGCGCAGGTTCTGGCGCGCGAACCACGGCTCGGCCCGCTCGTACGTGGTGGCGGCCGAGGGAGGTTTTCACGGCCGCACCATGGGGGCGCTCGCGCTGACCGGCAAGGCGCAGATCCGCGAGCCGTTCGGGCCCTACGGCGTGGACGTGACGTTCGTGCCCTACGGTGACCCGGCGGCGCTTCGTGCCGCGGTGACCGGCGAGTGTGCCGCCGTGTTCCTCGAGCCCGCGCTGGGCGAGGGCGGCGTGGTGCCACCCCCGGACGGCTACCTTCGCGCCGCACGCGACGTCTGCGACGCGACCGGCGCGGTCTTCGTCCTCGACGAGATCCAGAGCGGGATCGGGCGGACCGGCAGGTGGTTCGCGCACGAGTGGGAGGGTGTCAGGCCCGACGTCCTGACGCTCGCCAAAGGGCTCGGCGGCGGCCTGCCGATCGGCGCGTGCATCGGCCTTGGCTCCTTCGGCTCGGTGCTCGGTAAGGGCGACCACGGGAGCACGTTCGGCGGCAACCCGGTCGCGTGCGCCGCGGCGCTCGCGGTGCTCGACGTGATCGAACGCGACGGGCTGCTCGCCCGCGCCGCGCAGACCGCGGACGTGCTCAGGGCCGGGATCGCCGCCACGGCGCACCCGCTGCTCGCCGGGGTACGCGGCCGCGGCCTGTGGCTCGCCGCCGCGCTGACCCGGCCGGCCGCGGCCGAGGTGGAGCGGGCCGGCCGTGCGGCTGGGTTTCTTGTCAACGCCGTGCAGCCGGACGCGGTGCGGCTGGCGCCGCCGCTCATCCTGAGCGCCGAGGAGGCGGGGTCGTTCCTCGCCGCGTTCCCCGCCATCCTCGCCGCCGCGGACGCCGCGGACGCCGCGGACGCCGCGGACGCCGCGGACAGCGCGGACGGATCGTCATGAGCGGCGCGAGCCCGATGACCAAGGCCGCCAGGCACGCCCGCATCGCCGGCATCCTGGCGCGCGTTCCCGTCCGCTCGCAGGACGAGCTTGCCGCCGCGCTCGCCGAGGCCGGGGTACAGGTCACGCAGGCCACGCTGTCGCGTGACCTCGAAGAGCTCGGCGCGGTCCGGCTGCGCGGCGCGGACGGCGGGCTCGTCTACTCGCTGCCGCACCCGGCGGATATGCCCGGTGGCCTGCCCGCACCAGGTCCCGGCGGTACACCCGAGGCGAGCGGACGGCTCGCCCGGATCGCCGCTGAACTGCTTACCTCCGCGGAGGCGAGCGCCAATCTGGTGGTGCTGCGGACCCCGGCCGGCGCCGCGCAGTTCTTCGCCTCCGCGCTTGACCACGCGAACTGGCCGTCGATCCTCGGCACGGTCGCGGGCGACGACACCGTGCTCGTCGTCACCAGGGACCCGGCCGGCGGCGCTGAGGTAGCCGCGCAACTGCTCAGGCTCGCGGAACGCCGCGAACCGGTGAACTGACCAGAACCCGCGAACCAGTGACTGACCAGATGACCCGCGAAACCAGTCAACTGACCAGATAACCCAGGGACGGAACATGACAGAGCGCGTTGTACTCGCGTATTCGGGCGGCCTTGACACGTCGGTCGCCATCGGCTGGATCACCGAGCAGACCGGGGCCGAGGTGATCGCGCTCGCGGTCGACGTCGGTCAGGGCGGTGAGGACCTGGAGACCATCCGCAAGCGCGCCCTGGCCTGTGGCGCCGCGGAGGCCGAGGTCGTGGACGCGAGGGCCGAGTTCGCCGCGGACTACTGCGTACCCGCGCTGCGGGCGAACGCGCTCTACATGGACCGCTACCCGCTGGTTTCCGCCCTGTCGCGGCCGCTGATCGCCGCGCACCTGGCCAGGGTGGCCGCCAGCTGCGGCGCCACCACGGTGGCCCACGGCTGCACGGGCAAGGGCAACGACCAGGTCAGGTTCGAGGCGAGCCTGGCCCGTCTGGCGCCGCAGCTCAAGGTGTTCGCGCCGGTCCGCGACTCCGGCATGACCAGGGACAAGGCGATCGCGTTCGCCGACGAGAACGGGCTGCCGGTCGACGTCACGCGCAAGTCGCCCTACTCCATCGACCAGAACGTCTGGGGCCGTTCGATCGAGACCGGGTACCTGGAGGACATCTGGACCGCACCGCGCGCCGACGTGTACGCGTACACTGCCGACCCGGCGGTGCCGCGCGATCCCGACGAAGCCGTCGTGACGTTCACCGCCGGCGTGCCCGTTGCCGTCGACGGCGTCGCGCTGTCGCCGCTTGACGTCATCACCACCATGAACGCCCGCGCCGGTGCGCAGGGAATCGGCCGGATCGACATGGTGGAGGACCGGCTGGTCGGGATCAAGAGCCGCGAGATCTACGAGGCGCCGGGCGCGATCTCGCTCATCGCCGCGCACGCCGAACTCGAGAGCGTGTGCGTGGAGCGCGATCTGGCCAGGTTCAAGCGGCAGGTGGACCAGCGCTGGGCCGAGCTCGTCTACGACGGCCTGTGGTTCTCGCCGCTGAAGCAGGCGCTCGACGCGTTCGTCGAACAGGCGTCCGCGTACGTGACCGGGGACGTGCGGCTGCGCATGCACGCGGGCCGCCCGGTGGTCACCGGGCGGCGCAGCCCCGTTTCACTCTACGATTACGAGCTTGCCACCTACGACACCGGTGACACCTTCGACCAGTCGCTGGCGAAGGGGTTCGTGGAGCTGTGGGGGCTGCCGGGCAAGATCGCCGCGCTCCGGGACCGGCGCGCTGGCGCCTGACCGGCCGATGCTGAGCCGACGTGCGGCGCGGGCGGCGGATAGGATGCAGCGTGCCAGACGAGCAGCGGAACACCCCGACGCGGCTGTGGGGCGGCCGGTTCGACGCAGGTCCCGCCGAGGCGCTGGCCCGGCTTTCCGTCAGCGTCCAGTTCGACTGGCGGCTGGCCCCCTACGACCTGCTTGCGTCGCAGGCGCACGCGCGGGTGCTGCACAAGGCCGGGCTGCTCAGCGACGAGGAACTGACGCGGATGAGCGCCGCCCTCGACGACCTCAGCGCCGCGTGCAGGCGCGGTGACTTCCGCCCGACAGCCTCGGACGAGGACGTGCACACCGCGCTAGAACGTGGGCTGCTCGAGCGGCTCGGCGCCCTCGGCGGCAAGCTGCGGGCCGGCCGCAGCCGCAACGACCAGGTCGCCACCGACCTGCGGCTGTACCTGCGCGATCACGCCAGGCTGATCGCGTCGCGGCTGGCCGAGCTCGAGACCGCGCTGCTCGGCCAGGCCGAGCGGCACGCCGGCACCGCGGCGCCCGGGCTGACGCACCTGCAGCACGCGCAGCCGGTGCTCTTCTCGCATCAGCTGCTTGCGCACGTGCACGCGTTCGCCAGGGACGTGGCGCGGCTGCGGGACTGGGACAAGCGCGCGGCGGTGTCCCCGCTCGGCGCCGGTGCGCTCGCCGGTTCCTCGCTGCCGCTCGACCCGGACCTGGTGGCCGCGGAGCTCGGTTTCGACTCGGCCGCGCCGAACTCGATGGACGCGGTGAGCGACCGCGACTTCGCCGCCGAGTTTCTCTTCGTGGCGGCGCTGCTCGGCGTGCACCTGTCCAGGCTGGGCGAGGAGGTGGTGCTGTGGGCGTCGCGCGAGTTCGGCTGGATCGAGATCGACGACGCGTACGCGACCGGCTCGTCGATCATGCCGCAGAAGAAGAACCCCGACGTGGCCGAGCTGGCGCGCGGCAAGGCGGGCCGGCTCATCGGTGACCTCACCGGCCTGCTCACCACGCTGAAAGGGCTGCCGCTCACCTACAACAGGGACCTGCAGGAGGACAAGGAACCGGTGTTCGACGCGGTCGACACGCTGCTGCTCGTGCTGCCCGCGACGGCCGGCCTGATCGCTACGGCCAGGATTAATACCGAACGGCTTACGCGGGCTGCGCCTGCCGGGTTCGCCCTCGCCACCGATCTGGCCGAGCTCCTGGTCAGGCGAGGCGTCCCGTTCCGTGAGGCACACGAGATCGTGGGGCACCTCGTGGTGTGGTGCCAGGTGCATGACACGGAGCTCGACCAGGTCAGCGACGAGGACCTGGCGAAGGTCTCGCCGCTGCTCACCCCGGACGTCCGCGGCGTCCTTTCCGTCACAGGTGCGATCGCCGCGCGCTCCGCGCCCGGCGGGACGGCACCTGGGCGGGTCGCCGAGCAGCTCGCCGCGCTGCGCGCGGCCGTGGACGAGCATGCCGCCTGGGCCGCGGGCTGACGCCACTGTGCCCCCGCAGCGCCAGCCACCGCGCCAGCCGCCGCGCGCGTCGCTCACGCCGCGGTCGTTCTTCGACCGCCCGGTCCTCGATGTCGCGCCCGCGCTGCTCGGGCACGTGATCGAGCACGAAACAACCGCGGGCCTCGTCGCGGTGCTGATCACCGAGGTGGAGGCGTACGCGGGGGAGGTGGACCCGGCGTCGCACGCCTACCGCGGGCTCACCAGGCGCAACGCGGTCATGTTCGGCCCGCCCGGGCACGCGTACGTTTACTTCACGTACGGCATGCACTTCTGCGCCAACCTCGTCTGCCAGGACGAGGGCACCGCGGCGGCGGTGCTGCTGCGCGCCGGCCGCGTGCTGTCGGGCGTTCCCATCGCGCGTGCGCGGCGCGCGGCCGCCGCGGGCACCGGGGACAGGTATCTGGCCAGCGGGCCGGCCAGGCTCTGCCAGGCGCTTGGCATCGACCGCGCGCTCGACGGCGCGGACGTGTGCGACCCGGCGTCACCGCTGCGGGTCAGACAGGGCGAGACGGTGTCACCCGGAGTCATCCGTTCGGGACCTAGAACGGGTATCCGGGCGGCGGCCGAGGTGCCGTGGCGGTTCTGGGTGGCGGCGGAACCGACCGTTTCGCCCTACCGCGCGCACGCGCCGAGGAGCGCCGCGGGCCGGGGAACCGCTTCGACGCCGCGATGACATCGCCGCTACCCTGAGCGAGGGTGGCCTGGGGGACATCCGATCCATGATCGCGGTGGATTTCGCGGTCATATGGGCGGGGAATCCACCGCGACCATGGAAAGGCAGCCCCGGCGCCGCCGGGGTCCGAGGTCGCCCCCCGGGCTGGCCGCCTGGTACGGAGATGAGGGAACGGTGACCGGCATCATCGACGAGCTGACGTGGCGCGGTCTGCTCGCGCAGTCGACCGACCGTGACGACCTGCGCAAGGCGCTCGACGCCGGTCCGGTCACCGTCTATGCCGGTTTCGATCCCACCGCGCCCGGTCTGCACATCGGCAGCCTCGCACTGCTGCTCACGCTGCGGCGCCTGCAGGACGCCGGGCACCGCCCCATCGGCCTGGTGGGCGGGGCCACCGGGCTGATCGGTGACCCGAGCGGCCGTACCTCGGAGCGGACGCTCAGCCCGGCGGAACTTGTCGCCGAGTGGGTGGAGCGCATCCGCGGTGAGGTGGCGCGGTTCCTCGACTTCTCCGCCGGGCCCGCGGCCGCCGTGATCGTCAGCAACCTGGACTGGACGGCCCAGGTCACGGCGGTCGAGTTCCTCCGCGACGTGGGCAAGCACTTCAGCGTCAACCAGATGATCGCCAGAGAGTCCGTGAAGGCGCGGCTCGAAGCCGACGGCATCAGCTACACCGAGTTCAGCTACCAGATCCTGCAGGCACTCGACTTCCTCGAACTGTACCGGCGGCACGGTTGCACGCTGCAGATCGGCGGGAGCGATCAGTGGGGCAACCTGGTCGCGGGCGTCGACCTCGTCCGCAGGGTGGAGCACGCCAGCGTGCACGTCATGACGATTCCCTTGATCACCAAGCCCGACGGGACGAAGTACGGCAAGACCTCAAGCGGCACGATCTGGCTGAGCCCGGAGCTGACCAGCCCGTACGCCTTCTACCAGTTCTGGTTCAACGTCGAGGACTCCGAGGTGGGGCGGCTGCTGCGGGTGTTCACGTTCCGGTCGAGGGAGGAGATCGAGGCGCTGGAACGCGAGGCCGCCGAGCGGCCCCGCGCTCGCGCGGCACAGCGTGCGCTGGCCGGGGACGTGACCACGCTCGTGCACGGCGCGGAGGAATGCCAGCGTGTGGTGGCGGCGAGCCAGGCGCTGTTCGGCCAGGGCGATCTCCGCAGCCTCGACGAGCGGACCCTCGCCGCGGCGCTCGCGGAGGTGCCGAGTGTTACCGTGACCGTCGGCGGGGACGGGCAACTGCCGCCGCTTGTGGACCTGCTCGCGGGTACCGGGATCGTGCCGAGCAAGTCCGCGGCCAGGCGCGCGGTCGACGAGGGCGGCGCGTACCTGAACAACCGCAAGGTGACCGACGAGAACGCCCGCCCCTCCGGCGGCGACCTCCTGCACGGCCGGTTCCTCGTGCTGCGCCGCGGCAAGCGCACCGTCGCCGGCGTGGAAGTCATCCGCGCCTGAGCCAGCGGCCCTGGGCCGGAGTCTGCGCCGGCGGCCCTGGGCCGGAGTCTGCGCCGGCGGCCCTGGGCCGGAGTCTGCGCCGGCGGGCCTGGGCCGTGTCCCGATCGCGTCACGTTTGTGTCTGGGCACGGTTACAAGGATCTCGCCCGAGGTCACGCGACGGCTCACGGACAGGTGCCGCGCGGACGGCGGCCCGCGCGCCCCGGCCGCGGGCCCCGCGCCGCCGCGGCCAGAGTTCAGCTGAGTTTCACCGCCTGGCCATGCTGGGCATCGCGCCGTGGCCTGCGTGTTCTGTCCGCCTTGGCGGCGAAACGCCCGTCATGAGGCCCGCGGCGGGGCCGGGCGGCCGGATTTCGATTTGACGTGATCGCCGATGGTGCCTAGTGTTCATCCTGCCCCGGGAGAGCGCGGGACGCCGCAAGGCGGCCGGTCTCCGGGGACCCACTTCAGATAACTGCGAGGCGGCCGTCGTCCACGGACGGTTCGCTGGGCGGTATCGTGGTGGTGACGGCAGGCTCTCTTGTCAGCAAAGTTTCGCAGACCGCGTTGACAGGGGTAGGCCTGACGGGTAAGTTAGAAGGGTTGCCCCCGAAGAAGATGTGAGTCTTCCGACGGTGTGCGTCCGCTCCTTGAGAACTCAACAGCGTGCTAAAAGCCAGTGCACATGCACATACCCCGTCCGCACGGGAGTGAGCCGACCTGGTTCATGATCGTGTGACGGATATGCCAAGATCGCCTTCACGCCAGCCTGGCGGGAGGGCCGTCCTCGGACGGCCCGATCCCGGGTGGCAGGGAGGCACTCCAATGTGTCAGCAGCCCACGTGCGACGCACGTGGTTGCATATAGACATCCAACGGAGAGTTTGATCCTGGCTCAGGACGAACGCTGGCGGCGTGCTTAACACATGCAAGTCGAGCGGAAAGGCCCCTTCGGGGGTACTCGAGCGGCGAACGGGTGAGTAACACGTGAGCAATCTGCCCCTAGCTCTGGGATAGCTCCGGGAAACCGGAATTAATACCGGATACAACCATGGAGGACATCCTCGCATGGTGGAAAGGGTTTCCGGCTAGGGATGAGCTCGCGGCCTATCAGCTAGTTGGTGGGGTAACGGCCCACCAAGGCGACGACGGGTAGCCGGCCTGAGAGGGCGACCGGCCACACTGGGACTGAGACACGGCCCAGACTCCTACGGGAGGCAG
>WNFJ01657002.1_pt1 | contig 32981 bp, 24 predicted proteins | sample 5400461 | NCBI WGS metagenome assembly WNFJ01 (sample SAMN13153349, study PRJNA577476) | soil metagenome | isolation source: 115 cm saprolite on Douglas fir-dominated hillslope | place: USA:California | collected 2013-09-17
AAGGCTCGCGAACTATATGAACGGGCGCAGGCAGGCGGCATTGAGGACGCGAAGGAGCGGATCGAAGCTTTGAAATAGCGAGCGGCTCGTAGCTCGGCCGGCCCGCGGTAGTCAGCTGGAGGAGGGAGATGCTCATTTCGCTCAAAGTTTCCTTGGGCTCACGGCGGGCGCGGCGCTCGGCGAGCCTATTGGCGAGAACGACGGTCTATGGTTATGCAGGCCTTCCTCGCCACGGCCACAGCCGTCGGCGTCTCGCGCGTCGGGAGTGATTGAGCATCGGCAGGCAACCGGAGGCCGAGCACAGCGAGCCGCTTCGTCTCGCGGCCGAGGTCGCTCGTGTTGTAACAACGTATATCGAGGAAAGCTGAGTTACTGATAATCAATAAAATGAGGGGTGGAGCCGGTTCGACCAGTTAGTCGGATTCTCCCACTTCGCGACAAAGTCGCCTATGAAAATACTGGCCCGTGCGACTTTGCTCGTCCCTGCAATTCCGCCCAAAGCTAACTGCGGTATCGCTTCGGGAGAAGCTCTCCAACTCGTTACGATGCAACGACTTTGACGTAGAATTCGGTCCGATCGTCCCTGCATTTATCGAAATCCACCTGCAAATCCACAAATTGGAGAGAGGACGTCAACTGATGGGAGGCGTAGAGTACACGACGAAAACGGAGGGCCCGCGTGCGTCTTCGCAAACCCGTAAGAGAAAAGTCTGTCAAATAATCGAAGCGGTCGCATGAGCACCGCCCCAAAATTCCGCTATTTAGAAATGTGACTCATCGAAAGGAGTTACCGAATGACGATACTGATCACGGGGGGCGCTGGGTTCATTGGCGGCCATACAGTGCTCGCTTTTATCGATCGGGGCGAAATTCCAATTGTGTTGGATGATCTATCGACTGGTGACAGGGCGGCAGTTCCGTCAGGCGTCCCTTTCTTTGCCGGCGACGTCGGAGATACGGAGTTAGTATTGCGTCTTGTACAAAACCATAGGATTGACGCTATCCTACATTTCGCGGCCAAAATAGTCGTTCCGGAATCGGTAGCCGATCCGCTTAACTATTATCTCAACAACACGGTCAAAACACATGCTCTGCTACAAGCCGCAGTGAGAGGAAACGTAAAGTATTTTGTTTTCTCTTCGACTGCGGCAGTTTATGGCAACCCAAGTGTTACGCCTGTAAGTGAGACAGCTGATCCAGCGCCGCTTTCGCCTTATGGAAGGTCAAAGCTAATGTCGGAGCATATGCTGGTTGATGCAAGTGCGGCATATGGTCTGCGGTATGTGACCCTGCGTTACTTTAACGTCGCGGGAGCCGATCCGGCCGGACGCCTCGGTCAATCTACACCTGGTGCGACGCATCTAATCAAAGTGGCACTCGAGACGGCACTTCGCCGACGCTCCTACATGTGTATTTATGGCAACGACTATCCAACACCCGACGGTACATGCGTGCGAGATTACGTGCATGTTTCCGATTTGGCTCGTGCGCATCTTGCGGCGCTCGATTACCTGCGGGACGGGGGTGAGTCCCGAACGCTTAATTGCGGCTATGGACGGGGGTATTCAGTCAGAGAAGTTGTTGACGCAATAAGGAGGGTCACGGGAGTTGATTACGAAATTCGCCAAGCGCCCCGTCGAGCGGGAGATCCCGCCTCCATTGTGGCAAATAGCGATCAACTCATGAAACTGGGATGGGAGCCAAAATTAAATGATTTGTCCACAATGATTGAGCATGCCCACGACTGGGAAAAAAAGTTGACAGCACTTGCATAAGGTCGGTCTCCGTAAGACGAAGGACTTCACCATGCCGGTTCTGTTACCAGCACGGTCTTGTGTCGTCTGGTCCGGGAAGACGCCAGCAAGGTTATTGCGAGGACGTTCAATATTGCCGAGGCGACCGCGAAAGTGAATATCAATTCGGGATGGCAGTAAGCGAAGGAACCCGTGGCCGGTTTGCGCCGGCCTGTCGACCGGCCGAAAAGCGCTTGAGACCGTGTCTTGTCATCTTTCTCGCAGAACTTCGTGCTTGTACCTGACCAACGGCGAAATCAAATAGCTGATGATCCTGCGGGAGCCTGTCTTCATTTCCACGGTGACCGCCATCCCAGGCCCCAGCTTGACTAGCTTGCCGTCCACATCCATCTGTGCGCGGTCGAGCGACACGCGCGCAGAGTAGGCGAGCTCCTGCCCCTTGGGCTCGCTGGTACTCGCCTCGGACCCCTGCGACGTTTTGTCATTCGACCTGTCCGGCGGCTTGTCGCGCGTGATCGCGTCCTGCGAAACGCTTAGAACCTCGCCATGCAGGAGCCCGTATTGCGTGAAATTGAAGGTGTCGACCTTGATTTCAGCCTCTTGCCCCGCACGGATGAATCCGATGTCGCGGTTCGAAAGCATCGCCTCGATCTCAAGGCGACTCTCGCCCGGCACCACTACGGCAAGGGCTTGCGCGGGCGTTACCACGCCTCCCACCGTATGAACCGCAAGCTGCTGCACGACGCCATCGACTGGTGCCGTCAGCACCTGCAGCCTCGTTCGCCGCTCCGCCTTGACCACGTCCTGCGCGGCGCCGGCGGCTTTCTGTTCGGCTTTCGCTAACGCATCGAACAGCGTGCGCCGGTACTCGGCTGCAGTCTTCTCACGCGTCTCCCTGAGCGCCGCGATTGCGGCGTCGGCTTCGCGCAGGCGGCTCTGCTGTATGGCGAGGTCCTGTTGCTGGCCGATCAGGTCCTGGTAATCCGTGAGGTAGGTGAGCTTGGAACCCAACGCCTTGTCAAAGAGATATTTGCGGACGTCGACCCGTTCCTGCAGCACCGGAATGGTTGCCTGGAGTTTGCCGATGCTCGCCGCGGTTGTTTCTCGCTCGGCCTCCTTCTGGGACTGCTGGCGAGCGATCTCCGCGAGCTTGGCGTTCTGCTCGGAACTCTGGCTGATGAGGAATTGACGCTGCATCTCGACCTGCGCCGGGCTCGCACCCGCGGGCGGATGATACTCCGCAACCGGATCCGTTCCTCCGGCAAGCGCCGCGCGCAAACGGGCAACCTCGAGCTCGGTCGCCATGAGATCGCTCTTCATATGCCCCTGCTCGGCCTCGGTCATCGTCGGATCGAGTTCGATGAGCACGTCGCCGGCCTTGACGCTCTGCCCGTCGTGAACGTGGATCGCGCGGACCACGCCTGTCTCGAAGGGTTGGATGAGCTTGGTTCGGCCGGTCGGGATGATTTTACCAGGGGCTGTCGCGACGACATCGACGCTGCCCAGTGACGCCCACGCCAGCGCCGCACAAAAAAGGGCAATAATGGTGGCCCCGATTGCGCGTCCGATCGGTGACGGGGGGGTCTCCGCGATCTCGAGCGCCGCCGGCAGGAACGCAAGCTCGTACTCGCCGCGGCGAGCCGGCGGTTTCGGAAACGGGACGATCGTCGTGCTAACGGACGCCATGGATGCCTGCTTGGAGGAAGTGGAGCTTTGCATAGCGGCCATTCGAGCGGATCAGCTCGTCATGTGTACCGTCCTCGACGATGCGGCCTCGCTCGATGGTGATGATGCGATCGGCTTGGCGGACCGTCGAGAGACGGTGGGCGATCACGAATACCGTCCGGTCGGCTGCGATCCGCTTCATGTTCTGCTGGATGGCCCGCTCGCTTTCGTAGTCGAGCGCACTCGTCGCCTCGTCGAAGATCAGGATGCGCGGATTGGTGATGAGTGCACGGGCAACCGCGATTCGCTGGCGCTGGCCGCCTGAAAGACTGCTGCCCCGCTCACCCACAACGGTGTCATAGCCCTCGGGCAGCTCCAGGACGAAATCGTGGGCGCCGGCCAGCGTGGCCGCGGTGATCACGCGCTCCATCGACATCGTCGGGTCGGCGAGCGCGATGTTCTCGCGGATCGAGCAGTTGAAGAGCACATTCTCCTGCAGCACAACGCCAATCTGCCGGCGCAGCCAGGCGAGGTCGACCATGGCGAGATCGACACCGTCGACCAGCACGCGCCCGCTCTCCGGCACATAAAGGCGCTGGATGAGCTTGGCGAGCGTGCTCTTGCCCGAGCCCGAGGAGCCCACAATGCCGACGACCTCACCGGGCCTCACACTGAAGCACACGTCGTGCAGGATCTCGGATGCGTCGATCCGATAGCGGAAGGTGACGTGCTCGAATTCGACCTGTCCGCGGATCGCCGGGAGCGCGGCGCGCCCGGGACTGAAACTTGGTTCCGGCATGGTGTTGAGGACGTCGCCCAGCCGATCGACCGAGAGGCGGGCCTGATGGAAATCCTGCCAGATCTGGGCCAGCCGCAGCACCGGCGCGCTCACCCGGCTCGCCAGCATGTTGAACGCCACGAGCTCGCCGACACTGAGATCGCCGCCTATGACAAGCTTGGCGCCGAAATAGAGCGTTGCAGCGGTGACCAGCTTGTTGACCGTCTGCACGACCTGGCTTGCCGTATTGTTCAGGCTGATGACGCGGAAGCTCGCGGCCACGTAGCCGGCGAGCTGCTCCTCCCAGCGGCGTTGCATCTGCGGCTCGACCGCCATCGCTTTCAACGTCTCGATACCGGTGACACTCTCGACCAGGAAGGCCTGGTTCTCGGAGCCGCGACGGAACTTCTCGTCAAGACGCCGCCGAAAAAGCGGTGACGCTCCCGCCGAGATCCCGATGTAGAACGGGAACGCAGCCAGCACGACAAACGATAGGAATGGCGAATAATAGAACATCACCGCCAGGAAGACGAACGTGAACAGGAGATCGATCACAAGGGTGAGCGCCGAGCTCGTAAGAAACTGGCGGATGTTCTCGAGCTCCCGCACGCGCGCAACCGAATCGCCGACGCGCCTTGCCTGGAAATACGCGATCGGCAATGCCAACAGGTGGCGAAACAGCCGGGCGCCGAGCTCCACGTCGATGCGGTTCGTCGTGTGCGCGAAGAGGTAGGTGCGCAGCGTGCCGAGAATTGCCTCGAAGATGGAGATGGCAACGAGGCCTATGACCAGCACGTCGAGCGTGCTCGTGCTCCGGTGCACAAGAACCTTGTCGATGACCACCTGGAAGAACAGCGGCGAGATCAGGGCAAACAGCTGGAGGAAGAACGAGGCGACCAGCACTTCGCCGAGCAGGCGGCGGTACTTGTGAACAGCGCCCAGGAACCAGGTGATGTCGAAGCGGCGCGAAAAATCCGTCAACGATGCACGGCGCGCCATCAAGACGAGGCCGCCGTCCCAAATGGCTTCGAACTCCGCCCGAGTCATCGTTTCGGGCCGTGGTGACGACGGGCGCTGCAACAGGACCTTGTCTTCGGCGGCCTTGCCCAGAATTAGGTAGCCGCCATCACGCAGGACCGCGATCCCGGGCAAAGGCGTGCTGGCGAGCCGCTCCCAGCTGGTCCTCCGCGCGCGCGCCTTGAGCCCAAGATCCTTGGCGCAGCGGAGCATCTCAATGATGCCGACCCGTGCGGTCCCCAGCCGATGGCGAATCTGCTCCGGCTCGGCGCCGATGCCGTGACAGCGCAGCAAGATCACGAGGGCACCGAGCCCGGAATCATCGGACTTCGCCCCATCGATCTCGGCGGTTGCGAGGACAACACCCTCGTCACCCTCGTCATCCGCGTGTCGAGAGCGCCGCGCCCGGACAAGTCGCAGGCGCTGTGCCAAGCTATGTCCCAGGCCAGCCACGTGGGCCAAGCCACGCGCCGGGATGCCCGCAATGGCCAAGCCGCGTGTTTGGACATCGGCTTGGTCAAACACCCGGAGGAAACGGTGCACAAAATCCGACAAGGATTTGCGCCGCTTCACCAGCACGAGACGGCCATCCCAGACCGCCTCGAACTCGGCTCGCGTCATGAATTCGGGTTGCGGCGAAGAGGTGCTCACCACGAGCGCACTGTCCTCGGCAATCTTGCCCAGGAGCAGGAAGCCGCCTGTACGCAGCGCTGCAATCCCGGGCAGCGGCGTCCCGGCCAGTCGTTTCCAACTTGTCGTACGGGAGCACACCTTGAGCCCCAGCTGCCCTGCACAGCGCAGCATCTCGGCGACGCCGATCCTTGCCGTCCCGCAAAGGCGCCGAATCTGCTCGGGCCCGCCACCCACGCCGTGAAGGCGCAGGAACACGGCCAGTGCCACAAACCCAGGATCCATTGCACCGGTATTCTGCGTCGTCATATCAACTCATCATCTAATGATCACGCTTCAGACTATTCAGAGTATGATGCACAAAACTGGCCAGCCAGGACGCACACAACTGCTGCGGTGGCAGCCTGACAGGCTGCCACCGAGCACCCGCGATTTTGTCGTCCAGGTTTTTTGTCGGGTTTGGTCAGTGGCTCGAGTTGGCCAGGACCCAATCGTTGTGCGCCCAGGACGAATGGGACGTGATCTCACCCTGGCCGGTGTTGCCGTTGAAGTCGCCTGCCAAGTGCTGGTTCAACAGGGCGAAGCTGCTCATAGTGGGATTCGTCACGGTGATCGTCTGCGCCGCCGAGGTTGCCGACCCTCCAGCCGTCGAATCGTGCGCCGTCACCGTCAGCGTTGTGGCCGGGTCACCGGAGTGCCAGGAGTTCGATTGCAGCGTCAGGCCGCTGTCGACCTCCGCCTCGCTCAGCGTAATGGAGCTACCATGGAAGGTCTTGTGATCCAGATTGTCGGTGATCGCCTCGTACCTCGGAAGCCCGCTAATCGTCACAGATGCGTCGGCTGAATCCGGCGCTGTTACGCTCAGCCCCAAATCAATTTTGCCGTGTGCCGGCACCGAGAGCGACGGGTTCTTGATCGAGACGGTTGGCGCCTCTGGCGTCGTTGGGTCGACCCCCAGGCCCGCAGATGTCGTCGGTGTGCCCGAGAGGTCAGCCGCGGTGGCGGCCGGGTCCTTGTTGGTCGGATGGTCCGACGCAGCCGACGTCGGTGGGTCGATTCCTAAGCCTGAAAATGTCGTCAGTGCGCCGGAGAGGTCGGCCGCGGTGCCGGCCGCGTCCTTGATGGCCGCATGGTGCGGCAGGTTGACTGCCGTGACGGCCAACGCCGAAACGGTTTGGTCGCTCGACTGAACCGTGTCGGTAAAGGTGAGCGTATCGGTGCCGGAGCCGCCCGTATAGGTGGCGGTACCGCCGTCATTGAGCGAGAGCGTCGGCTCGCCTCTGACCGTCACGGCCTCGTTGAATTTTAGCGTCAGGCTGATCGTGTCCCCAGGGAACTCGATGCCAGTCGAGGGCGAGGCGACGACCCCGGTGACCGACGGCTGGGTGGCCGGAGGTTGAGTGACCGGCGGCGGCGTGGTGTCGACTTGCAGACCGGTGAGCGTCGTCATCGCGCCCGAAAGGTCAGCGGCCGTGCCGGCTGCATCCTTCACGTTTGCGCCGCTCGGCAGGTTGACCGCCGTCACGGCCAGCGCCGACGTGCTGGTGTCGGTCGCGCCGACCGTATAGCTGAAGGTCAGTGCGCTGGTCCCCGATCCGCCCTGGTAGGTCGCGGTGCCGCCGTCGTTGAGCGTCAGCGTCGGGGTGCCGGTGACCATCACCGCCTCGTTCAGGTCGAGCGTCAGGGTAATCGTCTTGCCGACGTTCTCGATGCCGCTCGTCGGCGAGGCCACGACCTGCGTCACTGCAGGCATCGTAGCCGGCGGAGAGGGGGTCGTAACCGGCGGAGAGGCGGTCTCCAGGCCGGGCGGTGGATCAGCTTGCAATTGCTGCGGACTGAGCGAAGTGAAATAAAGACTCTGCCACTGAGTCGTCAGTTTGACCCAGTCGCTCATCCCGGCTCCGGGATTGTTAGAAAACCCGTTGACGTATGAAGCACTGGAGTTTAGCCACCAATCAGCGCCGAGATTCGCCACGAGATTCTTGTTCGGATCGTCGGTCTTCATGCTCGCTTCAACGAAAACACCATCCACCGTTCCGGGCGCGTAAGTCCCGCGTGCCCCCGGCCAAAGATGGTCGTTGTAACCATTTTGCGGCGCATCCACGCTTACGCTGCCGTCTGATAATGTTGTCTCGTTCCATGCAACGGTTGAGTTTCCAGAAAAATCAGCGAGAAAATGGGCCCCGCTGATGGGGTCCGTCGACTGATCTTGCACCAGGACCCAGGCACCACTTGTGAGATGCACATAGGTCTGGAAATTCGCTATTTGAACACTGGCGCTCGGATTGGAATCGGCCGGCGCCCCGGCCTGGGGATAAACCTGTCCCCATCCCGTGACAGCCGAGAAATTGGAGGGAGGGGTGTTCCCTGTAACGGTGTCGGTGCCGCTATACCAAGACCAGCTTGTGGGGACGCCTAGTGGGTATCCCTGGCTGTTCCCTGCCGTATTTTGATAGATGGCATCAGTCAATGCACTTGTGGACATTCTAAGATCTCCTTTGCAGGCCAAAGTTGAAGACGGGGAATTCCACTGCCGTGCACTGCGAAGGCGCTCGACACACTGCATGCTCGCAGCCTCGGCCGCGAGCAGATTCAAAGCAGCAGGAATTTGGAAGCTGGCCATTCCCTACTGCTGGGTCGGTTGGTTAATAATCAAAAATGGCGAAAAAACTTTCAAAGTGTGATTTATACGCGCGTATGTGGCGCCCGACACTTGCCCTACACGCACGTATGGTGCGCCGACACGTGCTCGATTCGTCGGTTCAAGACGCACGCTCGATTTTTCTGTCAGATTGCGTCGGCGTCGGAGTTGCGGAGAGATCGCGAGCGACCGGGAGCCAGCCGAGACGAACGCACGTAAGTGTCAATCGATTTTAGCGCGTGGGTGCGAGGGCGCTTCGTCCACGCTTGGGTCGGTGCTGCGGGTCGTCAAATTTGAACTGCGCGACAAGTCGCCAACTCCACCTCGTAAGCATCCGCTAACCGTCTGGCGCGCTCTTTCGCGGAAATGTCGTCTGCGCAGTCAAGGTTAAGCACGCCCTCCAGCTGGCCGTGTTCGTCCAGAACATAGACACGATAATGCGGCATCGCTTATCCCCGCTTGGGTCTTTATGAGCTACCTCTGATGGGCGGCGCGCTAAACGAAGCAGTCTGCCCGGCGCGCGGACCCGCCGACGGCAAAATTCCATTTATGGTAACTCCGGAGCCTTGGAGCAGTCGGACGCCGTGACGGTAGAGATGCCTGGACCGCTCCTGCACCTCTAGACGCTACCGTGTGGCGCGCTATCTCGTCTCGGTCCTGTTTGCGAGCCTACTTAGCAACGGCTTTGCATGGAGCACCTTGTTCGTCAACGTGACTGGGTCGTTCATCATTGGCTTTATTCTGCACTGACTAGTCCCGATGGCCGATTTATTGCGAGCACCCGGCAGAGGCAGTTCGTTATGATCGGGATCTGCGCGGGTACACCACTTTTCGTCGTTTAATCTCGAGACCTTGCGGCTCGTGCAATCTGGAGAGGTTCAGACCGCCTTCCTCAATGTATTCGTCTCGATCATAGCGATGACAGCCGTGTGGATCGGTCATGCACTTGCTACGCGTCTCATCGATTGCATGGATGCTGATCGTGAAGCGATTCCTGACGACATCGCTGTCCTGAAAGAGGCCTTGGCGGTCGATCGCGTTAAGGCTTTGGAGATCGCTGCGGAACTCGCGGTCGCCCGCGCGAAGGCGTCGGAAGACAGCGCGCTGATCGCTCAGCAGAAGCTGCGAATCGCCAACTCGAGCGCCAGATTACGGACAGCGATCAGAGCGTTCATCGCGGCTCATCGACCAGCTGGCGCTTACATTCGAAGAGCTGGAAGCCGACGCGAATGAAGACGAACTTGCGGCGGAGCGGGCTGTTGCCAAGACGACGGTGGTGCGCGGATTTACGCGCAAGCGCGCCGAGCGCCAGACGTTCCCCGAGCATCTTCCACGCGAGTCGGGTGGCGATCGACTCGCCGACGAACTGCGAATGCTGTGGCAGCAATCGCCTGCGCAAACTCGGCGAAGACGTGACGCGGACGCTGGAATGCTCGCCGCGTCAGTGGGAAGTGGTCGAGGCGGTGCGGGAGAAGTTCAGCTGCCGCGACTGTGAGAAGATCAGTCAAGTTCTTTGCCCTGGGACGGAAATCGTGGCTCTTCGCTGGCTCCGAACGTGGTGCCGACCGCGCCGCCGTCGTGGCGACCCTCATCACGACGACGAAGCTCAACGACGTCGATCCGCAAGCCTGGCTCGCTGATGTGCTCGCTCGCATCGCCGGCATCCCGCAAGGCCGGCTCCATGAGCTGCTACCCTGGTAATGGAAGAAGGCGCTCGCTGCCTAATCCGTCGACGTTATCACCCGCGGCTCTCACCGGAGGATTATCGAGTGTCAGTAAGCCTATCCATACTGACAGTCAGCTACATCCCGCCCAATTCGGCAAGGCGGCCTACACCGGATGAATACACCTAAACGGAAAACGCTCTAAGCGTAGACATACACTTGTCCTTCACTATTCACGGGCTTCGTACGATCTCACGGCGTGCGCAAACCAAGCGCTGTAAGCAGCTCCGGAATAAATGTACCGTCGTCGTTAGTAATACGAAACGACTCATCAAGGTCGTGAACACACCAATTAAATCCGCTGTCCTCGACGGCCTGACGCACTGTCTGCAACCACCTCGCCCGATCCGATAACCCGGCACCGCTGCGGCCGGCGAAGTCTCCAAAACATCCGAACTCACCGCACATTATGCGATTACGACCAATTTGGTTCCTATCGGCCCAAGCGGCGACCTGATCGACTCTGCCACGGATGTACGCGATGTCCTGAGGGACGTCGAAATATTGATCGATACTTTTGATCAACTCCCCGATGAGAGCCTGCTTTCCAAACACGGAAATGTCGTTATCCGAGTTCACCAGAGCCGTCGCGCGCTCGACCACCCCAAGGCGTTCGCCGGATTTTGGGGGGAACTGGAGGCGATGAACATATTTGTAATAAGACAGATTAAGGCCCTGAAGAGTGAACAGAAGCGGTTCATAATAATGAAATACGAATACCGTATTGGTGTCGAAAGGTGTTGCATCGATCAAGACGAGACCGTCTATGCTCGCGAAATTGGTTCCTGAAAGAATTAGAGTATGTTTCGGAGCGACTGATCGTACTGCGTCGTACAAATATCTGAGCTGTTCCGTCCAAGCTGTCTTGAAATAAAAATCCCGTAACGGCGGTGGTTCATTGAACAACTCGAACGCTACCGAATGAGGACTGTACCTCGATTGCAAGGTTCTAGCGATACTCGTCTCTAGTTCCACAAGACGTACTCTTGTTCCATCAGTTAACGTATGAATGTTCCAGATCGGATGATCCGCACTGACATGAACGTCAAAAACGGCCTTCATGCCGGTCTGAAGGACGGCGTCAATTGCTTGAAGGACAGTTTCGATGCCTGAGGCCAAATCAACCTCAGTCCTAGCAGCGAGCAGCGGCGCAGGATCGATACAAATACGCAAAAAATCTACGCCACTAGCGGCAATTGTTGCAAGACGGTCTCTCGGTAACCAATTGTCCCAGCCCTTTTGCTTGTTCCATGGCACGCCTCTTTCCCAATGAGCGAACGGCTGCTGGATGTTTAAGCCGCGCAGGCGATCGCGCGACGAAACGAACGTGGCATCTGACTGGCGATTGAGGGACAGCTCGGCTTTCCGCTGGCCGAAAACAGGGGATCGCGTCACGCTGTACACGGCGGCGCTGGCGACGGCCCGAAGTGCAAGTCGCCGGCTCAATCCATATTTAGATTTAGGTACGACGCCCTTCTTCCGCGACCACAAGACTATTGTCCTCCCAATGCTTCAATCGCGCGCGAACCAGAGGTCATCGAGACGTGCGAGTAAGGTGATCCGACGTCACGTTCGGTGACTGCTTCAGGTTGAGCCAGCACCACAAAAATACTGACGATTAAGTGCGAAAACGCCACCGTTTCCCGATTGAAGCTTTGATCGAACAATGCAACCAGCGTCACGCCGGCAAACATAGCAATCCAGAAGTGCAGAGTTCCAATTTCTGCTGACTTTTTTCCATATGAGATAACAAGCCGCTGCCGGTCCGACATTGCGACCAGCGGAATACTGAACCAAAACACGGCAAAGGAGATCAGGCCGACCATGCCCGTGTCGAAGAATATTTCCACGAACTGATTATGCGCCTGCAGGGAAAACGGGCTGTATAAAATCTCTTGACCGGGACCATATCCAATCCATGGTCGTTCCAATGCAAGTGTAGATAGATAGTACCAGTGATGAATGCGCCAATGGACAGAGGTCACCGCGGTGCGCCAATCCCACACCACATATTCACCTCTCAAAATATATTCTGGAACTGATCTCAGGTCGGAAAACAATTCTCCAAATGGAGATATCCATATGACTACAGCGAATGCTACAGCGGACACTGGTAGGAGGGAAGGTCTCTGAGCAAGAAGGAATATGCCGATGGTCACCCCCAGTAGCGCGACCCCGGTTCTTGAAGCAGAAAGGACCAGGGCGACGAGAAACAACATGTACACCACAATGTGGAAGTGCCTAATGGGAAGGCGCATTTTTCGGCGCGATAGCTCGCAAACGCAAAAGGTCAACACTATTTCCAGGCTGAAAGGTACGGGGTGCGCAGAAAGACCCGCCACCCGTTCATACTTGTCGTATTTTGTGGCGAGCTCTGCATTGCCGGTTAAGTATTGACCTAGTCCAACCACTGCAATTAGAAACAACAGCAATATATAAACACGATGAACGTCCAGACAAAAAGTTGGATATCGATAAACAGAAGAAACTAATATCACAAACATAATCAGATATGCATACCTCAAGATCTCGTACCAAGCAGCATATTGGTCGATAATGTTCCTGGCTTCAAAGGCGTTGACGACAAATGACAGTCCGCAAGTGACAACAAAGACCGATAAGCATATCAACAGCGTGAAAATTCTCCTGTGTATTCTAACATGTCGCATATGCCAGGCGGCCATAAGACCAATCACCATAGCGGTGATTGAAAGAGCCAGTGAAAAGCTCGTATTGCACAGACGATCGACCCCATTAGAGAGTGATCTTAAAAACGTAAGGACAAGAAAATATAATGGGAGTGCAGTCATTTTGAGCGGCGCCTTAGTTCGATCAAGGTCAGAATACAGCCCAACTGTTGGAACGGCATGGCCCCTAGTGCGTGTGACCCCAAAGCGGGACGGACGGCTTTGCTGCCACGCCGCGTGAGCAATCCGCTAGGCAGCGTGGGGCGGTGCCGTCCGAGCCCGCACTTTGCGTGGCTCGATTGCTCTACGATAGCATCCGAGGGTTCGCTCGGCGACAGAACGCCAGTCTTCCCGTTCGGCCACCCAGCTGCGCGTTTTCTCACGGAGTTCCGACGGCCACGGGTTGTGTGCAAACGACGCCAGGCGATCCGCGAGCGCTGATACGTCTCCCAAAGGGAAATAGTGCGCGTTATCCAATCCGATCTCCAAGTGAGCGGGAATGTCACTGGCCACCACCGGCAGACCGTAGCTCAAGGCCTCCATCAACGCGATCGGCAAGCCTTCGTGCGAGGATGGCAATACGAAAATCCCGGCATGGGTGTATAACTCCCGCAGTGCGAGTCCGCTCTGGTAGCCCGCCATGACTGCCCCGGCAGTCGCCTGAGCGCGTGCCGCCACCGCTGCAGCATAGGCGTCGGGGTACTCAGAAGCCCCAACCAACACGAGCTTCCATCCGTCGAGTTTGGCATCGGCAAAGGCCTCGATCAGGTCCGTGTGCCGTTTCTCCGGTACCAGCCGGCTCACCATCAACACGTATCGGCCCGCCGCGAGCCCGAATTTCTGCAGCACCGAACTGCTCCTCGGCACTTCAGGCAAGGTGACGCCGTTTGGAATAAGGTCGGAATTCAGACCGTACTTATCCCGTACCAGCTTCCGAATAGTCTGGGAGATCACGATGCGGCAATTGGAAAACCGCATGCCCCAGGCCTCGCCAGCATGCAGCGCCAATCTGGCCAGTGGGCCCCATTTCTCTCGTTCGTAATCCGGGCCGTGGTGCGTCACGACAACATGCAGTCCGAGCAACCGCGCGAGCGGCACCATCAAGGCCGGCCCGATGGCCTGGATGTGCAATACGTCCGGCCGCTGCCATGCTGCCACCAGCACTCCGAGAAACGAATGAACTATCGTCTCAAGAACCGAGACTTTCGGGGACCAAACCCGCAAGTAGCGTACCCCCTTCCACTCGTCGCCCCGGTTAGGCGGCATATAGGAGGAACGGACAATCACTTCGACATCGCAACCCAGTTCCCTGAGCCGGGGGCACAAATGCTCTGCGTGAGCTTCCACTCCCCCCTGTACATCGGGGAATCCACGCAAGCCAAGCATGATCACCCGCAGGTCCAGATCATCCGCACTCACTACACCCTCCTAGTTATTCATGAACTCCTTGAGCGGGTATCGGGCGTCGACAGAGTCTCTCCCGCGCACCAGGCGGGCCTTTTGCTTTTCGTTTAGGAATGACGTTCGCTGAACGCGCGGAGTGGGCGCTACGTTGGAATAATCAATGTACTGATCGAAGCAAATCGGCTTGCCAAGCGCGACTTTAAACTTGTTCTTTAGCACCCACATTAGCGGTCCCCTCTTCGGCACCTGGGGGAGCAGCGTTGAGCGCATTGCCGTGCGTGCGGTCGTCACCATCCAACAATTCTGCTCGCAAGTGTGCACTTTACCGACCGCGTGCTTGGCCGCGTCACTTGCGATGATCTCATTCCAGGACTGCCGCGCCAGGTTACCCATCAGCAAGTCCGATCGCACATTGCAGGCCCACACATCGGACCAGGGATCGATGAATGCAAAGTCCGTTCCCGCGGTACAGCGTATCAGTCGCGGCTGGCCGAGGATCTTTTTGATCAGGCCCAAATTCAAATAGGCGCGAAACCAGTTCTTTGGCTTACTACTTTTGAGCATCGCAGTGATAAGCCCTTCCACTTGTCGTGCCACCGCAACGCGCTCGTAGAAGTAGTTATCATTCTTGTAGAATTGCCACGCGTTGTGCAGCGTCGAAGTTGCGAGTTCGAACCCCATTGAACACGCCAATTCATAGGTTCGCACCAGCTGAGCCACATTCTCGTCCTGGATGACGAAGGCGAACCCCAGATCTTGCCCACCTGCCTCTTGCAGCATTCGAAGCCCGGCCACCTTTGTGGCATAGCCTTCCTTTTCGCCGCGAATGGAGTTGTTGGTGACCTCGTCACCCTCAAGGCTAAAGCGAACCTTAATTTTTGGGTGCTTCTTGACGATGGGCAGGAGGCGCTCGGGATGTAGTCCGTTCGAACTGACTTCTATAACGCGGGCCTTGGGATGGAGCAGGTCCACCATCTCGGCCAGATCTTTCCGCAGGGTTGGTTCTCCGCCGGAAATATTCAGGTTATCGAACCCCGTGGGAAGCTTCGCGAGGGTCTCGAGCGTGACCTCCTGCTTGGGATCGGTCGGATTTTGCCAAATATAGCACATCTGGCATTTCGAGTTGCACCGATACGTGGATATTATGGTAAGGTCCATTTGTGGTCCTCATCGTCATGCACGCCGCTCAATTGCTCACCAGTGATTGGTAGACGGCCATCAGCTCGGCGTTATGCTTCTCGAGAGAGAAGTCCCTTTCCACTTGGATCCTTCCGGCAGCTCCCATCTGTGCGCGGCGCGCGGCGTCACCCATGAGACACTCGAGGTGCATTCGAAGCTCCTCTGTGTTTCCCGGCTCAAATAGAAGTCCCGTCACCCGATCGTTCACAAGTTCTGGAATGCCGCCAATGCGGGTCGCTACGACCGCCTTGCCAAACGCCATCGCCTCCAGCACCGACATCGGGCAGTTCTCGCACCACTCCGAAGGCACAACCACCACAGAGGCTTCAGCGATCGTCGTACTCAATGTCTCCCCGGACAACTGGCCCGCAAACCGCACATTCCGGGTAAATTGCGACTTCAAGGCATCCGTCAGCGGGCCTGTGCCGGCAATGACAACTGGCCATTTACATCCCGCAGCCTCGTGGGCGCGCAGCAGGGTTTCAGCACCCTTTCCCGGCGAAAGCCGACCGCAATAAAGCACGTATCCCTTGTCCCGACCGCTCGCCGAAATGTTCGTCACATCCACACCGTTGTAGAGCAGCATCACCCGGTCCGCTGAGAACCGACGTAAAACCGATTCCCGCATAAATCGGCTCGGTGCGAGAAAGCGATCCACCTTTTCGTAACTTCCTAGCCAGCGTTGAATGACCGCTTCCATGTAAAGCGCGGCGCTTTGCGCTATCGAACCCTCGGCACAGCGATGTGTCAGCACATGATGGAAATCTCCGGCGAGACACAACGAACACAATTGGCCCCCCCGCATGCGGGTATGCACCGGACACACCGGCTTCGAATCGTGCAGCGTCAGTACAACCGGAATCCCTCGCGACTTGGCTACGCCGACGATCGATGGAGTCATCTGATGATAGATATTGTGACAATGCATCAGGTCTGGCTGTGTTTCCTCGATGAGGGATGCGAGTTTGCTCACGGCCTCGCGTGAGTGGATCAACGAGAGCGCGCCCCTTATTTTGGCGAAACAGCCACCGCTCCGATAATCCTGGTGAGACACAAAATGCGCCTTGTACGGCGATTGGATATTCCGGCCGTGCTGCATCGCAAAGTCGATGACTTCTGTCCCAGTGTTCGTCAGGAACACTCTTTCCTGAAACAACACGGCCTCTGCGCCACCGTTGTTGAAAAGAAATTTATTGGCGACCAATACTTTCATCCAGACGACCCAATACTTTCATCCAGACGACCCAGATGACTTTGCCAATGTTCGCCAGAGCTGGCGACACGTTCCGGGAGAATAGGTTTCTGTGCGCTAAGTCGAAGTGAGCAAGACCGAGAAACGTTACCAGAAAGCTGTCCGATGGAGGCCTCGAATTCGGAGGTACCTACGAGGGAGTAGCCGGCCCACAGTTGTTTGAACGAAGCGCTTCGCCAACAACTGGAAGAGTACCTCTTTTTTTTTCTTCTTTCCTTGCCTTCGCGTGTAATTATCCGAGTTTCAACGTCGGTGAAGACCCAACCGGGAGCCGCAAAATGGCAGGGGTATCCGATCTGCCGGTAGCCATCATTGGCGCGGGGCCATTTGGCGTGTCGGTCGCGGCTTACTTGCGGTCTTGTAGCGTGGAGTTCCGTATCTTTGGCTCACCGATGAATCGCTGGCGGACGCAAATGCCGGCGAGTATGTTCCTCAAGTCTGAGGGATTCGCTTCGAGCCTTGCGGATCCGACCGGGCGCTACACTCTACAGCAGTTCTGTGACGAGGCAGCGCTGCCCTACGGAAGTGCACCGGTGTCGCTCGAAACATTCACCCGATACGCATTATCGTTTCAGCAGCGCCTCGTTCCCATGGTTGAAGATGTGTCGGTCACTATGCTGGATCGACAATCCAACAGGTTTGAGTTGCAGCTTGCCACGGGTGAAGAAGTAAGAGCCACCAGGGTGGTTGTCGCAACTGGTCTGTCGCACGCCGCGTACATTCCATCCGAGCTGGCGGAATTGCCTGGAGAATTGGTGTCGCACAGCAGCGACCACCACGATCTAAGCAAATTCAAAGGGCGCGAGGTCGTCGTCATCGGCAGCGGTCAATCCGCGCTCGAGACGGCGGCTCTCCTGAACGAGGGACAAGCGATGGCACGCCTGCTCATACGGCGGTCAGCAATCGATTGGAATGGCGCCCCAGCACCAGGGCCACGATCGCTATGGCAACGAGTGCGCCGACCAGAATCGCCACTGGGAAGTGGGCTTCAAACGTGGTTCTGCGCCACTGCTCCGATGCTGTTCTATCACCTGCCCGAGCAAACGCGCATCCAGATGGTGCGGACGCACGGGCAACGTCGCTGGAAGCGTGCACCGGTGCTTGGTCCAGCAGGTGCGTGGTGGCTCAGAGAGCGGGTTGTGGGCCGTATGCCGATCCTGCTCGGTCATAGCGTGCGAGGAGTCGAAGCGAAAGGCGGCAAGGCAGTGCTGCACGCCAATGGACCAGATGGAACGCCGCACGATCTGACCGCAGACCACGTCATTGCCGCAACTGGGTATCGCTTTGCTGTTGGATCACTTCCATTTCTCAGTCAGAGGCTAATGTCCAACTTGCGCTGCGTGGAACAGGTCCCTTCGCTGTCGCCTTGCTTCGAGTCCTCCGTTCCGGGCCTCTATTTCACCGGCCTGGCCAGTGCGTACAATTTCGGACCGGTGATGCGGTTCTTATGCGGCACTCACTACGCGGCCCGGCGCATTTCCGGCGATATCGCCCGTGAGCAACGTCGTTCTCGTTCGTCCATTTCTGTCGGACTTGCTCCCGCACGCAACCGAACCGCTTGAGGCAATGACGAACGTGAACGAAGGTCTGGCGCCCTTCCCGGTACTCATTCTGAAGACGGGCGGTTATGTTGTCCATCATGGCGGCCTTGGCATAGTCCGAAGTCTGGGGATGTTGGGCGTTCCAGTATACACAGTTATTGAGGATCGCTTCGCACCCGCGGCCGTTTCTAGATATCTGAAGGGAACATTCGTCTGGGACACCCGCGATTTGCCGAGATCGCAGACGCTCGAAGGGCTGGAAAAGATCGGACGACAGCTGAAACTGCCGACCATCCTCATTCCAACCGATGATGCCGGCGCGATCTTGATTGCCGAAGAAGCTGCCACATTGCGGCAGTGGTTTTTGTTTCCGAAGCTGCGGCCAGACATTCCACGCACCCTGGCCGACAAATCACTTCTGCATGCGCTGTGCAAGCAGCTCCGGGTACCGTGTCCTCAAACGATATTGCCCAGCACGATTTCAGAGGTCTATGAGTTTATTGAAACTGCGGCTTTCCCGGTTGTGGTCAAGCCATCGAAGCCATGGCTTAAGTCAAAGACCAAAACTTCCATCGTTTTCTCCCCTCGGGAACTCCTCGATGTTTACCGCCGATCAGAAATATCGTCTCCTTCCAACCTGCTTATCCAGGAATACATTCGTGATGGCGAGGATTGGTTTTTCCACGGCTATTCCAACGCTGCGTCGGTGTGCCTGGCTGGCTTCACTGGCAGAAAGCTGCGCTCTTTTCCGCCCCGCGCCGGTTTCACAACGTTAGGCAAATCTGTCACCAACCACGCGCTCCTCCGGCAGGCCGAGGCTCTAATCGAAGCGATTCCTTATGCGGGCATAATGGACATCGACTATTGTTTCGATAAACGAGACGGTCAATACAAGCTTCTGGACTTCAACCCGCGCATCGGCGCTCAGTTTCGATTGTTCGAGGATAGCGAGAGAATTGACGTCGCGAGAGCGCTTTATTACGACCTCGCAGGCCAGTCCTCCGTGCGGAGGTCTCGACAGACCGATGGGCGTGTGTTTGTCGTCGAGCCCCATGATTGCCTGACTAGCATGCACCACCTCTTGCGTCGCGAACTCTCGGTCAGGGATTGGTGGCGATCATTCAAGGGATCCAAGGAATTTGCCTGGTTCAGATGGGATGATCCTGCTCCATTCTTGATGGTCTGGATACGCCTTGCGATCCCCGTCCTCGCAAAGGCGTTGCATGTCCTGATATTGCGCTCACGACGGGCATTGTGAGGATGAGCTTTTTTGAAGATCAGCCTTGGCGGCAGGCCGCGTACGAAAAAAAGCCGTCAGAAATGTGCGGTCAATTCTCCAGGGCGAGCGGTGTGTTTCTTGGTGGCTTAGAATGAAACAGCTTCTCAAAACCGGCCTATTCCACGCGGCTCGTTGGTCTGGACTGACGCCAACCCTCCGCAGGATTTTTGCTGGTAGGGCAGTCATCCTGATGTTCCATGAGATTCAGCAGGATTGTCGCTCGGAATTGATGACCGGCGCTTCAGTTGCCCTTTTTGAATATTCACTCAATTGGCTGCGGCAAGAAGGATGGGAGATTGTCAGTATCGAAGCTTGTCTCGAACGATTGGCCGCGGATCCCCAACCGCGCCGCTATGCGGTGCTTACCTTTGACGACGGCTACCGAGACAACGTCTCGACCGCACTTCCAATCCTCGAGCGAAACAACGCGCCATTCATGATGTACGTTCCTACTGGCGCCCTGACGCGAACGCAGCAATCGTGGTGGCTGGGTTTGCGCGAAATATTTCGCTCGAGAGACACGGTTACGATCGACGCGATGGACATCCGGTTCCGCTGTCCCGACTTTGACAATAAGACGTCGGCCTTGAACAAGGTAACCGAGTGGATTCACGAGGATTACCACCGGGTTGCAATGCTCGCCCCAACGTTCAACAGGGCAGGTCTATCGCTATCGGCTTTGAACGAGGCATATTTCTTGGATGAACGCGAGCTTCAGGTCCTGGCGCGGCATCCGCTCGCGTCAATTGGCGGGCACACCGCTTCGCACGCGGCACTAGCGTCCCTGGATGTCCTTTCAGCGCGAGCCGAAATGGTGGATAACCGCAACTATCTGGAGAAATTACTTCAGCTTCCCGTTCGACACGTTGCTTATCCTTACGGCAACTCCAGAGCATGTGGTCCTCGGGAAGAACATCTCGCGAAGGAAGTAGGCTTTTCGACCGCAGTAACAACGCGGCATGGGCAGGTATCCGATCGCAAGCTAAATCATTTTGCACTTCCTCGCATCGGGGTTGGGGGTCGATTCGATACGAGAGCCTCGTTCGAGGCTCGAATGAACGGCGTCCAGTCGGCAGTCCACATGCTGCTGGGTCATACCTAGCAACTGTTGTCTTCGGGTGATGCCGAATAGCCGCTTGCCCGCGAAACGCGTCGGGTGGGGTTCAAGTGGCTCGGCGTAAGAGTTGCGACGGGATTACCGAAGCCTTCCGGCTGAACGAGTGAAAGCTCCAATTCGTGTCGAAACGCCTGCAGACCACGGCGCGAACGGGCCGCAGCGCGACCATGCCAGAGTAAGCTAGCCGTCATGGACGACGAGGGATCTCCCTACGGTGAAGGCCGCCTTGTTGGGTTAGGTTGTGCGGTGTGAACTGTCCTTACGGAGTACCCCTCCGCTGAAGGCCGCCTTGTCAGGTACGGCGCAGTTTGAGAACTGTCCTTCTGGACATTGATAAGCGCAGTGCCCTAGTCGAGCGGCTCGAAGTGGTTGATACAGGCCGGCGGCGTCGTTGGTCTGAAGATGAGAAGCTCAAGATCGTCCTGGAGAGCTTGCAAGCGCCACGGCAGATCTCGGCGAGAGCACGGCGATATGGCATCTCTCGCTCACTACTAATCCGGTGTTCCAGCCCGCACGTTGGCACGCTCACGGTCGTAACGATGGACAACAGCCCTTCGCGGCCAAGGGCGATGAGCTTGCGCGGGTCGAACACGTCCGGATTCTGCTTGAACTCGGCTGCATAGCTGCAGCCGAGCTGCTTGCGGCTCACTGACGCCTGCGCTGTGGCCGCCGCGACCGCTTCCTCGAAATCCTGATTAGCCATTGTCTTCGCCCTCGAACGCGATCAACGTGTCGAGTTGGGCGAACATCTCGCCGCACCAGGCCGCGACGTCGCCGCGGATGACCGATCAAGATGCGGAGGCGCTGGCGCGACTAGCGATGTGATCGCCCCAAATTTCACATCGATTAGTCGAGAGGATGCGTTAGCGTCGATGGACCGCTGCGCAAGTTGGGCCTCGGCCGCTAACACTGGCGCTTGCTGTCAATTGTGATCCATTCCCGCAGACGCTCTCAGTCGGCCCGACCATCAGGGCATCAAATCGTAGATCGAGGTTCAGTTTGGCCGAATGCGGCTAATCGCAGTCCTTGAGCGGAGCGTCAGATGCACAGCGGGTCACAGGGGGCGTAGCCGAACTGCGGACCGTTTACGTGTGTCCCTCGCCGGAGGCACTCGGTCCCGGGTCCCGCCGCGTTCCGCGCCGTCGCTATGCTGACCCTCTTGTGGGTGCCTTCTTAGCCGGTCTCGGGACGGCAGTCGGTCCCGCGTCCTGCTGAGGGCAGCGCTATGCTGACGCTCCTGCGGCTGCCTTCTTTGTCTATTGCCGGTGGCTTTGCTTGCACTGCGCCAATGGATTTTCTCACTCTTTAAGAAACTAAGGGGCTCTGCCCCTCGCGCGCGCCAGGTGAAGCGGCGGAAAACCGGTTTCCGCTTTTCGGGATCATGCCTCTGCGGCGGCCGGGCGAGCACGGGGTCGGGGACGTGCAATCGGTCCGTTATCAGACGACATCAGTCATCGGGGCCGGGCGCTTCGGCTCGTCGATTGCGGCGCATCTGGAGCACAACTGCGCGCCGTTCCCGCATCTTGCGCTACCCGTTGAGTAGCTGGCTGATCGGAATGCCGGAGGGGATGTTTTTCCCTTCAAGTCTCGCCGAACCGAGTGGGCCGCAACACGAGCAATTCTGTTGGCGAGAAGGGCTCCCCTCTTGCGGATGGCCCCGTCCCGTTCCAGACGCTCACCCGGTTCGCGTTGGACTTTCAGCGCCGGCTAGTCCCGGCGCTCGCCTGGCACTGCCGAGGATCTGTATCGGCAGCAGCTCAGCCCGGGCATCGGTCCAGTCTGCAGCCTGCGTGCTCGCATCCTGAGCGGACGCGGGGCGGGCGGCTGGCTGGCCGAAGCGGTTTTAGCCGCTACGATCGTAATCTGGCGCAGCAATACGACCAGAAGCACTCGCGCAATACCATTTGTGGAAGACTGGCCACGCGACGCGATCGGGCCGTGGGGCGAAGAACCCAGCGCATCGATTGCGGGAGCATGGTCCCCGGACCCGCTCGCCAGGCATCATCTCCGAGGCCACGCAATATCCGAGCAGTACGGCACTCACCACGATCTTGCGCAACCGGCAATTTCTACTATCCACCGGTGGAAGCCAGACCGTGGAGGGCAGGTCACGAAATTGTAGCCTATTTTCGGGTCCGTCTTCAGCCGATCCAGTGCGCAGAGCTCCTCGACCTCCGTAATTGCCCCATCGGGAGCAAGCGAAAAGACCGGAAATCCGAGCTCATCGAACACATACCTCGTGGTAGCGTGGCTCCGATCTCTGCCATGATCTTCGTAAATGACCAGCGTGTCGCGATTCAGCACCTGGTGCGCGCCCTTTAGAGCCGAGATCTCTGCGCCCTCGACATCCAGCTTGACTACGATCCGATCGCTGTCGGTCAGCTGCAGTTGCCGTGCCAACTCATCGACCGTTATTGATATGACCGGTTCGATGTGTGTCGAATTGCTACTCTGCGGCCCCACGATGTGTCGGGCGTCATGAGGTCCGTTGGAGAAGAACAACCTATGTCCGTCGCACTCGAACAATGCCCTACAGCATATCTCGAAGCGCTGATCGTTGGCGTTACAGTTCTGCTGAAGAATCGCGATCGTCTCCAGTGAGGCCTCGATGGCAATCGCGCGTTTACGACCCAGCATTTCTGACGTGACGAGAACGGACCAGTATCCGATGTTGGCGCCGCAATCAAAGAACTGATAGTCGACATCTTTCAGCCTCAGCAGAAACTTCCCTATCTCCGGCTCGTACTCGATGTTGGGCTGGCGGATGAACGAATTCCAGTAGACGTCGTCCAGCCGAAAGTACAAGCGGCTGCCGTCCGCGAAATGGACGCAAGACAACTGGGAATTCAGAAGGGGCTTGATCGCCTGCATGGCGAGTCCCATTCCGCGCCCGGTAATCCGCGCAATAGCGGTGTCCAGAAGCCTCACCAGCCCCATCGAAAGCCGGCTTCCCGAAACCTCGTAATCGAATGCACCCCGGTCCTTCTTCAGGTTCGGTGCGCGGTACTGATTTCTGGTCACGGGAGCAATCTTCATGTGCCCATCCGTGTTGCACGCCTCGCGATAGTGCGTAGCATCGTGGTGGCGGTGAGATCGATCCGTTCCGCCGCGTGGATGTGGGCCGCCATCCATACCCTTGTCGCGACACCTACGCTGGCGGCAACGACCGCTGTTCCCCAGATCCCGAACGTCCAGGTCGCGCCGACCATGGCCACGATCCCCAACACGGAGGTGATGACCATGATGTACATCGCGGCCCGCTGGTGCCCGGTCATGTTCAGTGCGATACTGCCGACGCCGAAGTATGTCGACGCCAACTGACCGACCGCCAGGACCATCAGGACGCCGTGGGCGCGGACGAAAGCCTCTCCGAACGCCATCAACACGATGTCGCCGGCCAGCGCCAATGCCACGACGCATCCAAGGACTGCGATAAAGGCAGCCAGTGCCGCACCCGACGTGACACGTATGATCTCCGTACGACGATCCTCGTCGAATAGGCGCGCGATGAGAGGTGCTGCGGGAATGGCGAAGGTCGACAGGAAGAAATCGAGAAGGAGCGAGATCCGGTTGGCGGCATAATAATATCCACCGGATTCTGGACCAACCATGACCGAGACGACGACGACGTCGATTGTAGCGAACAGGATGCTGGCAATGCTGGTCACCCAGAACGGTGCGGAAGTGGAGAGGACGTCGGCAATGCTGTCCTTCGATCGCCTCACCACCATGGTGAACAGCCTATGGCCCTCGGCGAGATGTCGCAGGTGAACTTGCTGAATGGCGATCAGCAGGACCAAGACGCCGGTTGCGATCACGAAAACATCTGCCGCCTTCACCGGATGGCCATACGTTGCGAAGAGAGCTCCGCCTAACAATATGACGAGCAAACGCCACAACACGTCCTTCGGCACGAGTGCGAGGTTGACGGAGCCGAGCGCGCGACCGACCGAGCTCTGCATTTCGATCAATGCCAATGGCAATACCAGAAGCAAGCTCGTGGAATACTCCCAGCGCCCGAATATTCCTCCCCGGCCGTGAGCGGCGACGAACACGAGGAGGGCGGTCACTGTCGCCGCAATACTGCCCAGACATATCACACGAACCCGTTTTGCGACAATCGAGCCGATCGCCGTATAGTTTTTCCGAGCTGCGAGACTTGGTATTTCCCGCAGCACATGAAGTTGCTGACCGACGAGGCCGACCGTAGCGGCGATGAACCCGAACGTCATCAGCGACATGAGCACCCCGTATTCCTCGATGCTCATCATCCGCGCAAAACTCACGCCGAAGAGGAAAGTGACGACGGCACCCGAGCAGCGATAGACCAGAGCCAGCCACGACTGCCGGAAGATAGGGCTGAATATGGTCCCCGGCCCGCCGGACGCTCGAATAGGCTCGTCATCGGTCATGCCAACGCTGGTGGACGCCACACCGCGTCCGGTGATTGCCATCCGCTCGGCCGCGGGCGTCACCATTTCTTTCCCAAGAGGTCCTCCATGCCGCCGAACTGCGCTTTCCATTTGCTCCTCGTCATGGGCCAGAGCGAACTTCAACCTGGATTAAGCCCGAGGGGCAACGTCAGGACCAGCCGGAAGCTTTGGACCCATCGACATACGGTCTACGTACCAAGCGCGCCTATACCTCATCGAATTTTGCCTTATTGAGTACGATGCCGACGATATTTTCATGGATCTCTCGAATAACATCAAGCCCACGCTTAATGACATTGATATTCGTGTGACTCGCTTCAATCACAAAGATAAACGAATCCAATGCATACGCTGCGGCCCGCACATCCGCAAACGGTGCCACCGCTGACAGATCGACAATAACGTATTCGTAAGCTTCACGAAGAGTCTGAAATAGTTTATCGAGTGTCTCCGATGCTAGAACTTCGCTCGCGTAAATTGGTCGAGAATTATTACCGACTGGTAGAAAGGCCAGCTGTGTTATTGAATCGGTCCAAGTTATTTCACGCACCGAAACCGCTCCCGACATGACATCCAAAACACCAAATTCGGCAGCTGGAGCTAATGCGGCCGAGAGCGATCGATTTCGCAAATTGCAGTCTACTAAAATTACTCGGGCCCCAGTATGTGCCATGAGTAGCGCCAAGGCCGCTGCAACAGTTGACTTTCCCTCGTCGGGTTGCGTTGAGGTAATCCCAATAACCTGGTTTCGCTTACCGTTACGGTTCATCGAATCGATGGCTAGCTTGATCTCAAGAAACGACTCGGTAAATCGGGACTGTGGTGCATCCGTAATAGTCCAGATTGGATTCTCTGTAGGTACGATGTTTTTCGATTTTGGACGAACCGTCGACCTGGGGTTGGATAAAGCACGCTTAGCGCCATCGGACTTGACCATTGGGACAACTGCGATGCAGGCTATTTGAAGCTCCCTCCAGACCTGCCCGCTGGTGCGGACGCCTCGATCTAACAGATCGCGCAGCATTCCGACAGCGATGCCAAGAAGCACCCCCCCAATGGTCGATATCCCCAGCACGATTCCGACTTTCGGCGAACTGGCCCTCAAGGGACGTGACGCCTCGGTGAGCAGATGCGCCTCGAACACCGGCAAGGATTGCTGTTGCATGGCATCCATGTAGCGCAGCACATGAAGAAAATTATCATAGTTCCTTGCGGTGGATTCCGCGGCGGCTTCCAATTCGCGAAGCTCACCTTGCATCCTCTCCGTCAATTGCGATGAGGGTGCACCTGCATCGACAGTATTTGCGGAATCCGCGATATCATTCCTGTTCTTATAATAATCCACCACTGCCTTTTGGGCAGTTGACGCTTGACGGCTTAATTCGTTCATCCGATCCTTGACCCATTTCGTACCTCGTATGTTTGATTGGTATTTTGCGTCCATTTGAGCCACAAGATATGTTTCCGCAACGGTACTTAAGATCTGCGCCGCTCGCTCAGGGTCGGTGGAGACGAAGGTAATCTCGACGATGTACGTGACACCGACGCGCTTAACCGAAAGCTTGCGTTGAAACGATTCTATGGCATATCGCATCACGCTGAATTCCGTTTCTGGTTTACTCCAGCCGAGTAGCCGGGATATCGACCCAATCATGCCGCGCAAGACGCCGCGATCGGCAAATTCCGGATCCTCTGCTAAACCGAGTTTCCGTATCACGGCACGAGCGATACCCTCAGACTTTATGATTGCGATCTGACTTTCCACGATCGTTGACACCGACGTCGTGTCTCCCGGAGCCGCTTTCGACTCTATGACGAGTTCCGCGTCGGCAGTAAACGTCGGTACCGCAGTAACGAGGTAGAGTAGAGCAATGCCAAACGCTATCAAACACATCAACAATATGATCGATAGACGTCGTCGTATGAAGGCCATCCCCTCTGCCAGTGACTCGGTCGGCGAACGAAACTCAGGCGGCATACTGTCCGGATTTACCGAATTAACCGTTCTATCAATTTGCAGCATTTTGTCGTACCAGCGCCAATACTTGCACAACTGAGGCTCCGCACATCAGATGAAACGAAGCGCCTTGAGGGACACAACACTCCCTGCGTTGGACGCGCCGTCTGTGAACGGCGTCGGCATAATGTGCACGCATCGAAGATGCGGCAGACGGAGTCGCGTTAATAAGCATTCCAATACACCTTTCTGGAAAACAAGGTCATGACCATGATTTTCAGATCGAGAAAAAGCGACCAGTTGTCGATATAGTAAAGATCATACTCAACGCGGCGTCGCATCTTCTCGAGAGTATCCGTGTTTCCACGGTATCCATTGGCCTGCGCCCAACCCGTGATACCGGGCTTGACGTTGTGGCGACGGGAAAATGACGAAATCAGCTCAGCGAACAACTCGTTTTGCGCGGTTGCATGTGGACGGGGCCCGACGATCGACATGTCGCCGACTAGGACATTGAACAACTGCGGAAGCTCATCGATATTGGTGCACCGCAAGATGCGTCCTAAACGGGTCACACGTGGATCGTGTCTGATGGCTGGTCTGAAATTGTCACCATCCTCCATCACGGTCATTGATCGGAATTTCAGCACGCGAATGGGCTCGTTGTTGTAGCCGTGCCGCGTCTGGCGAAATAGCACCGGCCCACGGGAATCGAGCTTGATTGCGAGCGAAACGATGACGAAGAAGGGGCTAAGCAAAATAAGGCCAGCAATTGCAGCGGCGACGTCGAATGCTCGTTTAATTGCTCGGTTGAAAGGAGAAAGCGGGGACTGGAAGATCCGCATCGTCACCATGTTGCCGAACTGAGTAATCCGCGACACGGCCATCAGATCGACAGATCCGACGGGGACGACGTGAACGTCAACTGGCAGGTCTGATAGGGCGCTGGCAAGCGCGAGGGCAGACGGAACATCCTGTTGCGAAATCAAAATGATAATGTCATCCGCCCGGAGGGGCCGGCAATCCGCGACCAGCTGGCGGGCATCAGGTCGCACTTGGACGGCACCGGGGCGCGCGGGTACTGAGGAGTAGGCGTGAACCGTCGGAAAGTCGAACGAGCGGATGGTCCGAATTCCGGTGGCCATCGCTCGAGCGGAAAAATGCAAGCAGTGACGCGGGTCTCCTATAAGAATGACGCGCCTAGCGTCGACCAGGCCCGACGCAATGGCGGAATGCAGTAATGAGAACCATATTGTCCGTGTGTAGAGTACCGCGAGGCCGACACTCACAGCTTGGACCATGACAGTAGCGCGCGAGTAGTCTTCGGAGATTTTCAGAAGGAATATCGTCGAGAGGAAGAAGGAGAATACGAGGAAGACGCCGCTGGCGCCGTTCCATAGGAACACCTGGCGGGGCTGCGTCTGAATCCGGGAATATTGCCGGTGCCCTATGGAAACGAACAAATCCAACGTGGAAATCAGAAGGGATTCCGGAATGTACTTGGCGGGGTCCGGCCAGTGCAGCAGGAACAACCGATGATAGAGTACGGCTGCGAAATAGGCCGCAACGGCTACGAATAGGAATTCGGTAGCTGCTGCCAAAACTAACAGGGCAACCAATCGGCCCCTACCGACGCGCGCTGGGGCTGCTCTGCCGGGATCGACCGAATGTCCCGGAAACTTGGGAAACTTGGTAGAGGCCGGCAATTTGGTAAAGGAGGCATAGTTCATAGCGCCCTGCCCAGTCACCCGGTCTCCCTAACATTCGGGTCACTGGTTGGGAATTGCCAATAAATGGGTAGAGCATGAGGGGTAACTACGATGGGTCATTGCGCCGCGGCAGTGCTGGATCAAAATTGTCGAGAAGCAATCTGCTCGAAGTGCCCATGCTAATGTGTCTGATGGGAACGCGAGTCAATCGAAGGTCGATCAATCGAAGGTAGTGAAGATGGCACTGTGCGGCCTGGCGCCAATGAGTGAACAGAACGGTGGTTTCGCGGATCGCACTGCCGTCTGGACGGTTGCTCGGACGGTAGCCATGTCGGAGCGCTGCCTTCCGGGGACAGAAGGATTTCACCCGGTGACCATGTCCGCACAGGGAGCTGCCGCCATGCCGAATTCCAGATTGCGCAACTGTTTCCATATCGATGTCTTTGGCAGTAACCTGGGTCGTTGCATCAAATGGGGCTTGGTAGCTGTTGGCCTGACAATTTCCGTCACTCAAGCAAAGGCCGAATATCGAGTAAACGTCGGAGATATACTCGAGGTCGCGGTGGCTGGCGTGCCGGAGCTAGGGCATCGTGCTCCCGTCCAAATTGACGGGAACATTTCGCTGCCGCTGGTCGGAGTGGTTCCAGTAGCCGGCCTGCCCTTATCGCAGATCCGAGACCAAATCCGGGTCGCACTGGCGAGCAAGGTGTTTCGACAGAGGACTCCGGACGGCCGTGAGATCGTCGTCGTGATAGAACCAGATGAGGTCACGACGATCGTAGCGGAATACAGGCCGATATACGTAAATGGGGACGTGTCGAAGCCGGGTGAGTACCCTTATCGTCCAGCCACCACCGCACGCCAAGTCATCGCCGTGGCGGGCGGCTACGACATCATGCATATCAGAATGAATAACCCGTATCTCGAGTCAGCAGACTTGAGAAGCGAGTATGCATCGCTTTGGACAGAGTTCGCCAAAGAACAGGCGCATATGTGGCGTATCAAGAATGAGCTTGGAGACGAGTCGCAGGTCAGTCCACGCGCTCTGAGGGACGTGCCTATAGCTCAATCGGCGGTTTCGGAAATCGTCAATGCAGAAACGGAATATTTGAAGACGAAACAGAGCGATTATCAGCGGGAAAAGGCGTTCCTTCAGCGCGGCGTCCGACAGGGAGACGACGAGGTCAGCGTGCTGTCAGAGCAGCAGAAGAATGAGGAACAGGGATTTCAGTCGGACCTGGAAGAACTGCAGAAAGTAGGCGATCTCTTCGGCAAGGGTGCTTTGATCAGCCCCCGCGTTACGGATGCGCGTCGCGCCGTACTGCTGTCATCAACTCGGAAGCTGCAGACCACTGCGCAACTAATGCTGGTCAAGAAGCAGCAGGACGAGCTCACTAGAAAGCTGGAAAAGCTCGACGACCAGCGGAGGCTCGACTTGCTCCGTGAGTTGCAAGACACCAGTGTAAAGCTCAACGAAATTCGCGAAAAGCTGCAGAGCGTCGGCGAGAAGCTTCAGTACACTGCGATGGTTCGATCACAACTCGCACAAGGCGCCAGCAACAAAGCGGAGATTGCCATCATTAGAAAAGGCGAGAAAGGGCAGGAACGGATTATCGCAAGCGAAGATGCGGAGTTGCAGCCGGGTGACATCGTTGAGGTCTCGCTGCGATACGAGGACGGTCCTGACGCGCCTCTCCGAAGGCTAGGTAGGTTAAATATCCCATTAGGGATAGGCCGGGCCGACGCGACCGGAGACGATTCGCTGCGCGTCGGGAGCAGGTGACGAGGGCGTGCGGCACGTCGCCCGCACGCCGGGCTGCCAGCCGAAGGAGATCTGGCCCCTGCCGAGCCCTCTCGGGGCGGCGTCAAGATGGAAACTATCTGTGGAGTCTTCCCGCGCAGAGTCTTACGGTGGGGTCGGCATGCCGTTCGTATGATCAGCGTCGGGGGACAGGCGTACGCCGAGAGTTAATTCACCGTTGCGATAATCTTCCGATCAGGGGCGCATTCAACCCCGTGCGTTTTAAAAAGAACCTCTCAACTTTCGACCGGAGAACAGCCTTGCCCGACGCCGAAGGGGACTCAAAAACCACGCCGATAATCGAAGGACGCACAAGCCGAATATTTTGTTGGCTTCGTTCAACCGCGGCAGTCCTCGGACCTGTGATCCTGGGCGTCATTATCTTCGCGACGCTTTGTCCCGATCACCTCCGGCCGCGGATCGGCGAGTCCGCCGATGCTGAGCGATTCCTCGCATTTACGACGCTCTGCGGGGCTTACGCGTTCGCATATCCGCGCTGTTGGTATCTGGTTCTGTGCCTTATTCTGCTTGGGGATGGGGCCCTTGAAGCAACCCAGAATCTTCTTCCGGACCGGCACGGCACATTTGCCGATTTCGTGACCAAAGCGTTTGGCTCGATCGCGGGGGCAGTGATCGCCAACATCTTGGATCGGGTTGCGCGACTAATCAAGCTAGACCAGCGTTTTCTTGGTTCGAATCATATCAGGCAGCCTCGGCGAGTTTGTAGGACCCGGTGTGGACGACAGGATGGCGATTGACATCGTCGATAAGCTATGACGAAAGCAATCCAGCAAATCGTGGACTTCTACGTTCGGCTAAATGACCGCCAAGCGCTGGAGGATCTCAAGATGCAACGGTGGAGGTTGGCGGTCGACCTTAAATCTCAAATGGGTCTCGACGTCAGCATGCCGATCCGGCAAATCGACGAAGAGATCGCCGTGATAGAAGCGGGCATCGAGAGGCTAAACCGCCCTCAAAGCGCCAGCTGAGGGAGCCCGACGCCACTGTTGCCGGGTATGAAAGGGGTGCGCCGAGCCCAGGCGCCGCATAGTTAGTGGGATTTCGGAGCCGAGGTTGATTGAAGCAATAGTCGTGCCCGCCGTGCCGCCCTGGCTGGGGCTTCGTTCACGCCTGCAGAAGTAAACAAAGTGATCGTACTTTTTCATCTGATCGACAATCTCAGGCTCGCCCTTGCTGTTCTACCGAAGCCGCGAATCGGAAGCCATTTTTGCTTCGTAGAACCTCACCGAAATTTTGCCGTCCGAATTGTGTAAGGCCGCCAAGTCGATCCGTGGCGCACTCTTTTTGCCTTCCTCATCAGTTTTTGTGAATGCGATCTCGAGATCGATGACGGAAGGGTTTCTTTGTGCAATTTCATGAACGCCTTGCTTTTCCTGGCCAGAATATGTTCGCGCCGACGCCGCAAGCTCCATTATTGTTTCAGAGGGTGTAAATTTTGTTTGCACGATTTTGGCTGGATCGAACTCCTTCCTCCCCATATAAAATTCATTGCCGTCAAATCTAACGTACTCCTTTTCGGCAGGCAGATTGGGTTTCAGCAAATATTTGTAGTGAAGCTCAACCCGAGGTTTGCCCGCTCAATCCAATCCGGACGAATTGCTGGACCCTATCTTAAAGACGCTTTGGCCTTGTGCATAAACATTCAAATAGCCCGCACGAACTCCAAGATGTAGGTCTTTGCTCGCGAGCACATCCTGCCACCAGTTCGTCGCCCCTCTGCTACTCTGCGATAGCTTTCCCATTGCTTCCACCATTTCCTTCGACAGATATCTCTCGAATTTAGCCATTTGCGACCTCGATCCACTCGCCATCATTATGAATGCTTACGTTCTCGAACAGTGCTGGGAATTTTTCCCGTTCGAATGTGTGAATTGGCACCAATTTCCTGGGTGCAACCGCCGATGCCAGGCGTTTCAAATCCGAAGGACTGGCGTGCCCAGATGTATGCACGACCTCAAAAGGAATGTCTTTCAGAGCACAAGTCTCGATCAGTTTCTAACCGGGACCGTCTTTGAGGTATCCGTCCCATTGAGACCAGATGACGCAAGCTCCTTGCAATGCGTTGGCTTTTTCCAGATCGCCTAGCATCCAACCGCGAAACAGCATTGCCAGATTGCTCGACTGAGCCGAAAGCTCGTTGGGCCAGATTCGGAGGCCTCGATAGCTGTCGACAATTGATGCAATGCCTGTCCCTATCGTAAACTTAATCCAGTTGGCGAGCAGAGACGAATCGGCTGATGCTACTGCGTAATGACGGACCTTTGCAGGCTGATTTTCTGGACGCTCGTTGACCTGATGCGAGCGCGAGCAACACTGGAGGCAGAGATCTGGGTGCTTCGGCAGCAGATCAACGTCCTGCGGCGAGCCGCGCCGAGGAGGCAGTCCTTTAGTA
>WNFJ01165519.1_pt1 | contig 32931 bp, 19 predicted proteins | sample 5400461 | NCBI WGS metagenome assembly WNFJ01 (sample SAMN13153349, study PRJNA577476) | soil metagenome | isolation source: 115 cm saprolite on Douglas fir-dominated hillslope | place: USA:California | collected 2013-09-17
CGGGTTTAATAGCTGGGTCAGCTATCTGAACGCCCATCCGAGTGACTTCCGCACGATGGTCAATGGTTTCATGAACTCCACCGAATACCGCTTGAGATTTGGCCCGTCTTAAGCAACGAAGTTAGATAAAGAGTTCTGACCGGTCGTTATCGGCATCGTTAGCGAAAACCGAGCGCCGAAGGCCGACCCACGCTAGCCTTCCTGATGTCGAGTCCCTGATCAACAAAACCTGCCGGGAACGAAAACATTGCCCTGGGGCACTCCTTTCCGTGCTCGGCATTTTTGCTGTTTGTCGGTTAACCTTCAGCTATGCGCATTGGAATTGACGGCATCCCGCTGGCGACGCCGAAGACGGGTATTGGGCATTATACCTTCGAGCTGGCACGTTCGTTGGCGAGGCTTATACCGGGTGATGAGTGTCAACTGATCGCGCCCGTGCCGATCGACCTGGACCAGGAGAATGACGGCATAGAAATGCCGCCAAACCTGCGCTCCGTTTACGCGCCGGTCAACGCCCTCCGCCGGCGCTGGTGGACTATCGGTTTGCCGCTCTATGTCCGGCGAAACAATCTGTCACTCTTCCACGGAACGAACTACAATCTGCCACTCTGGCAGCGCTGTCCGACGGTCGTCACCATCCATGATCTCTCATTGTTGCTGCACTCCGACACTCATCAGGAGCACCTCGTGCGGCGCGCGCGCATGCGACTGCCGACGATGACGCGCGTTGCGACGCGGATCATCACGGATTCCGAAAGCGTCAAGCGGGAAATTTCCGCACACCTTGGCGTCGAGCCGGCAAAAGTCACGGCCGTGCCACTCGCACCACGACGAGCGTTTCGCCCTGCGGACGAATTGCAAGCTCGGGCAGCTCGGCGCAGGCTCGGGGTCGAGGACGATTTTATCTTGTTTGTCGGCACGGTTGAGCCCCGCAAGAACTTGATTACCCTCGTGCGCGCCTTTGATGAGCTGTTGCGCACGACGGATTTGCGGCCGCAACTCGTCATCGCCGGGCCAAAGGGTTGGCTCACGGAGGGCCTGTTCGCCAACGCTGAGTGGTCGACGCGCACCGACCACATTCTGTTTACCGGTTACGTGCCTGACGAGGACTTGCGCGCTCTCTATTCTTCGTGTCATGTCTCAGTTTATCCTTCGGTTTATGAGGGCTTTGGATTACCGCCGCTCGAAGCAATGGCATGCGGCGCACCAGTCATCACCAGCCGCATCCCGGTTATCATGGAAACTGTAGGGACAAACGCGCGTTTGATTGATCCGAGCGACGTGCGCGAATTGACCTCCGCACTGGTCGAACTGCTCACGGACTCGGATGCGCGGGCGCACTTCTCAGCGGCTGGTCTTCAACGGGCAGCTGAGTTCACGTGGGAACGCACGGCGCAAATGACTTTGGAGGTATACCGGGAGGCGTTCGGCGCGGCGGGNNCGGCTCGCAAAGTCAAGTCTCGAGAGCCAAACATTCTGCCTGGTTGAAAATTCAAGACTGAGATCGCAAAAGGCTGGTGACCTGTCGATCACCAGCCCCTCGATCTTTGAAAAGTCGCGTTGCGGTCAGAAGCGGTTGCGGTATTCCTGCGAATCCACAAAGCCCCAAACCATCGTGTTGATGTCTCCTGGGTGCGCGGTCAGATAGTTGACCCAATTATTGAATCCTTGCGGCTCCGGCGTGCGCCGCAGATAGCCATAGTACTGTGAGGCCACGAACGTGTTTACGGCCTCGGCGTTCGTCACCTGGTCCGATTGCACGATCGCCCGCAGGACCTGCGCCTGCGTCAGCGTGTTGCCATTTAGCCCGTTGATTAAGTCGGCGCTCGTCAGCGTCACCTTGTTCGTGCCGTCCGGATTTGCTGGATCAGGCGTCGTGATGCTCGACAGGCCGTAACGAGCCATCAATGTGTTCACAAAGGTCGAGTTCGACATCCCGCCATAGGTGTTCACAAACTCTGTCCGCTGCACAAACGCGCTCGCAAACGCCGCCCGTTTGGTGTTGGTATCCGCCGCCGTCGTCCCGGTCACTGAGCGCAGGTCGGGCGCAAACTCGGAATACTCGGCCAGTCGAGTCAAACCTACCCTGTAGAACCCAATTACGTAACCCCCTTTGATCAAAAACTCTGGGGAGCCGAAGAAACTTTGCGACACGAGTATGCGCTTGCCATTTGGGCCGTAGAGGCATGCCGGATCGTTGTTACAGGTGTTCAGTATATTCAGCCAGGATTGGAAACCCTGCTGTTCTGGAAAGCGCGAGAGGAAGTCTATGTAGTGCTCTTGGACGAAAAAGTCGCTATCGTCGATAGTAATACGCACATTCGTTCCCGGACGAACGCGCACCGGCTTGACCTTAACGTTGCCATAGAAAAGCTCGGACGGCAGGGTCGGGTCGTCGGTCACGATGCGGAGCGTCGGCGATTGAGCAAACGCAGTAGTGGCCAACAAAACCAGAAGGGAAAAGACAACGGCGATCCTTTGCATGACGGTTTACTCCAGGTACTCAGAAACGGTGGGGACAGTTTTGCATCTTGGATCAAATTTGAGAGCCAGGGGTACTTCCAAAACGCTGTTCGTGTGTCACCCCAAGACGGTGTTTACTGTAGCTTGCGCATTGAGAATTTGTCAACACCTTCGGTTCTGCCGCATAGTTAGACGCGCGCACCCGTCAAGTGGTTGAAAACATTATCGCCTGGTGGCGGAAAAGCCGCGTGCGGGACGTAAAAACCAAGGCAAAAGAGAGATATCCGGCCGAACGCAGAGTCGCATTGGGCAGGCTCTGGTTGACAGAAGTTTTGATCCGTAAATTCTTCAGCTCAAACTTTTGGCGCCGGCGACGGGGGGACGCGACCGCGCTTGGCTCTCTCGGGTTCTTCTTCGCTGCGTTTTTCCCGCAAGGACTGTTCGGCGGCAAGTACCTGCTCCTGGGCGACGCGTTCTTCTATTCCTATCCACTACGCACCGTAGCATGGCGCATGATCCGTCAGGGCGAGTTGCCGTTATGGACGGCCTACATTATGTCCGGCTATCCGTTACTCTCGATGGCGCAAATCGGCCTTGTCTACCCGCTGACCTGGGGCTACCTGGTTCTGCCCGGTCAGATCGCTGAACAGATTTACGTGTTGGCGCCATTTCTGCTTGCACCGCTTTTCACCTACGCTTATCTTCGCGAGCTGAATCGCAGCCCGTTGGCATCCCTGCTCGGCGCGTTGGCTTTTGGCTATGGCGGCATGATGGCCAGCCCGCTCGCCAACAACGGACTGATGCCAAATGCGGTAATGTGGCTGCCGCTCATGCTAATTGCGCTCGAGCGCGCTCGCCACCGACCCTTCGTAACTTGCCTGCTGGGCGCAACAGGGTCCTACACGATGTCTGTGCTGACGGGCTACGGGCAAGGCTTTCTATATGTGGGTCTGCTCGCTGGCGTTTATGCACTCTTCCTCGTGTTAAGGTCTGGCGACGCTGAGCAGAAGCCTCTACGCGTGCGACTCGCGTCCCTGGTACAGTGGCGACCCGTATTTGTGGCGGGCACCTCGATCGTCCTAGCCATGGGTGTGGCGGCCTTTCAGATTCTGGAGACGGCGCTCGTGTTTCGGCGCAGCGTGCGCAGCGCGTTGAACTACGAGATCTTCACCCAGGGCTCATTCAGCCCGACGGAGTTGGGGCGGTCAATGTTCGAGCCGCTCTTCTATGTGACCGATATGCATGCTTATGTGCCGCCGCTGGCGCTGGCGCTCGCCGGCGCGGCTGTTTACCTACATTTGCGGCGACGCAGTTCTGTACATGACTCGCGCATTCTTTTCTGGCTTTCGGTGGCGTTGGTCGCAATCGTTCTGATGTTGGGCCAGTACACGCCGCTCTATCGCCTTGTCTATTACACTCCGCTGTTGAATCGCTTCCGTGTCCCTTCGCGTCATACGTTCGAGTGGACGTTTGCCGTCGGAATCCTGGCAGCTTACGGTTGGGATGCGGTCGCTGAAGTGTTGCGCCGGCAGCGCATGCAGGCCATCCGCTCAGTCATGCTCACGCGCAACGTGGCCATCGTGCTGCTTGCGGCTGGCATAGTTATAGGCGCGCTATGGTGGCTGCGGGTGCAGGCGTTTGAGGTTAGCCGCCCGTTTCCACTCGGCGCGCTTGCGCCCACGACGGCCTATATTCTATGGAAGAGCGCTTTCCTGCTGCTGATTTTCGGCGCTCTCTGGCGGGCCACGCTTGTCGCGACCGCGCCCTGGCGCAAGATACTCGTGCTGGCCACGCTGCTAGTGCTTTGCTACGTCGAGCCATCGGCGCTGGTCTACCGTTGGTGGGGAGGTGCGGGTCTGCCGGCGAGTCGCTTTAAAACAGAAGCTCAGGCGACGCAGTACTTAAAACAGTTTCCTCCAGCCGAGAATCGTGTCTACACCCGCGTCGCTCTCAGCGAGCAGTTCGGAAAGCGTCCCCGATTTGATTGCGCGAACGTCTCTGCCTTGGCGGGCCTGCACAACGTCGCTGGATACGAGCCCCTCCTGCTTGAGCGCTACAGTCGCGCGCTCGGAGGCGTCGGCGCAGATTCAGTATTGCGACTTACCGCGCCGACGCCGGATCCCTCGCTACTCACCGCCAAATCGCACGTCCTCGACATCCTGAATACTTCGTTCGTCCTTTCATACTCTAATCTCGCGTTCATTCCTGAGCCCGGGATCGCCGATGGCAATATCTTCACGGACATGCGAGTACCGAGTGAGGTCCAGCCCCAGACCCGGAGTACGCTTACCACGGCGCCGATTGAATCTGATTCGCTGCTGCTGGTCAGCTCGCTCGCGAATTCTGTCGGCATCCCGCAGGGTGCGACCGTGGCGAAGATTCGCGTCCACACCACGCAGGGCATCATCGAGCGCGAGGTACGAGCGGGAGTAGATACGGCCGAGTGGGCGCATGACCGACCGGACGTACGCGCCATCATCAAACACGATCTCGCGCCGATCTTTGACAGCAATCAGATCGACGGCCCGCCTGGCTTTCCAGCCCACCGTTACAAGACGCTAATACCGTTTGAGAAGCCCGCGCGCGTAACCGAAGTGGAGATTACCAACGTGACCCAAGCCGCGCCAGTGGGCATTTACAGCGCCAGTCTGGTCAATTCGAAGACCGGAATCACTGAGGCTTTGGGTTACAAACCAGCCGACAACTGGCAGCCTGTCTATGAGCAGCAGGAAACACTAGTCATGCGCAACTCACGGGCGCTGCCGCGCGCGTGGCTGGTGGCCGAAGCCGAGGCAGTGGACGGTGAAGAAGCGCTGCGACGTATTCGCGGTGAGAGCGCAACTGAGTTTGATCCGCGGCGCTCAGCGTTGTTGGAAGTACGTCTGGAAGAATTGCCGCGACTGCCTGGCGGGGCAATAACGCCGAATAGCAGCGCGCGCATCACGCGTTATGAACCAAATCGTTTGCAAATCGAAACCAGCTCTCCGACGGCCACGGTGCTGGTGTTGAGTGAAATATTTTACCCAGGCTGGTTTGCGTCGGTTGATGGGCAGCCCGCCCGAATCGTCGTAGCTGACTATCTGCTGCGAGGCGTGCCCTTGCCTGCCGGCGAACACCGCGTGGAGATGCACTACGCTGCGCCCGCCGCTCGCAATGGAGCGATTATCTCAGGACTGACGGTGTGTTTGATTCTGGGGTTGGGAATTTACGCATGGCGGGGCGGGCCAAAGCGTGAGGCGATGTGAATGCGACGGAAGGCTTGGCACGAATGGTGGACCAGACGGCGAGCGGACATCGCGGCGCTCGCGGCCATAGCGACTTTTTTCGTTTTCTTTTTCCCCAAGGTCCTCTTCGGCGATCGCTTCATCATCGCCGGCGACGCCTATTATTATTCTTACCCACTGCGCACTGTTGCCTGGCGCATGATCCGTCATGGCGAGTTACCGCTATGGACACCCTACGTGCTCTCCGGCTACCCGCTGCTTTCGATGTCGCAGGTCGCGATCGGCTATCCGCTAACGTGGGGCTACCTGTTCCTGTCGGGCCCGTGGGCAGAACAAATCTATGTGTTGGCGCCTTTCTTTCTCGCCCCGGTATTCACTTACGCCTACGCACGCGAACTTGGCCGCAGCCGGCTGGCAGCATTGCTCGGGGGGCTCGCTTTCGGCTATGGCGGTATGATGTGCGGGGCTATTGCCAACAGCGGGATGCTGACCAACGGACTGATGTGGACGCCTCTGGTCCTGCTCTTCATAGATCGTGCGCGTCAGAGATCGCTCCCTTATTGTCTATTGTGGACGTCAATTTCTTATTCTATGGCCGTGCTCGCGGGCCACGGGCAAAGTTACGTTTACGTAGGCCTGGTTGCTTTAAGTTACGGCGTGTTCCTCTCGTTATCGTCAATCTTCGAATCTCGCCAGTCCGGCAAACCAGCGTGGATCACCTGGTCGAATGTGCGGCCATTGCTGGTCGCGCTCGGCGCGCTGGTGCTGAGCGCGGGGGTGGCGGCTTTCCAGGTCCTCGAAGCCTTACGCGCCGCTCGTCGCAGCGTTCGCAGTGGCTTGAGTTATGAGGCATTTGGTGATGGCTCGTTCACGCCGCGCGAGGCGCTGCTCTCAATCGGCGCGCCGATCTATCACTACGTAGATACCAGCGCATACGTTACTCCTCTGGCGTTGGTGCTAGCCATAATGGCCGTTGCGTGCGCGTGGCGCGGCCGCGGAACGCGCGACCCGCGGATATGGTTCTGGGTCGCAGTGGCAGTGGTCGGCTTCGTGTTAACGCTTGGCGGGCACACTCCCTTCTACCGAATCGTTTATCACGTGCCCGTGCTGAATAGCTTTCGTGTACCCTCGCGCCATACCTTCGAGTGGACTCTCGCTATCAGCATGCTATCGGCCTTTGGCTGGGATTTTGTCGCGGACTATTTCGAGCGCAGGCGAGCCACAGTCTGGCGCAAACTCGAAAAAGTCATGGTGATGCAGTTGTTCTTAATCGCCGGTGTTGTTGGCCTGATCTGGTGGCGCGCGACCAACACACCACCGACGCCGAACCCTTCGATCTACACTGGCCTTGCTGAAGGATCGTACTGGCTTTGGAAGCTCGCATTCACCGTGGCGGTGTTCACGCTCGCCTGGTTGTGTTTTAGACTGGCGGCACCAAAGCCGCGCGCGATTTTGCTGGCGTTGGTAGTGCTGCTGGCCTGTTTCGTCGAGCAGTCCGCAACTGTTGCGTGCTGGTGGGCTGAGCGCCTGAGCCTAAACGCCAGTCGCCTTCAACTCGTCTCGCCGACGACCCGCTATCTCGAACAATTTTCACCGGAGCAGAATCGCGTATATTCTCGCGCCGGCCTGTTCGCGGAAGAATTCAACTCGCAGCCACGCCTTGAAGCGCCGAACCTGCCTGCCCTATACGGTCTCCATAATGTAGCGGGAATGGAGCCGCTTATTTTCGAACGCTATAGCAGAGCGCTCGGCGGCGTTGGTCCGGATTCGGTCACTCCGCGAGCTGGCTTTCCGCCAAATGATGATTTGTTCAGCGCCCGCTCGCACGTGCTCGACCTGCTGAATACCACGCACGTAGTCTCGTTTGCCAACTTGAAGACGTTTGAAGACCCGTTGTCTTACAAAGACGGTATTGGACTTTCGACGGCGGACCTCAATATTAACCTGGCCCCCGGCGCAGTGACGCGCCTGACCGGAGGAGCCCGGCCAGCAGACCATCTGGCGCTCGTGACTACGCTGGCAAACTCCGCTGGTGAGCCGCAGGGCGCGACCGTGGCCCGTATCCGGCTGTACACGTTGGACGGACGCACCGTGGAGTTGAATCTGCGCGCAGGTCTCGACACATCTGAGTGGGCGCACGAAAGGGCCGATATAGGGGCGAAGATCAAGCACGGTCTCGCGCCCATCTTCGATATGCGGCCAGGCGATAGCACAAACACCTTCCCATCGTATCGTTACTGGACCCGGCTACCGCTGGCCGCACTGGAGCAGATTAAGCAAGTCGAGATCGCCAACGTCTCTTCCAGCGCAACTCTCTCCCTGTCACGCGCGACGCTCTACAACTCAAGCACTCGCATCTCGACAACGCTGTCAAGCGACTCGCGGTCCGAATTCTGGAAGACTGTTTATGATCAAGCGCAAGTGCAGGTTTTGGAAAACACACGCGCCCAGCCCCGCGCATGGCTCGTAACTGAAGCGGAAGCAGTTAGCGGGGAGGAGGCCTTGCGTCGAATTCGCGGCGAAAGTGCGCACGAATTCGATCCACAACGCACGGCGTTGCTCGAAGTAAGGCCGGCAGACCTACCGCAATTGCCTGGTAAAGTCGCGGCCGAGAACCGAGTGTTCATTACGAGCTACTCGGGCACCCGGTTGACGATGGAAACAGACGCATCCACGCCGACCGTATTGGTGGTGAGCGAAATTTTTTTTCCGGGGTGGGTGGCCACAGTTGACGGACGGCAAACCGAGATTCTCCTGACCGATTATTTGGTGCGCGGTCTGTCACTGCCGGCCGGCCAACACAAGATCGAAATGCGTTACACCGCCACGGCTGCGCGCACTGGGGCAATCATTTCCGGCTGCGCGCTGCTGCTGTTGTGCGGACTATTTGCCCATCAACGACGAGCCGGAAGGGGATGAACGCAGCGCGATTAAGGAACTGGTGGCGGATGCGGAGGGCCGATGTAGCGGCCCTCTCGGCCATCGCACTCGCCTTCGTTTTAGCTTTCGGCTGGGCAGTGTTCCGGGGCAGGTTCTTAATCGGCGGTGATGTGTTCTTCTACACGTACCCAATGCGCACTGTTGCGTGGCGCATGATCCGTGCGGGTTCGCCGCCCACCTGGACACCGTTGTTACTATCGGGGTATCCGCTGTTGGCAATGGCGCAGCTCGGGCTCGGCTACCCGCTGACGTGGGGGCATTTGTTTCTTCCCGACCACTGGGCCGAAGAAATTTTCGTTCTCGCGCCGTTTCTGCTGGCTCCGGCGTTCACCTATGCCTATGCGCGAGAGATTGGCCGCAGCCGTCTGGCATCGTTGCTCGCCGGCCTGGCGTTTGGCTATAGCGGGTTGACGACCAACACGTTGGGGATGAATGGCATCCCGACCAACGCAATGATGTGGCTGCCGCTGCTCCTGATCGCGCTGGAGCGCGCGCGCGCGCGACCTCTGTTGCGGTCATTGCTCGGCGCGACCGGCGCGTATTCGCTCTCTGTTCTGACGGGGCACGCACAGAGCTTCCTGCTCGTCGGTCTCATCGCTGTGGCCTACGCGCTCTTCCTCGCGCTTGCGCCTTCGCAAAGTGAACGATCGGTCGAGTCACAGGGGCCGCCCAGGTCGGCTCAAGCGCGTTGGCGGCCACTGTTCGTCGTCGGGCTGGCACTGCTGTGCTCGCTGGGCGTCGCGGCGTTTCAAATCTTAGAGACCTTGCGCGCTGCGCGACGCAGTATCCGCCATTCGATCACCTACGACTTCTTCAGTCAGGGCTCTCTCACGCCGCGCGAGGCGCTGCTCTCGTTCGCAGCTCCGCTCTATCATTATATTGATGTGACAACCTACATCGCCCCGCTCGCCTGCGTTGTCGCGCTTTATGCAGTCTTGCGGGCGATACGGCACAGACAAATAGTAGATCCCCGTATCTGGTTCTGGCTCGCGCTCGCGTGCGTTGCGGTGTTGTTTATGCTGGGCGAACACACCCCTCTCTACCGGCTGGCCTTCCGGATTCCCATCTTGAACCTGTTCCGGATCCCTTCGCGCCACGTGTTCGAGTGGTCCTTCGCCCTCGCCATGCTCGCGGCTTACGGATGGGACGCCCTTCGCGATACGAAGTCAGCGCCCAAGCAAGACGCAAACATCGCCGACTATAAGAGCTTCAAGCAACGCCGGGCAGGTTTTATTAGGATACTTCTGTTCGCGCTGTGTGCGACCATCAGTGTCCTATGGTTACTGTCAGTTAATCGCGTAACGCTGGCGGGTCTGCTGCCCTCGATCCAGTCCGGGCGCGCCTACTTCACCTGGAAGATTATGTTGACGGTCGGCGTGACGCTGGTCGTCTGGCGTTGTCGCCGTGTGAGCGCGTCGTGGCCGCGCGAAACTATCCTGGCGTCCGCGGTTATGCTCGGGTGTTTGGGCGAGCCACTGGTCCTAATCTCTCAATGGTGGCCCGGCACGGCAAAGCCCGCTGCGCGGTTTACGACGCCGGGCCAGGCGACACGTTATCTGCAACAGTTCCCGCCGGAAGCGAACCGTGTCTATACGCACGCCAATCTGGGCGTCGATGAAAATGCCGCTTTGCCTCGTTTCGACGTGCTCGATCAGACCGCCCTCTACGGACTGCATAACGCCGCGGGTTACGAACCGCTACTACTCGAACGCTACAGCCGGGCACTCGGCGACGTCGACTATGATGCGGTTCGCCCGCGCCCTGGACACCCGCCCCCACGCGAGTTGTTCGAGACGCAATCGCACGTGCTTGATCTTCTGAACGTGACCCACGTGGTCGCCTTTAGCGACGTCGCCAAGTCTCCGGCCGCACAACTCATCGAACATGAGGGCATTGGCTTTGCCACAGATGAACTGGTGCTCGAACTTAAGCCGGGTGCCAGCGCGACAATCAGCGGTGGCAACGCACTCGGGGATACTCTGGCAGTTGTCACCTCGCTCGCTAATGCGGTGACCAGCGCCCAGGACACACCGGCAGCTCGCTTGCGCCTCTACACTCCAGAGGGCCGCATCATAGAGCGCGTTTTGCTCGCGGGCCGTGACACAGCCGAATGGGCACACGAGCGCGCCGACGTGCGCGCCGTGGTCAAACATCAACTCGCTCCGGTTTTCGACAGTCGCGCCGGCGATCCAATGAACAGTTTTTCCGCGTCGCGCTATTGGACGCGACTGTCGCTGGGTGAACGCACCTCTGTTAGCAAGATTGAGATTACTAATACCATGCAATCCGGGTCCCTCGCAGTATGGAAGATCACGCTTTACGATGCAGCGAGTAAGCAATCGGTGCCACTCGTGCGCCCGGTTCTCGATCCGACTCGATGGCAGACCGCCGCGGAGTTCGAAGGCGTGCTGGTCGTGCGGAACACGCGGGTGCTTCCGCGGGCATGGCTGGTGGCAGAAGCCGAGTCCGTTGAAGGCGAGGAGGCGCTGGGCCGCATACGCGGCGAGAGTTCCCGCCAATTCGATCCGCTCCGCACGGCGCTTATCGAAGCGCGCCCCGAGGAGTTGACACAACTGCAGGGCGGCGAATTGTCGCCCGAGAGTGCCGCGCGCATCGTTAAATACGAAGCGGCCCGATTGACGATCGAAACGAGCGCGCCCATGCCGACAGTGTTGGTGGTGAGTGAAGTTTTCTATCCGGGCTGGGAGGTCTCCGTTGATGGTAAGCCCGGACGCATCCTGCTAACTGACTACCTCTTGCGCGGCGTTGTCCTGCCCGCAGGCGCGCACAGAATCGAGATGCATTATGCCGCGCCCGCGGCACGCAATGGCGCAATTATTTCTTTACTAACACTGATGCTGTTGTCTTCGTTCGTCATCTACTCAGTGCGCCTTAATCGCCTATCCCAACATCGCGCGAGATAGCTTCGGTGCGTAACAGGCACAGGCGATGAGTAGCAGCAAGGAGAGCGTGCTGACGAGGATGCCATAGTAAAGACTCGCGGGATGAAACTCGAAGCGCACGAGGTGCGTGCCCGCGGGCACAGGCACGCCGCGCAGGGCGTAATCCGTTTGATAGAGGTGCGCCGGAGCATCGTCTACAGTCACGCGACAGCCGGGATAGAAGACGTCGCTGGTAACCAGAAACGTGGGCGCATTTGAGACAACTTTCACCTCCAGTTCGCGCGCCGTCAGCCGCGCAATCTCGACGGACGCTGACGGATCAATTCGATTTGCTTTGAAGTTGAAATGCTCTTCGACCAGGGCAAGCTGGCTGGGATCAAAGACGCGACCGTCGGGTAACCGTGAAGAGCGCACCGCGCCGAGCGCATCGTCAGCCGACACCCTGACGACTTCCGGCACGAGCCACACACGCGGGCGAGCGCGAAGGTTTTCGAAAACCACAGCCGTGCCGACGTCTTCTGCTTTGACCTTGGGGCCATAATCGCTGTTCGTTGCAGTGATATCGCCGACGTGCCGCCATCGAGCCGGGTCGTCAAGCGAGCCCGCGGCGGGCTTGATGGGCGTGGATTCGCGCGTCGCTTCATTGAGTAGGGTGATCTTTTTGAGCGCCAGTGTTCCAGCCGGCGCTGTCCAGCGTAACTCGATCCGTTTGATCTCTTTCAAGTCGCCCGCCGGCAGCAATGCGACGTAATCATGGCCCTCGCACTTCACCTCACCTCGCACCACCGGGTAACTGCGATAGACAGGCGCCCGCGCATGCCGCATCGCCGGCTGCACATCGGCACAGTCGTAAGCCCATTCGCTGCTCTCGCGGCCCGCTGTCAGATTGCGGACGCTGGTGCGGCCTTCAATATCGATGAGCGTCAGCGTGCCAGCCGGGGATTCGCCGGCTAGCTCTACCGAACAACCGAGCGCGGTAACTAATCCGATTTGGGTGGCGCGCTGCGGATGCGGCAAATCCAAGCTAAACACGGCCGGGTTTTGCGGATTACAACCGGGACCGATTTGAACCGGAAAATCACTGCCAGACCAAAGGACTCCGTGTTCGTCCCGTGTCGCCGGCGGATCCATTTCGTCAGGCGGCACCACGAGATACCTCACGGCCATTAGATCGAGACTTTGATTCGCCGGATCGCGCCAGGATTCGTCTATGCTGCCGTGAGGCGGCATCGTTAACAGCCGGCTGATGCGCGTGAGAATGAACGGACCATAGCCGCTGGCGCTGGGCAGGCCCCAGAGTTTTGACAGATTCGGCGGCAACTCGCTGACACGCCCCGTGCCACCGCGCACGGGCAGCAGGCGTTGATTCGTCGCGTTCAAATTTTCGCGATAGCTTTGCGCCGCTGCGGGCGCCCGCAAGTAAGCCTTGTACGGCGCGCGATAGTGCCATTCGATGAACCATCCAAAGCTGGCGAGATCAACGACCAGCACGATGAGCAATAGTGCGCATCGCAAACGCGCGTGCGGTTGCCGGTGCCAATACATCAGCGTCATGCTTACGATGAGAAAGAGAACCAGCGGCACGCCGAGGGCCGGGTTCACCCAGGGCTTGAGCGTGATCGAATGACCGAGTCGCTGGAGGGCGAGTTCATTGATCTTGCCGCGGAACAGCCAAAGAGAGGGTAAACTGAGGCACAACACAAAGCCGGCGCCGAGCACAACGCGTCGCAGCAAACGCGCAGTCACCCTTTGTTTTTGAATCGCCTTAACGCCAAATCCGCTGAGGACGCTAATTGCGAACGTCAGTTCAAGAAAATGGCGGGCAGGCGCGCGAAACTTATTAACGACGGGGAAATGATAAGCAATTTGAGCGAGTGGGGTCGCCGCTCCGAGGGTCAGCAGAAAGGCAATCGCGCCGACACCGAGCCAGAAACGCGCATTCATCGTCTGCCGATGCATGACAAAGCCGATGAAGGCGAGCATGAGTGACATCAGCCCCATATAGCCGCTCAATTCGCCTGCGCCCCAACCGTCCGCGCTGGAAGGCCACGCGCCAAAGTATGCGGTGCCGTAGAATGTGGCCGGCGCCCCACCGTAAAGAAACGGAAAAAATAAGACCGCGACTTGTCTAAGCTTTAATGCGTAAGCCGTAAACTCTTCAAAACTGAGTGCGGACCGCCAGCTCAGTTTCGTCAACTCCGCCGTGGGCCACAGTTGCAAGGCGGCTAAGCCGACACCCAGCGCATAAACGAACGTACTCAGCCCGTAGTAACGCCAGCGGCCCAGCGGCGCGCGCCCGCCGGTGACAAGAACGAAACCGGCGGCGAGCGCCGATGTATAAACGAAGATTTGCGGATGGCCCGCGAGCGCTGCGCATGCGACAGCGAGCGCGGCTATGATGAACCAAAAACGACTGATTTTTACGCCTCGCAGCATGGCGAGCGACCACACAACCAGCGGCAGCCACGCCGCCGCGTGGATCAGGGCCGCGTGGCCGATGTGCGCGAGCATGAAACCGGCCAGGCCATAGATGCCGCCACTCGCCGCGGCTGCCATTCGCGATCGCGTGAGCGTGAAGACGTAGCCGTAGGTGAAACTGCTGGCAAGCACATAAGCCGCGAGCACGAACGATTGGTATCCGACCGCGCCGAACAGCGAGAAAACCAGTGCCGGGGGATACCACAACATCAATTGGGCGTCGCCCACGGCTGGGAAACCGCCCCAGATCGTCGTGTCCCAAAAGACACGTGCCGCGGCGAAGTTCGGAACGAAATAGATAATGCCATCGCCGGGCGCGAGCAAGCGGTCAGAAAAGATAACCGGGGCGAAGAAGACCAGGTAGAGCACGCAGTAGCCGCCCAACACGACGATCACATGGCGCAATAATCCTGACGCACGGCTCGCGTCATGGTCAGGCGGCAAGAGCGTCGGTTGCTCGATCATGCGTTGCTGGCTCTGCGCACGGGCGACTGCTAACGGCGGCGTGCGATGACGTACATGATGTCGTAGAGGTTGAGATAGAAGCCGAACTTCGTCAAGCCGCTGCGCTCGATTTGTCTAAATAGCCACGGACTCTGTTGGCGCAGAACGAAGATGTTGTAGGCGACGTTGCCGAAGCTGCGGTAGAAACCGCAATAGCGATTGTAAATGACCTCAAAGTCATAACGGTCGAATAAGCGCGTGAGGGTGGCGGCCGAGAAGTAATGCAGGTGCGTGGGCGGATGAATCATCCGCCAGCTCTTCCCGCGCAGACGTGAGTTAAAGCTTTCAACGTCAGCAGTGGTGACAGCTAGCAGCGAGCCCGGCTCGGTGAGACGCGCGATCTTTTCGACATAAAGATGTGGCGCGCGCAGGTGTTCGATGGTGTCCCACATGCAAACGACGTCAAATTTTTGCCACCCAAAGTCGTGCGCGAGAAAATCTGCCTTTACAACGTCCAGCTTGAAACGGTCGCGTGCGTAATTAACGCCTGCCTCCGTAATGTCGATCCCCTGCACTGAGGTAAATTGATCGCGCACCGCGTCGAGAAAGAAGCCGTACGCGCTGCCGATCTCCAAAAGAGAACGGTGGCGGGCCGGATCGAGAAACTTTCTTAACTCCCTAAACCGCAGCCGGAAGTTCTTGCGGAAAAACTCTTCGTCCGCCGCATAGTCGCTGAATTCCGCTCCCGTAAAAAACTGCTCATTATAAAGCGCGAACAGCTCTTCGTCAGTCAAGCGCATGTCGGCATAGACATAGCCACACTCAGGACAGCGCAGGATGCCGCTATAAAGCGGCGTCGCCGGCTGGGCGCTGCCGCAGATGGCGCACTCTGCGGTTGTGTTGGTGGCTAAACTCTGTTGCGGGATCATTTGATAACGAGGTTTAGTCTGGCAAATGACCGTCGAGTAAATCACGGAGGGCGTTTAGTCAATGTCGAGCACGTCCGTGAGAACTGTGTGTCATCCGTGTGGCTGACTGCGCTCAGGCGAATCGTCTAAAGCAACTCTTCGTCTCTCAGGAAGCGAGGCCGGCGCTTCACTTCTTTGTAAATCTTGCCGATGTATTCGCCCACTAGGCCGAGGAATACAATCTGCACGCCGCCGAGGAAGTAAATCGGAATCACGGTGCCGGCCCAGCCGGGCGGCGTGTTACCCACGAATTTTTCGTACACGTAAAAGAGCGTCATCGCGCAACTAAAAAGGAAAATCAGCGCCCCCGCACAGGTGACCAGTCGAAGCGGCACAACACTGAACGACGTGATCCCATCCAACGCGAGCGAGGCCAGTTTCTTAAAGCCGTGCTTGGATTTGCCGGCCCCGCGCCGTCGAACGTCGAAGAGAACCACATCTGAGCGGTAGCCGATGTCGACAAAGATTCCGCGCAGGAACAGATTGTACTCTCGGTATTCCGCAATGGCGTCCAACGCCTTGCGCGATACCAGCCGGTATTCCGAATGGTGCCTGATGATACCGACTCCCATCAAGTTCATCAGACGGTAAAAGAACGAGGAGGTTACGCGCTTCACGATAGAGTCCGAGCCGTGTTTGCGACGCACGCCGTAAACGATGTGCGCACCCTGCCGGTACCGCTCCAGAAATGTCTCGATGATCTGCTCGTCCTGCTGCAAATCTGCGTCGATGGTGACTACACAATCAACGCGATCCTTAACGGTGAGCAATCCGGCCAGGAGAGCATTCTGGGTGCCGACATTGCGCGCCAGCTTTAGGCCCTTCACCTTTTCGTCCCGCGCGTGTAACGCTTCGACAATGGTCCACGTTCGGTCCCGGCTGCCGTCGTCCACGGGATAGACAAAGCTGGCCACGTCGATCTGCCCAGCGGTGATGAGGCCGCGGAGCAACGCGGCCAGACGCTCCAGGGTTTGCTCAATGACCAATTCCTCGTTATAGCAGGGAATAACGACGGCCAACCGCGGGCGGGTGCGCTCATGCTCACTGGTCGCGACCTGATAGGTCCCGCGTGAGTCAACTTCACTGATTTCAGGCGTAAGACTCAAAAAGTTTCTTGGCCTCCTGCTTCAGGAACGGTGTGCGCTAGCGCTTAACTCTCCCGAGGTCGCCAGTTGCTCAATTAGTCTATCGAGGCTCGAACCTACCGCGGCGGCTGTGAAGTCTACTCGCCGCCTCCGTTGCACGGCGATCACGGCTTCGCGTAAATCTTTATCGTGGGTCAGTTGATAAGCTCGGGCGGCGACTGCGGCCGGTTCTTCAGCACAGTCGAACAACACGCCGGTCCCACCAAGCGTTTCGGGCACTGCGGATGCATTGAGAGCCAGCACCGGCACGTCGAACCACATCGCCTCGATGAGCGGCGCCCCAAAACCCTCGTGTGCGCTCGCCGACCAGTATAGGTGCGCCGTGCGGTAGTAGGCCAGCAGCGCCGCATCTTCGACCTGACCCGTAATCTCGACGTGCGACGACAGGTGGAGTTCTTCGGTTATTGCCCGCAAATGACCAAAGTATGGATCGGAGCCGCTACCTTCACCCAGGATAATCAGCCGAGAGTTTGGATCGAATCGACGGTAATGTTCGAAGGCTGTTATTAATTGCTCCTGCTGCTTGTTCGGTGCAACACGGCCCACGAAGAGCAGGTTGGTCCACCCATCCTGCAACTTAGCCATCAGCCCGTCGTCCGGCGCGATGTCCCACTTGCCCGGGTCGATGATGATCGGCAGCACCCCTGGCGCGCGAAAACCGCAGGCGGTAAGCTCCGCGGCGTTGTAAGCCGAGTCGCCGACCGAGATGGGGAAATACTGCGCGAGTTGCGGCAGATGGGCCCGGCCAGTTTCCAACATCCAGGCGAAACCCGGCCGATATTGTGCGAAGAACATGGCAGGCGTGATGTTGTGATAGACCAAACACTTCGGGCCGCAATGCGCCACGGCGAACGCCGTCAGCTCAGATCCAATGGAGTGATGATAGATCAGACCATCTCTAGGCGATGGCTGAGCCTCGTCCCATAGCACCGCCTCTGCCGACATTCGGGTCGCGCGCCGCTTGACGAAAATTTCAGATTCGTAACCGTGTTGCCGCAGGTGACTGCGGATGGCGCGGGCCTGGTTCGAGATGGCATCGCCGTAGGCAATGTCGGGTAAGAGTTGATGTATCGCGTATCGCTCGTCCTTGGGCGACACCCGACGAGGCTGCCTCGGCCGATCCTCAAGCAGGAGTGATTCAGACTCTGGTCGGTTGGTTCCCGGCATCGATCCGAGAAGCATTTCGTAACCCGAGATGACCTTGTCCCAATCGGCATTTTCACCGGCGTACGCGCGCCCAAGTGCACCCCGTCGTGCCAATTCTTCCTCGTCAACGTCAGCGATGCGCGCGAACAATTGCGCCCATTCGCTTTCGGTTGCCGCAAGCCATCCGCCACCACAATCCTCGACAGCGCCAGCCGTAGCCAGGCAATCGCCCTGCGCGAGAACTGGACGGCCAAGGCTCCAGGCTTCCATCAGCGCCCGAGAGAAACTCTCATGATGACTCGGCTGCGCCAGCGCTCGGCAGTGTGTCAGGAGGGCTGATTTGATTTCGTTGGATACCAAACCCAGATCGTGCACTCCTTCTGTCGACGCGAAAGATTCAGAGCCGGGGCCGGCCAGCACAAGCCGTAGATCAGATTTCGGTTTCGCGATCTTGAACTGCGCGAAGGCGCGCGCCAGCAGGTCAGTATCCTTCGTGCGATCGCGGCGGCCGAGATAGAGCACAAATCGCGTTCCTCGCAGTTGCGCAGGCAGCGCCATTTCCAGGCGATCCGTTTCAGGTTGAAAACGCTCGATGCCCTCGCCCACAATCCTGCTGCGGTTATAGAGGCCGGGGCCAAAAAGACGCAGCGCAAGCTGCAGTTCGCCCGCGGAATTGTAGAGCACCGCGCGCGCGCGGCTGAACATGGCCGCTATCTGAGGCAGATACGCAGCCGCCTCGTCGTGTAAGCATGGTTGCAGCCACGCGCGGTCTGAAACCATTGGCACGCCGAGCACGGATGGCCCGAACATGTAGGGCAGGAAAAGGAAGGCGTGATACGCCTCACGCTCGGCGCGCAGATACGCGAGCAGGGCGGCCGACTTAATATTTTCATGGATGAACGTGCGTGCCTCGTCAGCACTGACGGGATTGACCCCCGGACGCAACGCGGACCGATCGAGAGTCAACAGTTTCGCATTGACTTGATCGAAAGCGGATGCATCGCGCGCGTCAACCGGAAAGCGACGGATCGTGAGGCCGTGTTCATGGCTCTCGCCTGGGTGATAGTGATTGACCGACCAGTCATCATAGAAGGAGCGATTACACGTTGCGAGCACCGCGACCGCGTGCTCACGCGCAGCTAGTCGCGTCGCTATCTGTAGAGTTTGTTGCTCCGCGCCGCCTGTCAGGTCCGCGCCGAACCAAGGGGTGATAATGGCGATGGGCTTCATGCCTGCTGGGATTTGGGTGCGACCCGTTTGCCCGCTCTTCGTCCCGTCGCACGCGGTGCTGTCGCTCCGATAAGTGACTGGAGGCTCCGCATTTGTGTCGCCAGTTCCGAGTTCTTCTGCCGCTGTTCCGCAAGCAACTGCTCTAATTGTCTCTGCAACTCACCGAGCACTACCTTCTGCGTCTCGACAATCACGCGCTGCTCCTGGATGAGAAACTCCTGCTGTGTAGCCGCGGTGGCGGCTTGCGCGCGCTGTGCTTCCTCGATCGCCTGCCGCTGTTCGGCCTGGATGTCGCTGAGAGCTCGTGTGTCCGCCTCCAATCGGGTCGTGGTTTCAGTCTGTTGCAACAGATCCGCTTGCAGATGTTCGAGCTCTAACCGCAACTCTGTCTGTATGTGGGTCTGTTGCGACTGCTCTGTTTGCAACCGTTCGAGATCTGCCCGGAATTCAGCGTGGCGCGCGGACAACTCGATCAGCGACTCAGAGAGCATCAGCACGCTCTCAAGGGCGTCGGCGACGGTGACCGAAAGGTCGGCGATGACCGGGGAATTCTCCTCATTCCGCTTAACAGCGGGCACCAGCACTTCATTCAGGTAATCGGCGATGTTTTGTTGTTGTCCGAGAGCGTAAGCCTCGAATCGTTGCTGATCCTGAATCAGAATAGGCAGGCGCGAGAGACCGCCGAATATCCGCAGCAGGTAGCCGACGAAGGGCCAGCGGCTAACGCGGCGCAAGATTGGTGAGGACAGGTCCGTGACTTGAATCGGTCGGGGCCCTTCGGGTGGCGCGGTCGACAGGCTCTCAATGATCTCAATCTTAGTGCGCCGGCCTGAGCGTAAGTCATCAAGCGCGGTTGCCAGTTCCGCAGTTGTGGGCGCACGCTTGCGCAGCGCGGTGTACAGATGTGTGACGAACTTTCGGTCGTGATAGCACAATAACTCGTCGAGTTGATAGCGTTCGGCGTCCCGAAGCTCCAGGCCGGGTTGCAAATCAAGCGGCGCAATCCGGGACTCCAACAGGTCCGTGTGCCGACTTTCGTTCGCGGTCTTTACTTTCGTCTCAATCACCGAATTGTCTACTGGGGTCATCAGATTTAGTGATTTTGCGTTTCTCTCTTGGCCGGAAAATCCACCGGGCGCTCAACAAACTGCTTTAAGTCACGGCGTTCGTTACCTCAGTCGCAAAGACGCGGCGCGCAGCGACGCGCGCATTGAGGTTGGCGAGTCCTTCCATCTCAACGGCACAGGCGACGCGGAAGAAAATTACGCCGTCGAGCCAATCGTAGGCCGCGCCATCAGGCGAATGCACCGCCACCGAAACGAAATAATGCTCTTGTCCAAGCCAGCAGTTGAAAGCGAAAGTGGCTTCGACGATGTCCCCCCTGCGCGCCGCACCCAGCTCCAATCCGCGCTGTTCCGTGTTCGTTCCATAGACGTTCATGCCGTGGCGGCTGCGAATCATGAAGCCGCAGACCGGGCGCGCAACGTCGCGATGAAAAAGAAAACGCATGCGGAGGTAAACCGGATCGCCCGTCTCGACAAGCTCAAGGGGCTGTTCGTCGGCGTCAAGCAACTCTGCGTAGATGACTTCGGCGTCGCCGTTGCCGTGCCGGTATTGATACGACAATGGCGCACCTGCGTCTTCTCCAGGCACCGCTTGAGTTTCAACCGCGGTCGTCGCTTGTACAGCGCCGTTGTCTTCCGCTTTGTACGCCGCTTCGCGCGCCATAATCAAACGCTGATAACGATTGAGCACATCAACTGGCGGGCCGTCCGCGATCGCCTCGCCTTTATAGAGCAAGATCGCCCGCGAACAGAGCGCGCGCACCAGTGTCGGCTCGTGCGAAACGAACAGGACGGTAACGCCACTGTCCTGCATCTCCTTGATGCGGCGAACGCAGCGGTGTTGAAAGATCGTGTCGCCGACGGAGAGCGCCTCGTCAACGATCAGAATCTCGGGAGCGACGTTGACCGCGATAGCAAAGGCGAGGCGCACGTACATGCCGGACGAATAAGTCTTGACCGGCTGGTTGATGAACTCGCCGATCTCAGCAAAACGTTCAATTTCCGGCAGTCGGGCCGCCGTCTCTCTGCGTGAGAAGCCCATCAGGGCTGCATTCATTGAGATGTTCTCTATGCCGGTGAATTCGGGATTAAAGCCCGCGCCCAGCTCGAGCAGCGCCGCTACGCGACCGCTCACCCAGACGTTGCCGTGCGTTGGATCTAGTGTGCCCGCGACGATCTGCAGGAGAGTGGACTTGCCGCTGCCGTTCGGGCCGACGATACCCGTAGTGGTGCCCTTCTCAATTTCGAAGCTAATGCCCTTGAGTGCCCAGAAGTCCCAGTGCCAACTCCAGCGCCCGCGCGTCAGCGACTCCTTTAGCCGGTCGCTGGGCCGGTCATAGATGCGATACTGCTTGGAAACGCCCTCGACGCGCAGTGCATTGCTCATAGTGAGATTCTAGAGGCGCGCTGTACTAATTAACAAGCTCGTTAACTCTGCTATTGCACGTCGCAGGGACTGGATCGCGTCATACACCATCTCTGTGCGGATAGTAGATGACGGGCCTTGGCTATGACGGTTTAGAGTAACGGTGGTTTATAAGAATGACCGGGACAAATAGTGTCTCAGATTCCATAAGTCGCTGGGGGAGATTGGCGGACTCTCGGGCCGCGGACAAGTTACCTAATTTCTGGTTGTGGATGAAAGGAAAACGATAACTGTCCAGTGAATTAGATTAATCAAGTTCACCTGGCGCGACTCCCTATCCTCCCGACGTTCTCAAACGCGGGCAGTGCCTACTTGATTATTTGATTATTGGCCTACGGATTGATCGTCACGTGCGGCGCTGAGTCAGCCGGCCGGCTGGTTGCTGTGCCCACCTTGACCACTATCGGAAGGTTGCCTCGATCGACTGTTGCGGGCAGTGTGATGTCAATTTCATCGAATCCCGGCTGATCCAACGAAATCACTTTTGAGGGGACTATCACGGTTGTGCCGATAACGACATTGATCGCACTGGCCGCGGTACCGCGCACACCGGTCAAATGGATCTCCAGCACTGTGGCTACTTGCGTGCCCGTGCCATTGTCAGACGTGACATTGAATGGCTCCATTAGACAGCCCGGCGTCGACGGATTGGTTATATTGCAGACAACCGCGCGCCCGCCAGGACCGTTGGTGCCAGTAAGGATATCGGGCTGTGCGGCAACAATTACCACTTGGCCGCGAATAACTGTTCCAGTGCCGGCGGCCTCGTTGTGAAAATTAATAACGAGCGGATAGCTCGCCGTGCCGGTGTTCGGGACGAGACCGATGGGCAGGACAAAACTGATCGAGGACGAACCTACCGAGTAAATCCCGGCAGCTGCGCCGTTGATTGAAATTGAAACGCCGTTTAGCTCGACAGGTAAGGCGGGTGAGCGTTTGGTTTCGGATGCGCTGCTATTGCTGACCAATCCTGACGCGGGCGCCGGGCTCAACGTGAATTGTGCGATCGCCAATTCGCCGGCTGCCAGACCGGGCACAACGAACGGGCTGCTGCTCGGGTTCGGGCTCACCGTCGGAGAGGCGACCGGAATCAGGCTCGCGCCCGTTAACAGTGAAATCGATCCAGTCGACACGGTAGTGATGTCCGGCGATAGTTGATAGAAAACTTCCTTCGAAAAATCTGGATTACCGCCTCCGAGCTCCGCGCCCTGCAGACTGAATACGACGCGTCGCCGAGAGTTACTGGGAAGACCGCGAAGGCCCGCGCCCGCAGGTCCGTTCGTGTTCGTGAGGCGAATGAAAGGACCCGCCGGCGCTGCAGGCAGCGGCGGCGGTAATGGCGCGAGAAAGAGCTGCAAAGTATTCTGCGGATTCAAGCCGGCACTGTCGGCCGCGGCCAAGATTGTCCCATCGGATTTGAGATTTAAAAACGAAGTGAATACCACTGAGGTTGGATTCAACGAAGAGTCATAGTCAGTAAAGGTCGGGAACGACCCCACGTCACCCGGAAACACTGTGGGGCGCGGGGTAAGCTGGGCGAACGTGTTCGTCGCTACATTGTAAACAAAGCTCGCGCGAAACGTCCCATTTGTTCCATCCGCTTTTGGATCGGTAGCCAGAGTCTCGAAGGCCAGAAACTTACCATCCCGACTCAGTCTTCTGCCAAAGCTGAAAATTGTTGCTGTCGCCACAGCATGACCCTGCGAATCGACAGGATCCTTCGTCCTGGTCACCTGGCGCAGACCGGAGCCATCCCTAACATAAACTTCCGCATTTCCATCAGCATTGGTGGCCGTCAGGTTCGCATTAGAAACAAAGGCGAGCACCGAACCATCGCTGGAAAGGCACGGGTTCGAACTAAAGATTGGATTGGCAACTGAGGTGGTTATTGTATTGGTTATCTGGGTAAAAGCCGCAGTCGTACGATTGAAAAGAAAGACTTCAGGATTAGCGTCGACGTTACCACCCGACACCAGATCCCGGGTCGAAATGAACGCGATTATGTTTCCATTATCACTGATGGTCGCGTCACGATTATCGTCGGCAATAAACGCGGGCACAGTCGAAGTTGCCGGCGATGGCGCGCGGCTGGCTGGAGTATTCGTAATGCGCGTAAAGGTTCCCGTGGTCAGATCTATGGGCCCGACCTCGGCTCCGCTTGAAAGATCCAAAGTGTCCGCAACGGTAAATTGATAGGTCCAGATCTCCTGGTTCATGTCAGCGTTTGTCGGCGCGCCAGGGTCTGTGCCGTCAAAACTCGCCGGAGTGACGGGTGCATTCGAACTAAAAACGATCGTGTACGTGCGCTGGCCGGCGACCAGGGCCGGCTCGAGGCTAAGCATCGGACGATTGTTGCTTATTTCGATCGCCACATTCCTCGGATCAACCGGAGTGGGCGATGGACTTGCGCTTGGACTCGGTGACGGACTCGGGCTCGGCGATGGACTCCCGGCAGGCTTCAATACGCTCTTGGTGTCGGTAATCTGAAAAATTCGCCGCTGCGCGTAATCAAACAAAAAGATCTCGCGGTTGCCATCCTGGTTATTGCGACTGGCTGTTTTCTCAGTGGCAATATCTCCGTCGGATTCGATTACGACGAAGCGGCCGTTAGCCGACGTATCACCCGCGGACGAGTCTCGCCCTGCCGGGGCGTGTGTGATTTGGGCAACGAACGGATCCGGCGTCGAGGTTGCTGGGGACTGAGCTGAAGAAAGCGCGCCGGCGACGAGCATACACGCCGCTGCGGCGCACAGGAAAGCAAGAACAAATCTCAACATTAAGACACCGAATGAACGATCAAAATACCACAGGAGATTGAGCCAAAATAGAACGAACGACTACCCAGTGATTTCAGCAGTCAGGCCGGACATTGTAAGCGTTGGGCTGTAGTAACCGCAAGCCGCCAATTCCCTTAGTTTCCAGCTAACAGCCTTGGGTTGCTCAAGATAGTATTCAATACTAAAGCATCCACAAATCCCCGGCTCTGAAAATTGCTCCACGAATTCTGGCGCCGGACCCGGAAAAACGAAACCAAGCTGTGCCGTGACCGTGATAAGATTTGTGCGCGGGTGCCATCCTTTCCCGCGCCGGCTTTTTAGAAGTAAGCTCGCCAGCTCTCAGCAGTAAAGTTGCACACCGTCATGTTTTCCGAATCGAGAGAGAAATGAGCCGCGAGAGAGAAATGAGCCTAAAGGGACTGAGCGCTATTGTTGCAGTGTTCGCACTCATTAGCGCACAGGCGCCGGTGCGCGCGTAAACGCTGCAATACCGCGACAGCTCAGGCATAGTTGCGCGCCGCTGGCTGACACGGCCGATCATTGTCGCCTTCTCAACCTCGCTCAATTCGCCGCCCGCCAATATCAAATCCGGCAGCGACGTAATCGGGGCCGCCCGTCGGGCGTTGGATCGCTGGGCGAGCGTAGCCAACATTCAGTTCTTCGAGACTCGATCCACGGCGCAGACAATCAGCCCGCCTAATGCCGGCGACGGCATTAACCTGATCACTGTTTCCACAGAGAACGCCGCAGCCTTTGGAACTTCAGAGAGTCCCGGCCGGACGCGAGTCTTTCATGATTCAGGCGGAGCAATCGTGGAAGCCGACATTGCCCTGAATCCTACTCAGTTATTCTCGACCGATGGAACGTTTGGCACCTATGATCTCGAATCAACTTTCACGCATGAGGTCGGGCATCTGCTGGGACTGGAACATTCAGCAATCATCGGCGCCACCATGCAGCCGCGCCAGGCAAAGAACGGCGTTTACGGTTTGCCTGCGTTCACCCAGCGGACTTTGTCTGAAGACGATGAGGCTGGAGCGCGAGCGCTCTATGGATCGCTGAACGCATCGCTGATCGGGATGGGCTCGATTTCCGGCCGGTTGATCGCAAATCCCCCGACCGGACAATCGCAAGCGATCTTTGGCGGGCACGTTTTTGCGGAAGACGCACTGACAGGAAGAGTCATCGCCGGCAGCGTCACTCTAGCCTCGGGAGATTTTCGCCTCAGCGCCATCGCCCCCGGGCAGTATCGCCTGATCGGGCAGAGTCTGGAGGGGCCAGTCGCTGCTGCCGACATCGCCTCGGCGGGTGGATCGTATTCAGGTTTGGCGGAAACCAGGCCGGTGTTCCGCAGTTTCGTCGGAGACGGCACCGCGGTGTCTCAGTCTGTGAGCGTGACCCGCCAGGCCGCGACATCGCTTGGCTTCATCAGACTTTCAACTCCGCCACCAACACTTCAGCCCAGAGTCATCGGCATGAACGGCGAGCTGTCGACGGTGGCGTTGCCGCTGGAACCGGGCGAGACAGTGACGGTTTATGTGGGCGGCGAGGGTTTGGATCAGATTTTGGCGAACGGAATTTCCGTCAGTTCGCCCTTTATAACGGTCGACCCGGCCAGTTTGGCGGTTGAGGAGTTTGATACTTCTTATCCCGTAATTAGTTTCGAAATTACCGTTGCGCCCAACGCTCCGCCGGGCGAATATAGCATTCGCTTGCAGTCACCGAGCGGCGAACTCGCATATCTGGCAGGTGCGCTGACAATCGATCCTGAATTGAACCTTGCCGGTTTCAGATTTTGAAAACCGCAAGCGTCGCTCGATCGCATCCGAAGGGCTTGCCTTATCCGGATGGTGGCGTTAACATGCAGCCGTTCAACTCGGGATAAACATTTTTCGCCGTGTCGGTTCCCAGGGCTTTTTCTGTAACTTTCATTCGAAGAGTTTACCGGACACCGGAGGTTAAATTATGGTTGACTTTCTGCTGTCAATTGTAGGTGTGGCCTCGCTGGGTGGCGCGATTTACGAATTCTATTTATTCGTCCAGCCCGGTGGAGCATGGAAGTGGCAGGGCATAATTGCTGTCGTCCTGGCCGTCTTGTTCTGTGCCTGCGCACTCATGTTGTTCCTGCGCCACGTGAACAAGGAAGAGGAAATTCACATTACCCAGTAGAAGGGGTTGGAAGCATCACCGTGACACTGGATGATTGCTCGCGACAGACCTTCAGCACCCAGCACACTTTTTCGCCGGCTTGAGCTTCCCGACCTCAGGCTGGGAATGAAAGCATGATCTGGAGACGCCGTTGGCGCTGGAAGACATTCAAGCGCGAGCGGCGTTTTCTTCTGATCCGATTCTGTTAATGCAGGGCATTTTCATGTCTCTTAACCATGCCGGAGGAGCAACGTAACGATGGAGCCACTATTTGCCGAAATGTTCTTGCAAAGCGGAATGAGCGCCAAGCAGCCCGGATACTTCTATCCGGTGTTTCTCGGCCTCCTGATTGCGGGCGGCATCGGTTGGCTGATCGCGGCGGTCCTGGGATTTGCACGGGCGCGGGCTTTTGGCGCCTCCACCCGCTGGTTTAGTTTCGCCGCCGTTTGTCTGCTTGTTTATCACATCCAGTTTGTCTTGCTGGGAGTCGTAGCGGTTATCGGCGCCCAGCAGAACGACTTTGATTCGGTGCTCGGCTTTGGTGCTTTCTTCAATATCTTTGTCGTCCTTGGCGCCTTCTGTGCCGTGATGGGATTTGTCCGTCTGACCAATCCGCGATAGCGTTGGCGTGGCCGGCTGGTCGCTCAGGTTTTGATGAGCAGAAGACAATTGCTTTTCGCCGGGTCCGCGTTGATTGCGGGCGCGGCGATTTTGTTTGCAATTTCAGAGTGGCGCGATAGCGGGCGTCGCGGCCGCGCCGCGTTTGTCTATACCGATGGCGCGCGGTTCATGATCGACGGCAAGCCGTTTCGTTTCGTGGGCGCGAATGTGGCCGTGATGTATCGCGACAAAGATCGGGCGCGCATGCCGGAAACTTTGCAGCAGGCTGCGCGGTTAGGCATTAAGGTCGTGCGCGTTTGGGCGACAGGTGAAGGCGGACCTAATGACGTTAAGCCGATCGCTGACTTTAACGACTGGCCGCGCACACATTATTTTCGTCTCAAGCCTGGTGAATGGAACGAAGAGCAGTTTGTCTTTCTCGACCGTGTCATCGCCGAAGCCGCGCGTAACGGACTGCGCGTGCAGCTTTGTCTGACAAACTGGTGGCGCGACACTGGCGGCGTGACGCAATACCTGCGCTGGGCCGGCATCGACGGCGCCGATGACGACAAATATCCTTACGGCATAAACAAAGAAAAGGCGATGCTGTTTTATTCGAACGAGACTGCCCGCCGCCTTTATCGCGAGCACGTCGAGAAAATTGCGACGAGGCGTAACACCGTCAGCGGCGTAATGTATCGCGACGATCCAACCATCTTTGGTTACGAACTGATGAACGAAGCGCAGTGCCTGACTGGACGTTGGGCTGAGCGCCGGGCGTGGATCGCTGAGATGAGTTCCTATCTGAAGTCACTCGATCCCGATCATCCGGTCGCGCCGGGCGATTGGGGGTATCGCTCAGCGGCGGAACGGCGCGAGTGGCTGGCCGATCACGAGCTGCCGAACGTCGACTACTGTGACGTGCACATCTATCCCCGGGACGACACGGACAGTTTTGTCGATTCACCGAAAGCATTGGGAGAGTTCATACAGAATCGCGTGGCCGCCGCCGTCTCATTGAGAAAGCCTCTGGTTCTGGGTGAGTTTGGCATGTCCGGCGAAGGTTACAAAGGTCTGTCGCCGGCGGATTGGTATCGGGCGTATTTCGATAATGCCGCGCGTGAGGGCGCATCGGGCGCGATGTTCTGGATTTTGACGCCTGACCCGCAACGCGGCTATGGGGTGACCTGGACAATTCCGCGCGATGCGGCCCTGTTAGCCGAAATCACCGGCGGCGCGCACCTGTTTGCGTCGCTGGTAAACGCCTGGCCGCCACCGGCTACGCTCGATGCCGGCAAGCATCTGGTGCCGCGCCAGTTTGTTTTCGCGCGAGACCCGAGCGAAAAGGCAGTCCAGCCGGAACCGATTTATCAGGCCGATGGCACCATCCTGTACCGCGTGTGGCCGAACATGGTCGTGCGGGGTGGTTTTGAAAAGCTTGGCGGCGGCGACGGGTACATTTGGGGGGCCGGCGCCGGCTATTTCGAATACGTGGTGCCGGCGCGGAAAGGCTATCGTCGGGTTGGGAAAATCGTCGTGCGCGCGCACATCCAGCCGCTCTTGCCGAACGACGCGCAGCCGTCGCAGATTCAGACGCGAGTCACTCTGTTCGTCAACGGCAGTGATTGCGGCTGGCGTCAGGTGCCGGTAGAAGATCCGAAAGCGCCTTTGATTCAGGAGTGGCAAGTCGATTCATTCTCAGCTCGCTGGCGCGCGGCGCGGGGCCAGCCTTTCACGATTCGTTTCGCCGTGCTGCCGGATTCGGATTGGATCTATGGCATCAACATCTCAAACTGGCCGGCGGTCTACCAGGCCCACGATGCCGCACCGGTGGAAGTTGAACTCAAATGAATTGATTCTGATGCGGCATGCGCATCTTGCGCATGATTCAAGGCGGGACGCACGTGGCACTCTTTCAAAAATCAAATGATCTTATTGATTTATCGTTGGTTGTCAGTTTAGAGTGCAATCTTTTAGCTGGCTGCTTGCGATCGGCAACCTAAGGGTAGCGTTCGGAGTTCCGCCTTCAGGCGGCCCTCGCTTAGCAGCGCCGACTAAAGTCGGAACTCCGAACATTGCACTCAGAACTTAACTGACCAGAAAAGAGGACCGACGGTGAACAAGACCCCCGCTGCACAAGTCTCTGCCGCGCGCTCTGGCGCCGGCTTTGAGTTGTTCCTGATCAGCCTGCTGATTCTTTTTCTCGAGCTGGCCGGCATTCGGTGGTTTCCGGCCCATGCCCTGCACCTGACATTTTTCACCAACGTCGTTCTGTTGGCCTGTTTTCTGGGAATGTCGGTTGGCTGTCTGGCCGCGAATCGCCGCCGCAACTACCTGGCCTGGACACCGGTCTTCCTGGTTATAGCCATGGCCGCCGCGCACATAGTGGAAATCACCAGTGGCTCGTTTGTGAAGTGGGACGAAGGTCGTGCTTCGCCGCAAGTGGTTTTCTTTGGCGTGGCCACGCACACTCCGGACATCTTTCGTTACCCGATACCAGTCGAGGTTCTGTGCGGATTCTTTTTCATCGTGATCGCGATGGCCATGATTGGGCCGGGACAGGAACTTGGGCGGGCGCTGAATCTTTGGCCCAACCGCGTGCAGGCCTACACCATAAACATAACCGGCAGCATCGTCGGCATTCTGTTATTTGCCGCGTGTTCTTACTTGCAACTGTCGCCGCTCTGGTGGTTTGGATTTGTGGCGGTGGGGCTGGGCTACTTTTATTTCCTCTCTCCGCGCCGTCGCTTTCGCCAAAAGCTCTATGTACTCGCCCCGGTGATGGGCCTGCTGTTGCTGCTCGTCATTGGCCTGGCTTCCTACACACTCATACATAATGATTTTCAGGGCCAGAAGGAAGCGCGCCAGATCTGGTCGCCGTACTATCGCATCGATTACAAGCCTTATGATTTGTCACTTTCGGTCAACCTGATCTTTCACCAGTCCATGGTTTCGCGAAACGACCGATACGCGGCTTATGCTTTGCCGCACATCCTCAATCGCGACTCCGGCCGGCCGCCTTTTAGGAACGTGATGATCATCGGCTCGGGCTCGGGCAACGACGTTAGCCGCGCTTTGCAGTGGGGCGCCGAGCACGTGGATGCAGTCGAGATCGATCCGGCAATTTATCGTCTCGGCACACAGTATCATCCCGATCATCCGTATCAGGACCCGCGAGTGGAAATTCATAACGATGATGGCCGCAACTTTCTGCGCGCCACCGATCGCAAATACGATCTGATTATTTACGCCCTGGTGGATTCACTGGTGTTGCATAGCGGCTACAGCAATATTCGTCTCGAGAGTTACCTCTTTACGCAGCAGACCTTCGCCGATGTGAAGCGGCATTTGAAACCCGAAGGCACGTTTGTCGTCTACAACTATTTTCGACAGGGGTGGTTGATTTCGCGCTTGCAGCGAAGTCTGGATGAGGTTTTTGGCGCCGGTAATCCGCTCTGCATCACTTTGCCTTACCGCAAAGTTATCGAGCCGGAAGTAAACACGTCTGGCGACTTCACGGTTTTCTTCTCCGGTAACACCGGCAGCCTGCGTCAGGCTTTCACTCAGCAGCAGGAATATTTCCTGCGTACCGATCAGGCGCCTGCGCCAGATTCGCCGAACGGCTTTCAACAACCGGCCGCTGATGAAAGGCAGCGCTTTGACCAGGCTGCAGAAGCCGACCAACAGAAGTCTCGGTGGCAGAAGTTCGGCATGGCGACTGTAGTCCAAGCGCAGGGCGCCCTGCCACCGGCGACTGACGATTGGCCGTTCTTTTATCTGCGCAAGCCGATGATGCCGGCGCTGAGTCTGCGCGGAATTCTGATCATGGCCGGGCTGGCGCTGCTGCTGATATTCCTGTTCGTGCCGCGGCGCGGCGCAGAGAATGGCGCGCTGAACAGAGAGCGTTCACGGCCGCTCAATCTGCAAATCTTTTTTCTGGGCGCCGGGTTTATGCTGATTGAAACGAAAGCCGTGGTCACCATGGCGCTTTTGTTCGGCAGCACCTGGGTGGTCAACTCGGTCGTCTTCTTCGCGGTCCTGGTAATGATCCTGCTCGCCAATCTCTGGACGCTAAAGACAAACGTGACGCGGCTCTGGCCTTACTATGTGGGCCTATTCGTGACTCTGGCGCTGAATACGATAGTTCCGCTCGATTTCTTTCTAGGAATGAATCGAACTCTTCAGGTAACTGGTTCTTGTCTGCTGGTGTTTGCGCCGGTGTTGTTTGCCGGCGTGATCTTTGCCGCGAGTTTCAAGCGCACGGCCGAAGCCGATCGCGCTTTCGGCTTTAACATCGCCGGCGCGATGCTGGGCGGACTGGCTGAGAACATGTCGATGGTGCTGGGATTTCAGTACGTGGTGCTGGTGGCGATTCTGTTCTACGCGCTTTCGGCGTTGGGATTTTTTAAGTCAGGAAGCCCGGCGCTGGTAATAGACAGCGCGGCGATTGTGCCTGAAACGCAATAGCACGATGGGTTGCCGCTGGAGATTGAGCTTCGATGAGACTCTCTTTGCGACTTATCAATCTTTGCGTCTTTGCGTGAAAACTTATTTTGCAAAAAGCGCATTTCACGCCAAGGCGCAAAGCCATTATTTGAATCCATAAAGCTTAATCGCATTGTTGCGCAGCACCATCCGCGCCAATTCACTCGCTCGTTCGCGAGTGATCTCGCCGTCGTTCATCATTCCCGTTAAGGCCACCGCCAGCGCCTGTCTCGCCGTGGTGTTTGAGAGCCAGGCGACCTCGGGCCAATCGACTTCCGGCCCGAAGGAAAATGCGTCTGTGCCGAACAGGACTCTGTCGGGATAGAACTCCAGCCAGTTACGCAAAATCGCGCTCAGCTCGCGCGGATACATGAAAAATGTCTGCGCAGAAAAATCCGCGTAGACGTTCGGCTTGCTCATTAGCGAGCGCATTTCCTGGGTGAAGGGATAGCCGCCGTGAATCACTACGAAATTCGTCTTTCGCAAAGTCGGGTCGTTGAAGGCCGTCTCCAGTAAGAGAGGATTGCTGCCACTTTGGCGATAGTAACCGCCGGCGCCTTCGATACAGTGAATATGGACCGCCATTCCCAGACGGCCTGCCTCGCGCGCGATGTAATAGAAAAGAAAATCCTGTAAGGCTTTGTAACCGGACGCCGGCGGCTCGCCGCTTCTCACGAATCGCGCATAAATCGCGCGGGCTTTCACTTGGTCAGGATCGTCAAAGTCGAGCTTCCGCAGATACGCAGCTTCAAACTTTACTGCCACTGCGCCGTTTTTCTTTTGTCGTTCCAGCGTCGGCGTCACGATCAGTTTCAAATATTCATCCAGCGAAGACGGCAACGCGTTGACTTTCAAATCAGCGAGATATCTCTTCAGCAGGCGTTCTTCGCCGGGAAAGAAGGCTTTGTAGTCGCGATTGAATCGTTTTGATGCCTCGTTGTTCAGCGGAAAGATTAGCGCGTCGTCAAACGCTACCCAGCGAAAACGCGGCGCCGACAACCCTCGGCCCATGGCGACGCGATTGGCACAACCCTCGGCCCATGGCGACGCGATTGGCAAACATCGTTTCGATGTTGAGCTGATCCAGAACCCAGGCCGGGAACGAATCACCGCGCTCTTTCAACACGCGTTGTTTGGCGGCGAGCAGTTCACGCATATGCGCTTCGCTCATGTCATTTTGCGCATAGCGATAGAGCGCGCGCCAGGCGCCAATGAATTCCGGGTTGGTGGGATTCAGACGCAACGGCAGGGGAAACGGATCGAGGGCGTCGAGCGGTAGAGCGTCGAATTCATCGTCAGGCTTCTCGCCGACGGCAACGTACTTCAGCGGATGCGCGTGATTGTCGATGGCTTTGATCCGGGAAATCTCGTTGAGCAAATCGGTATCAACGCGCGTCTGAGCCTCAATGTGGAATGAAACGAGGCAAATGCAGAACAGAAGGAATACCCGAGTAGTTGCCGTCATGGTTGGTTAGTCTCCCTTCGAGATC
>WNFJ01657873.1_pt1 | contig 32920 bp, 26 predicted proteins | sample 5400461 | NCBI WGS metagenome assembly WNFJ01 (sample SAMN13153349, study PRJNA577476) | soil metagenome | isolation source: 115 cm saprolite on Douglas fir-dominated hillslope | place: USA:California | collected 2013-09-17
AACCGGTTCGTTGCCGAGACCGAGTTTCGCGGCGAGGCCTGCATCGCGGGAAACCGGTGAAAATTTCTTCGTGTCGACTCCATTCGGGACATGGAAAAGTCTTGCCGGATCCATTTTTCTTTTTTTGAGCTCGTCGAGAATGGATTGCGAAATTCCCACGACCGCATCGGCGCGATGCACGACATAGTCTTCTAACTTCTGGCTCAGGCGGTAGCGGAGAGAACGCGAGCTGGTTTTGTTCTGATCGACGGCGGCGTCTTCCCAGAAAGCGCGCAGCTCATAAACGAAAGGAAGGCGCTTCGAACGAGCCGCCTGCAGAGCGCCGAGGCCGCAGAGCGCAGGGGAATGCGCGTGAATCAAGTCGATGGGTTCCTTCTCCAGCAGCTCGAGAATCCTGTTTCGGATGAGCCGGACAATCGCGGCTTCGCGCAAGACAGGCTGGCGCCGCGAAATGGCCCATTCGGAAAACTTGCCGCGAAACGGTGTCCTGCGGTAAGTGATATTTTCCACGATGGTTTCCGAGGCGTTCGGATCATCAGCGTACTGGAGCGGACCTGTCAGGGCCTGCGGACGGAGACCGAGCCGGTACTGCGCGGCGATGAGATGAAGGCTGCGGATGCTATAACCCGTATGCACGGGCCAAGAGTGATCGAGCACATGAAGGACACGATACGACATATGTTTGGCCAGAAACGAATCCTGAAACGGGGTCGCCAGCGGAGTTTCGGACTCGCCGGCAAGAGATTCTCGCATCAAATCTCGTCACCCGCGTTCAAGCGCTCTTCTGCAGGACCACGACGAGATTGCTCCGAAGGTTCCGTAAAAAAGAGAACCGAAGGAGACGAATCCAGAGCAGTTCGAATAAGACCACCGGCCCCAGCATAATCGATTGGGCGGACGACTCGACACGATGCAATTCAACCACATTTAATCCCGCGATCTGAGACAGGTCAAGAATTCGCCAGGGAACATTCATGCGATAAAAGGTCGGAAACACGTCTTCCGCTTTGCGGCTTTCCAAAAAACCGATCAACCAGACCTTGAGCGCTTCCGGAACCATGCGCGCCATCAAAGTGGCATAGCTCAGCGCGTTCGGTGTGTGAAAAAGAAAGATTCCGTTTGGCTTGAGAATCCGGCGCACCTCCGAGAGCAAGGCCCTGGGGTGAGCGACGTGCTCAACCACCATGTTGGCGGTCAAGAGATCGAAGGAAGAGTCAGCAAAAGGAAGCGAGCAGCAGTTACCGACGAAGCGGTGCTGGACGAAGTGATTGTCCCGCAGGCTGGCGACATCGGCGTCTATGCCAAAAGTAGTGCTCAGCCGGGCCTTCAGGGCCGCCTCTTCTTCCTCCGCCCGCGGCATCCAATCGGGAAACAACCTCCGTCCGCATCCGATATCCAGCCAACGCGTATGGGAAGAGAGGCTGGCGTTAAGAAGTTCGAAGTAGGCGAACTGGGCATTGCGCAGGCCAGGCGCCAAGACGGCCGCCATCAAGTCGTAAAACCTAAAAAACGTTTTTCGTAGAATTGGCATCGATCCGTCTAAACCTGGTTCTGCGCATTGTGGCGAGGTGGCGCCCACTGGCCCACAAGGTCGCCGCGTATGCATTTCAAACAGCCCAGCAAAGATGCCAGATTGACCAGGCAGAAGTAAAAACACAGGGAAAAGATCTTTCCCGGCCCATGCCCGGATTGCCAGCGCCAGCCCACCAGAGCCATGCCGTAGAACGCCGCTTGCGACAATGCCGCAACCCGATAGAGCTGAAAGGGCCACAAGGCGAGGCTCGCAGCAAACAAGAGGATCATAAACACGGGGGCGAACCAGCGTAGCACCTTATGCGAGATGAGCATGAACCAATGCCGCGGGTTCTGCAGAGGATTCAGCACTTCGGGAACGCGAGAAAGGGCATTTAAGCTTCTGCTGATGATACGAACCTTGCGGCGGTATTCCTGACTGAAATTCTGGGCAGCTTCCTCATAGCAAACGGCTGCGGGTTCAAACACTCCGGAATAACGCCGCGTGACGATCTGGAGCGGATTCAAGAAATCATTGATATCGGTCGGCAGCAGCGGCGAATAAAGCTCGCGGCGGATGGCATATATGGCCCCATCTCCCCCAACCACGGAGCCAAACATGGATTCCTTTTTCTTCAGGTAAGTTTCAAGTTTCCAGTACAGTCCCTCGGATTGCGCGGAGGACGATTCTATGCCCTTCTCGTAGTAGCGGGCATTTCCGACGACATAGCCAACCTTGGGGTCCGAAAAATGACGCACGAGCATACGAAGGGCGTCCGGCTGGTACATCGCGTTGGCGTCAGAAAAGACCAAGATTTCGCCGCGAGCTTCCGAGACCCCGAGATTCAGCCCGGCAGTCTTGCCGATGCGAGGCTCCTGGCGGAGCAGGCACACTCCTCTGGACGAAAACTGCTGAACGATTTCGTCGGTGCCGTCATCGGAAGCATCCGAGATCACCATGATTTCGAGCCGATCGCGCGGATATTCGAGGGCGAGCGCATTTTCCACCTTCGCAGCGATAACCTGACTTTCATTGAACGCCGAAATGAGGAGCGTGACCGAAGGCGCGGGTAATTTGCAGTCTGGAAGGGCCGATTCCGAGAACCGAGCTAAGAGTGTTAGCAGAAGCGGATACCCAACGTAGACGTAGACGAGCAGTCCGAGACTGACCCAAAAGAGGGAAGCGAAAATGGCTGCTAATGACAAGTTCACGTTTCTTATTGCGGCTGGGGCGCGGGCTGCTTGTCCGCGGTCTTTGAAAGCGAAGTTTGTTGTTCAGGCGACGGATGGCCGGTGGCCAATTTCAGTGTGTTGTCGTCGGGATCTCGAAAAGCAACGTAGATGTTGTCGTCCTTGTCGATGGCCATGGTCGTGTAGCGGAGGGACTCCAAGCCGTTTCGCGCGACGACCTGAACGCGCCATTGCTTCCCATCCCAATAGGCGTGTTTCAGCAAACCAGCGTCTTCGTAGCAGATATGTGGCCTCGCCTGCTTATCAAGAACGATGGTACTTCGGAAATGCGCCCAACCGCCAAGCCAGGTGAACTGGTCCACGGTTTCCACTTTCCAGCCGTTGTCCGCGAGGCGAGCATACTTTAGCGCCTTTTCGCTGTAGAAGCTGACGTGAGGTTTTCCCTCGGAATCCAAAGTCAGAGAGTTGCCTTCGCCGATGTTGTATTCTCCATGGCTTCGCGCGCGGGAGTCCGCGGTGTCAAACTCCCACTTCTGGCCGTTCCAATGAGCGAGCCGCAGTTCGCCGTTGTACCAGGCGCTGTAGGAGATCAGTGGATTGCCATGGTCATCGAGGACCATGGAATTCCACTTGCCAGTCTCATTGTCAAAATCGAGGGTACGGGCCAGCCAGGCGTTGTCTCTTAGAACGGCATAGCGGATGTGCAGGTAGTTCGGCGTCGGACCCGACAATTGGTACCAGGCCAGATGAGGGGTACCGTCCTTGGCAATTGCTATCGAGCAAGTGTACCCGATTTCACCGCTGTCCTTGGCGATCTGGACGATCTTCCACTGCTTGCCGTCAAAACGTGCATATTTGATCGCTCCGGGGGTGTAGCAGATGTGTGGGTTATTGTTCGAATCGAGCGTCAGCTTCGTGGTGAAGGCGCCAAGCTGCTTATCGAGCACCATGAAGAACCACTTGGCCGATCCGGCGGGCCGAAATCCGTACTTGAGAGCACCAGCGCCGTCGGCGTAGCTGATGTGCAAATTCGAATTGGAGTCCACGGCCAGGGAAGGAAATTTAGCGGGCAAATCGATCAAATCATAAGTCCAGGACCACGATTGGGCGTGGATGGTCCCCGAGAACACGGAGGAGAAAACCAACATAGCGACGGCCCGAGCCAAGGCTGGCGAAACACTTTTCAAGGTTCGAATCAACATTTCTGACATCTTGTTTCCGTGCCTCCCGAAATGGTGCGAATGCGCACCGCCGCCGCGCTATTGATTAAGCTTCACGAGCCACAAGCGATCCCTCTGCCACGTCGATGGGCTCCGAATCCGCCTCTGGAGCCAGGGCGGTTGCCGGAGCTTCGGAACGGCAGAGAATTTTGAGAATGATGACCATAGCAACGAGCTGATAGAAGAGGTCGAAATTCGCCAGACCTAAGAATGCGCCGCTCACCAAAAAAGCGAGAAGAGAAATCTGGATCATCTGCGCATACGAGACGATCCATTGATTGGAGGGCGACCGCTGGGCTTTTCGCTTCAAGCTGGCCAGACTCACCCAACAACTGCCAACGAGGACCAGATAGAGGCCGAGCCCCACGAATCCCTGCTCTTCCAACATCTGAAAATAGATGCTGTGGGGGGCGGTGGACAAGTAGCCAAGAGGAAGAGGTTCGGGTTGATAACGTTGAAACAATTCGACGTTGGGAAGAGCATTGAAAGAACCGCCGGTGATCGGATAATCCGTAGCGAAATTCCAAGAAGTTCGCCAAGCAACCAGCCGTTGACGTTCGGAATTGTCCACGTCGCCATGAGCCAGCCCTCCCATTCGTTCCATCCACTGCGTCGACGCAAAGGTGAGGACGGCAACAACCGCAAGGGCCGCCAGAAAACCGCTCAAGACCTTGTAACGTGAACGGATGGTGAGGGCAAACATCACAGCGGCCAGGCCCAAAAGGCCGCCACGCGAATAAGTCAAAACGACGGAAAGAACGCCGCATGCAAAAGCCAGATAATACAGCCAGCGATAGGCGCGTTTCTGTTCGTCACGGGCCAGGTAAAGGAGCATGGGGAGCGACATATTCACGGCGAGGCCAAAAGCGTTATTGTCGGCAATGAAAGAGTCCGGCGGCCCCCAGACGCGGGACTCGCCGCCGGTGCGAACACCAAAGATGGCGCCTTTAATCGCCAGGACGCCAAAACTCATGGCGGTCACAATGACGAGATTCTTGAATTTTTTCGGAGAGGTAACGAGCAGAATCATGGTGAAAGTGATGAGGAGAACTTTGCTGACTCTGATCATCTCGCGTTTCGCATCATCGAGATGAGCCTCGAAAAGAGGAACCTGCATGGCATGTAGAAAAGTGATGACAAACCAGATCCACAGGCCGATCAGCAAGAGTGTTTCCCACTTCATAAACCGTTTGTTGATGCTGGAAGTAAAAAAACAACCGGCCAGAGTGGGAACAGCTATGACCGCGGCCACCGGGAAGTTATACATGAAACCCCAGGTGTAGCGGTGCGGGTTAAAGAAAGTGATCCACGTCCAGACCAAAATGCCGAAGTAGGGCCGAAAAAAACTGATGGGGACGGAGATAGCGATGATGATGAAAAGAAGCAGATCACGCATCGGGGTCTCTCAAGTCGCCGCCGATGCTGACCGGGATGGGAACTTCCTGGGCGCCGGAAGTACGGGGAGGTGGAGCGTTTAACGCACGAAGCTCTTCGCCACGGAGAAACGCGCGGCAAAGATCGAAAGCAAAACGGGCGAGCGAGCCATCGAAGCCGACCTGCAAACGGCGCAGTTCGAATGGATTGACCTGGGGAGTATTCACGCCGGGAACAGTGGTTGCAGCGGAACGATATCCGCAACGCGCAAGTACATCGAGGGCCGCCGAACTGCAATCCGAGGCCTTGCCAAAGGGAAAAGCAAAATCCAAAACGGGGGCTCCCAGCTTTTGCTCAAGAAGAGATTTGGAAGAGCCGAGCTCTTGCTCCAATTCTTGAGGGGCCAACTGGCTTACCACTGGATGAGTGAGAGTGTGCGAGCCGAACGAAATTCCCGCCTGCTGCATGGCGTGAATCTGCTCCCAGGTCAAAACGCGCTCGGAGAGCGCATCTTGAGGCAGACTGATTTGATTCTCCAGCAGGGCGCAGCAGCGGCGGCGCTGTGAATTGGGAAGTGTGCGCAAGAGAGCAACGACTTCGAGGGCCGCGCGCAAGCGCTCCTCAGGAGAATTCAAAAGGAAACGGCAGCGGCCCAGGAGGTCCAGATGGAGTTCTCCGCTGGGGGCCAGAGCCATAGCCAGGAAAACGCGGTCATACCAAGCAACCTGCCCCGTTTCAACGGATTCGATAGTTAAATAAACAGTGGCGGGCAGGCGATACTTTTGCAAAACCGGAAAGGCGATGGTGTAGGCGCTACTATAGCCGTCGTCAAAGGTGATGGCTACTGCGGGCTCGGACTTTGCGCCGCCGCGCAGCTCACGACACGCCTCCTCCATGGAAACGACGCGGTAATTTTCGCGCAAGAAACGCATCTGCCTCTCGAAGAGTTCGCGGGTGAGTACAACACCAAGGGGATTTCCAGACTCGCCAATTCCGTGGTAGCAGAGGATCGCAAATTTGGGAGTCTCGACGGGCTGGAAGCGTGGAAATGGGAGCGAGGAGCCCGGCCGAATTTCACGGGACTTGGAAATGTGGCGTGCTAGATGCAGGGTTCCAGAGTAATGCATGCCCTTGATGACGAGCTCGCGCCAATTGAGGAGCGGCTTCTGCGGGATGGAGGCTCCGACCCAATGGCGGCTCTCGGGCCGGAGAGCCGGCAGTTCGCCTCTTGAAGTGCGCTCAGTCTGCACAGACCCTCTCCATGGACCGTTCGAGGTGTTGCCGATGCCAGAGCTCAAGAGCAATGAGATACCAGAGAATCTCGCCGTAGAAGTGCGCGTCCTTGCCACGATGCAGCTTCAACAAATGGTCCAGAAACGAAGGGCGGAAGTAGCCACGCTGCCGGGTGCGCGAATCCGTCAGGACGTCCACAACGAGCGCTTCCAGCCGGGGATCCTGCAGAAACCAGAGCGCGACTGGTACACCGAAGCCGTGTTTTTTCTTGTACAGAACATTGTGGGGAAGGATTGTTTTCATGGCTTCTTTGAAGATGAAGCGCTTTTCAAAGCCCCGCATTTTCAATGCCGAAGGGACACGTCCGGAGAGTTCAGCGAGCCTGTAATCAAGTAGGGGAAAGCGGGCGCGCACGCCGGCCATCTCAGCGGTGCCGAGCACTTTGCGTAGGTCGTTGTCGGCCAGAGTCATCTTAACGTCGAGATACAGTAGGCGGTTCAAGTCGTTGTCCGCCGCGGCGGAACGAAAGTGTTCCTCAGGAACATTCAGCCAGGTTTCCGGCGGCACGCTCTCCAGCAAACCGGGTTCGAACATTTCTTCCGGGGGAGTACTCAGCAACAGATGATAAGAAAAAATACGACGCGGAAGAGGAATATTGGCTCGCCGCACATAGCGCCGAGGCAGACTGAGACAGCTCTCATTTTGCGGAAGGTGCGCTGCGAATGGCTCGATGAAACCCTTACGGAGCCATGCCGGAGCGAGCTGATACAGCGCGAAGCGTTTGTCGGTCGCATACCGTTCGTTGCCGGCGAATAGTTCGTCGCCGCCATCGCCCGCGAGCAACGTAGTCACGCCGGATTCCCGCGCCATCCGGGCGCAGTGGTATGCGCCAATGGCGGAAGAGTTCGCGAAGGGCTCGTCGTAATACTCCATGATCTTCGGAATGGAGTCGTACGCGTCACGGGAAGTAAGGCTAAGCTCGTGATGATTGGCGTGGAAATGCTCAGCCGTGGTACGAGCAAAGCCGATTTCGCTGTAAAGGGCCTCGGCAAAAAAAATCGAGTAAGTATTGACGGGAGAGTGGCGCTCGTTCATGAAGGCAACGACGCTACTGCTGTCGGTTCCGCCACTTAAGTAGGCGCCGGTCTTTTGTGGAGCTAGATCCATCAGATGATGATGGACCGCGGAGCGCATCCCTTCGCGGACTTCATGCGCCCAGTGAGCGACGTTACGATTGTCACTTTCACGATACTGGAGGTCCCAATAGCGAGTTTGGCGAATCTGGCCGGCTTCATAGATCAGGCAAAATCCGGGGCGAAGCTTCTCGATCCCCTGATAAATCGCAATTGGGGCAGGGACGGCGCTGAATAGCATGTACTGCACCAGCGCAGCCGGATTGACAGCTGCGGGCGCTTCCTGTGCGCCACGAATGGCTCCCGCCCGCGAAGCAAAAAGGATGCGATCTCCTTCCTTGCGCCAATACAGACTGTTGACCCCGAGGCGATCAATCGCCAGCAGCAAGCGGCGGTTCTCTTCATCCCAGAGGGCGAAAGAGAAAACACCATCCAATAGCCCGATGAAGGAAACTCCATGTTCACGATAGAGACGCGCGAGCAATTCAGCGGAGGTAAGGCCGGCAGGGTCGAAATCTCCGCTTTTCAAACGGCTTGTGAGTTCAGGGCGGTTGAGGAGCTCGGCATCCGCAGCGATGCGAACCCCGGGAATATCGGCCACCTGCTGGAAATACCAGCGGCGGGCCACGGCGAGGGAAACGGAATCGGTGACGGGCGCTCGCTGAGCGGATTCTTCAGGCAACACAAAGGCGGCGAGCATCGATTCGATGGCCGCTGGACTCATTGTCCGGCCCGGTTCGCAGATTCCACAAATTCCGCTCATTGAGGCTCTTCAGGCTGCAAAGGTTCCTTTCCATTTGCGGAACATCAAGACCGACCAAAGATGCGCTGACCGGTCATAGTGCCCGCGCTGATGCTGATTCCAAATTTTTCGAAGAAAAGCGGGCTCCAGGATCCCATCGCTCGTATCCAAGAGCGTTTTTTTCGTCATTTCCTTGAGTTCCTGGCGGAACCACTGCCCCAAAGGAATGGCAAATCCCTGTTTCCGCCGGTGAAGGATTCCATCTGGCAGCATGGGAGCCATGGCTTTCTTGAATATATATTTGCCGGAGCGGCCATTCAGCTTTAACGATGACGGAATGCGAGCAACTCTTTCCATCAACTGGTGGTCGAGGAGCGGGGCGCGAACCTCCAGTGACACGGCCATGCTGGCGCGATCCACTTTTGCCAGGATGTCGTCCGTCAGGTACGTCTTGATGTCAAGATACTGGATTTTCGAGAGGGGGTCGTCGGTGTCGGCGCGGTTGTAGTGTTCGTGGAAAACGTCGATGGTGTCATAACCACCGAGGCTCCTCTGGAACTCCGGCGTAAACAGCCGCTGCTTTTCGTCGGGACGAAAATAAGAAATCGAATTGAAATAACCTTCCAGTGGGGTGCGAGAGAGACTCTGAAACGTGGCCTTGCCGCGGACGAAGCGAGGGGCCCAGGCAAGCGCGGGATACCAGCGGCCGAGCGGACCAAACACCGCTGATCTCAGGAACTGCGGCACCTTGCTGCGCAGGCGGTTTTCGTAATAGTCCAGCATGTAGCGGCGATAACCGGCGAGATTTTCGTCGCCTCCATCTCCGCCAAGAGCGACCGTCACGTGACGCCGTGCCACCCTGGAAACGTAATAGGTTGGAATGGCTGAGGAATCAGCGAAGGGCTCGTCGTAGTGCCAGACCAGCTTGTCCATGATCTCCAGAGCGCTGGGCCGGACGGTCTCCTCATGATGCTCCGAGTGAAATAGATTAGCGACTTTCCGAGCGTATCCAGCTTCGTCAAATTTTTTTTCTTCGAAACCGATCGAGCAGGTCGTGACCGGCCGCTTCATGAGGCGGCTCATGGTGCCGACAACCGCGGAAGAATCGATACCGCCGCTCAAGAACGCGCCCAGCGGCACGTCGCTCATCAGGCGCACCCGGGTTGCCTCGCATAATTCGTGGCGCAGTAGCTCGCACCACTCCTCTTCGGTGCGGTCTTCCACGTCGGCAAAGGAGAGATCCCAATAGCATGTTTCGCGAACGTGACCATTCGAAGCGACCAGATAGTGTCCTGGCCGGACTTTACGAGCCGCCCGGTAAATGGTCTTGGGCGCAGGAATATAGCCACACGAAAAGTAGTCGCACAGCGCTTCCCGGTCGATTTCGCGGGGCATTCCGTCAGCGGCGAGCAATACTTTCAGCTCGGAGCCGAAGATGATGCGTTTTGAGTCCGCGGAGTAGAAAAGAGGTTTTTTGCCGACGCGGTCCCGTGCGAGCAAGAGCTTTCGCTCTTGCGAGTCCCAAAGAGCGATAGCAAACATTCCCCTGAGCCTTCGGAAGCAGTCCTCACCGTATTCTTCGTACAAGTGAACGATCGTCTCGGTATCGGACTTTGTAGCAAAGTGATGGCCGCGACTCTCCAGTTCGTGCCTCAGTTCGGGGTAGTTGTAAATCTCGCCGTTCAACATGACCCAGAGCCGGCCATCTTCGTTGGAGATGGGTTGGTGGCCGCCGGCCAGGTCGATAATGCTGAGTCTGCGGAACCCGAAGCCGATGCCTTCGCCGCAATAGATTCCCTCGTCGTCCGGACCGCGATGGACGATGGTTTCGTTCATCCGGTGAACGACGTCCTCCGGAAACGCCTCGCGGCGCTCAAATTCGAAGATGCCGCTAATTCCGCACATGTGCGGTTTCCGTCCTTGCGGCCGCGGGCCGGCGGCGTGCCGTGAGATCAAGATAAAGGCTGCGATAGTTCTCCAGCATGAGGCTCAAGCTGAAGGACTCGATAGCACGGTTACGAGCAGCGGTGCCCAACTGGTGAATGAGAGCGGGATCTCGCGCCAGGAGTTTCAGTTTGTCCGCGAGCCATGCGGCGTCTCCCGGTGTAAACAGACAGCCGCCGACCTTATCCTCTATCATTTCTGGATTGCCGCCCACATTTGTCGCGAGGACAGGCAAGCCAGTGGCCATGGCCTCCAGCAAAGTATTGGACATCCCCTCCCCGAGCGAGGGCAGGACAAAAACGTCCATGGCGTTCAACATTTCGGGGACACGGTTGGAATCGCCTGCAAAACAGACTCGGCCCCCAAGGGACTCCGTAGCTCTGATCTGGAGTCTCTCGCGCTCGGGTCCGGAACCGACTAGAAGAACACGCACATCAATTCCGCTTCCGGAGAGCAGCGACGCCGCTTTCAGCAGAGTATGGTGATCCTTGATCGGCACCAATCTTCCTACAGTTCCAACCACAAAACACTCTGCAGGTAGCCCCAATTCCTTGCGTACGGCGAGCCGTGTTTCCTTGGACGGCGCAAAGCGCCGCGTATCCACGCCGTTGTACATCACGCCCATGCGCTCAGGGCGAATCCACGCCTGGCGTGCGTGAAAATCACGCAGTTCTCGAGTTACGGCGAAAATAGCATCCGTCATGGCGTACGCGGTGCGACGAAAAAGGCGGCGGCGCAACGGCAACCCAGCGAACATGTCGATTTCATATCCATGCTCGCTGTGAATGACAGCAGGAACGCCTGCGAGTTTGGCCGCCACCACGGCTTCGATTGCTCCCCAGTTTCGTGTGTGCACGATATGCGGACGATACTGGCGCATGATGCGGGCCAGGCGAAAAAGCGGGAATTGCAACTTGAGGTCGAAGTTTCCCGCGACATACATCTTCTCCTCAGAGAAGGACGTTCGGACAAAATCCGCGTCGAAACCGCGGGTAGTGCAGATCCGATGCTCAAACTCGTCGTTGAGACCGGCAATCAGTTTCAGGATGCCCATCTCCGCACCGCCGCGACCCATGTAGCTGATGACATGCAGTACACGCAGACGATCGTTCTGCTTAGTAGCCGGAACAGTGTGGACGGCGTGCGAAGCGATGTTGCGTTCCTTTTCAGCTTGGGTCTGCATCTTTAGAGAATCCGCAGGTCAATTATGGAATCCAACGCACGACCCGCGGGCCCAGCCTGTTCGTCATCCACAACGGCAGGCGGCTCCAGACTTGAGTGGCGACTTCAAATTTGGGATTGGCAGGAGAAAAGTTTGGAGCGGTCTTGCGTCTGACCAGAAATACCTGGTAGTCCAGGTCCGTGATCTTGGGATTCCACTTCTTCTTGAAGGCGTATGCCCCGGTGCCTTTCTTGCTGCGGCCGAAATCAAAGGTATTCATGCCGGATTGCGCGGCAAACTTAATGAGCTCCCACCACAGAAAATTGTTGGCTGCCAGCGTGCGCGCCAGCGGCAGACCGCCAATATAGTAAGGATGCATGGTGTCTCGAAAGAGGAATGATACCGCACTGGCCACGGGTTCCACGCCCGCATACACAACCAGAACATCGATCTGCTTGCCGAACTCTTCGAGAAGGTTCACGAAAAGAGTCCGCGGAAATACCGGCGTGCCGAGACGGCGCATGTTGATGGTGAAGAGCCGGTAGAATTCGTCCAAAAGCTCCGGGCCACGCCGCACGTGCAAATCTGCTTTTTCGGCTTTGCGAATCATGTAACGGATATCTTTGGGCAGTCCCTTCAATACCGCTTCCGGGTCCTTCGAGACGGTCATCGAAAAACCGGAATAGCGCGGATTGGGAACAAATCCAGGCAGTGTCCCACCTACGGGATTGCGCAATTCCAAATAGTCAACCTGCTGCTCTTGAGCCTGCCGTTTGATGTATTCAAGCAGGGTTTGTTCGGACTCGGTGTCCTCGGCGCAAATGCCGCCGTACGAAGCCAACGGAGAAGAAACCATGCACCGGCCCACCATCCAGTTCGATACCATGAAGACAGGGGCGACCGCGACGATCCGCCCATCGCGCTCTCCGTAAACGTAATTGGGCTGGTGATCGAAGGTTCTTTCCAGAACCCGTTTCCATGCCATTTGGTGGAAGAAAGTTCCCGCGGGATGCTGCAAAACGAAACGATCCCAGCGCTCCGCATCCTGGCTTCTAAACGCGCGCACCACCACCGGCGCACAAGAAGCCAGAGCGGCGGGGATCGGGGAGTTTGTGGCCTGGACGCTAAGTGATCTCATCTTCCATTCCGTTAGCTGAGTTGTGATTGCCCCCCGCGCGTGCTGGCGAGACATTCTCGTACTTTTCGAACAACCACGACTCTTCCACTCCGAGATAGCCTGAGAGCTTCTGCCGCTGCTCGACCGAGGGTTCGCGGTAGCCATGAATGATTTTGCTCAGGATGCTCTCGTCCATGCCCAGCTCACGAGCCAGGAAGTTCTGTCGGACCGCGCTGCGAAAGAGTTGCAGTTTTAAGTTTGGATACATCGCATGGCCTCAAACAGTCCAGTACGGCTTAGGCCGTACTGGAGAGAATCCACAATGAATGCGGAACAACCGGAATCTGATCCGGAAACATGCCTTAACTCTTGTTGGAACCATAGCCATATCCATACCCGTAGTAGTCCTTCCTGCTGACATCCGTGGCATTGAATACCAGGCCGAGCAATTTCTTTTGGTCGAGCGCTCCCGCAGTTTTCTGCAACGTTTCCCGCTGCCCATGGTGTGCGCGGACAACCATCAAAACACCGTCGCAGGCCGCGCTGATCAATTCGAAATCGGCCAGCGGGAGAATTGGCGGCGTATCGATGAGAACGAGTTTGAACATTTCATTGCAATGCGCCAGGAATTCCTGCCAGCACGAGCCGGTGAAAAGTTCCGGGGGAGATGACGAAACATGCCCGGCAGGCAAGACAAACAGGTTCTTTTGGTTGGTGGCCACGATTGCTTCGTCCGGGGTGACCTCACCCGCCAGAACTTGCGCCAATCCAGGGCTGCTCGGATGCTCAAGCATCGAAGTGAGGCCGCAGGTTCGCAGATCGGCGTCAATGATCAGCACGCGCTGCTGAGGAAGCTGTGCGTAGCACAGACCCAGATTCATGGTTGTCAAAGTCTTGCCTTCGCCCGGCAGCGAGCTGGTGATAGCAATGGATTTAAGACCGGCCTTTGCCTGGGAGCGCATAAGTCTTGTGCGCAGGCCTCGATAAGCTTCCAGCGCAGCTTTCGATGCTTCACCCTGATGAAGGACTAGCCGCACGCCGTTCCCATTACCTACCTGAACCTGGCGGCATTGGTCGAGCCGCGAGTCCACCAACTGGGGGTTGGAAGCCGGTGTCTGCTTGAGGGACTCAAGCATCTCCTTTACATCCATGTCCTGGTTCACAAGTTTCTGCTGCGCCCACTGATGCGCCTTCTGCGTTTCATTGAAAAACTTGCTCATCTATAGCTCCATCGTGGAAGTACGGCGCAGCTTCATGGCCTGAACCAAAACATCGACCGCCGATTCGATAACTTTATCGCCCGCAGGATCCTTTTCGTGCGCAGCCGTCACTGCCACGGCGACTTGTTCCTTGATGCTCATGTCGGGACGAACTTCATTGATCTCGGGCACAAGAGCGCGGCGCTTCTTCATGGCGTGAATGAGCAGGTCAAGCGCCGATCCGATGGCTGCGTCTCCGGTCGCTTCTTTCCCGCCATTCCCGTTTACGGAAATTTCCGGCTCGATGTGAGTTTGGTTCAATCCAAGCTCAGATGCAGCCTCTTCTACGATGATTAGATCGATGACCGGCCTGTGTGCTTTGCAGCCAATGGTCAGGCATGCATCGCAAAGCAAATTCACAAGTCGTGGAACGCCCTCGGTGAGCCTTACAATTTCTTCCAGTACGCGGGCGGGAAAGGGAGAAGTCGTCCCGCGAAAGCCTGCGGAATGCAGCCGCTCGGCAATGTAGGCCCGGACCTCGTTCAAGCTCAGCGGCCGCAGAGAGCAACTGCTGGCAACTCGCTGCCGAAGGGCGCGTAATTCGGGCTTCCGGAGAAGACCCAGTAGTTCTGGCTGGCCACACAAAACGATCTGCAACAGTTTTTCCTGATAAGTATCCGCGTTGCTCAGCAGGCGAATCTCCTCCAGGAGTTCGGGGGTGAGCAAATGCGCCTCGTCCACCAGTAAAAGCGAAGTGCCGCCTTTTCTCTGCGTCTCCAGAAGCATGCGCTGGAGAGCGGCCAAACGCGCCGGCTTGCTCGCGGAAGTGCAGGGAATCTCAAATTCCGAGAGGAGCATTTCCAGGAATTCCTCGCGGCTGAGAGTCGGGTTAAGAATAAACGCCGAAGAGATAGGGTGATTGGTCGCGGCCCTCTCCGTGAGGATTTGCAGGGCCGTGTGAACGACAGTAGTCTTGCCCGTCCCGATGGGTCCGGTCATCAGGACGAAGCCCTTGCGGCGCATGACCGCTTCGACCAGCGTGGCCAGTGCGGCCGCGTGGGGTTCCGCGAGGTGAAAGAACCTCGGGTCCGAGGTGAGCCGGAAAGGCTCTTCACGAAGATTATAGAAGGTCGTGTACATTTGGTCGTTACGAAACGAACCGCGAAATCACCAGGCCAAATGCAACGGCGGCGACGGCGATACCGGCCGTCAGGCTGGCCATCCGCCAAAGGGCCCAGGCATGCTCCTTATCGCTAGTGATCTTTGGAATACCTGCAAGCACGGGCTTACCGAAGATTTGAGCCGCTTCCCTCTCGTGCCTCACAGATTCGTCGCTGACCTCAACGAGGAAAGCCACTCCAACTCCACAGAGCAATCCGAAAAACAGTCCGCCGACAATCATCATTCCACGCTTTGGCCCCGCAGGCCCGTCTGGAGGGACGGCCGGGTCCAGGACTTCGAAACGCTCTCCCGCTTGATGCGTTTCCAGCTCTCCCGCCATCACCGCATCCAGCTTCTTGGCCTGGAGCTGGTTGTAATGGTTGCGCAGGGAGTCGTAATCACGCATCAACCCGGCTATCTGTTGCTCGAACACTGGGACCTGTTGCATCTTACCAACATGATATTGAATCTGCTTCTCAAGTTCGGCCTGGACCTTGGTTTGATCCTCGATGTCCTGATCGAGTTTGTTCACTTCGGCTTCCACGACTGGATTGCGAGTTTGGTGCGTTGGGATGCTCAATTGCGGGTCCGGCGCGTCGGCTCCGGTTTTCTCGGACTCGGCTTTGGCTTTTAATTGATTGACTTCATTCCGTAATTTGCGAACATCGGGATAGTTTGGCCCGTAACGAACCTGCATGTCCTTCAGCTGCATCTCCAATTTCTGTAATTGCGCTTGGTAGGGAGACTTGGAGGCGTTAGCCTGCTGATCGAGATCGATGGTCTGCGTCGCCATTCCGGCCATGGATTGGATGTATACCTTGCTCTGACGATCGCGATTCACCTGATCCTGGCTATTTCTCAACTGGTCCCTTAGGGTGTTCATGGCTTCCAAGTGGTACTGCTTGGACTCCGGCAGATCCATGATGTAGCGGCTCTTGACGTCCTGAAGAAGGTGCTCTTTTTCCTCGAGTTGGCGCTTTGTTTCTTGCAATTCGGTCTCGAGGAATTGGGACGTCCCATTGAAATGCGACTGTCGCGCTTTCAGGTTTCGTTCAATGAACAAAGATGCGAGCCGGTTGGCAACCCGCGCCACTTGATTTCGATCCGTGTCTGTAAACGCGATGCGAAATGCACTAAGGCGCTGGCCTCCGGAATCGACTACTTCAATGGTCGTTGACTTCTGCATCCGCGCAACGAGCTGCTGTTCGGACACCTTTTCCCGCAACTCGGGATATAGGTTCATTTCCTTGGTCAACAGCCCGAGTTGAGTGGGAGACATGACTTCCTGGCGAATCGTCGAGAGGCGGTCTGCCACGGTTCCGCTCACGCTTGTCGGGACGACGCTATCCGGCACTTTCTGGGGATCGACCAGAATGACCGTTTCTGCCCTGTAGACGCTAGGAAGGCGCAAGGCAACTACTGCGATACAGATTGAGATACCTAGCGTAATCAGGATGATCCACAATTTCCGGCGGTGGGCTAGATCTAAGTACTCTCGAATCTGCACGTTAATCCCCGCATCACCTGAAGCGGAGAAAGTCGGTTGCTCGCTCAAAGACTCTCCTCCAGTTCGCTCGTCGCTCGGTCAAAAAATTTCCGACGCGACCTTACAAGCAAGCAACATTCCAGAGATTCAAGGGATGATTCGGCCGGGACGGAAATTTAAAGCTATTATTGTCAAATAGTTAGAGAAGGATCCCTGATACGGCAAAGCGCGGATCAGCTGCCAGGTAGCGGCTAAGGGAAACCCATTTCCCATATATCTCTGTATGTTCCCTCTGGGAGCTAATCCAAGGATTGGCAAGAGCAGATCTGCAAGCGCAGGTCACCCTTAGAGTGGACCACGGCCAGATTATGGTACGAATCGTATCCCAGTAGACGCGAAAGCTCGTCAGTGGGCCACTCGGCCGGGCTGCCAGCGAATTCCGAAGGAATAGATATTTCGGTTGCCGCTGAAAAGATTATTCACATTGGCTGACTGGTTCTTACGGTAATAATCAAAAGTGGAAAAAAGGCCAGCTCGGGGCGCCAGCAGAAATTGCACATCGGAGGTAGCATACCATCCGGAAAATCCCCCCGATTCGACTTGTCGCAGATATCCACCTCCAACTGTCCAGTTAATCCGTGCGGCTAGGCGGCTTTGGTAGGTAAGGTCGACTCGATCAGCGTATTGATTCGCAATCAATCCATTCGAGAGTGTGTCACCGCGAGAGTAGTTGAGGCCGAGGGAAGATCGTCCTATTTGCTTTACCAAGCCAAGCGTCCCGTAAACGGACCACTGCCTTGTGTTTTGTCCGAAAGAGGAAGTTGTAGCACCCAATGAACCTCTAGCAAACAGGGTCGCGCTCAGCTGGCGACCGGCGGTCAAGGCAATTGTGTGAAAAACCGTGTCTGTAGGGGCGCCCGTTGAAAGACCGGAAGTACCCAAGCCCGCCAAATGGAGAAGCTGGCCCGTATATTGGACACCGATAGTCTGTCGCTCACTGGTGCTCACTGGTGCGGTAATTCCAACTCACACTTCCGCCGTAAGAGGCGCCACGAGAAAGGTTCACGCCCGTTCCCGATTCGGAAAGAGTATAGCTGGGAGCGATCGTCAGCGAAGCCCGCCGCGACAAAGCGTAGGAAATGGACAGTGTGGCGTCGTCGGAAAGCCAACGACTGGGGCCGTCTAGGAAATTATTGGTAGCGATGCCCGAAGTAACGGTGTTCACGTCGAGATACGATGATCCGAACGATTGCTGGGTATAGTAGTACCTAAAACCGTTGCTCAATTTTACGTTCCATCGCGGACGACTGTAAATCAGCCAGTCCAGACTGGTATTCTGATTTGAGAAATTCCCAACCACCTGCCCCTGGGAGATGGCCATGCTGGGCTGATATTGCAAAGCGATCCGGCTAGAGCCGAGCCTGTGATCGTAGACCACTGTACCCTGGAGCACAGCGGATGCATAACTTGTGCCGGGCGTGGTGCTCGTTCCCTCAAACTGGTCCACGACTCCGGTGACTCCAGCTGAAGGGATGTATAAACTCCCCCAGCCGATGCCCACGCGGTTTCCAGCCAGCAATCCGGAAGATCCGATTTGCCGGATATACGAATCCGCCCAAGCCAATCCATACGGACTTGCGGGCTCGGCGCCCTTGTTGTTCCCTTCTTTCGAGGCGTCCTGCGCGGGAGGCTTCTGTTTTCCCGCGTCCTGACCTGCATCCTGAGCCAATCCCAATTTCGGGAGCAAAAAAATAGCAAGGAATAGGGAGAAAATGAGCCAGATATTTGTGCGAAGCTGATTCCTGCACTGCATGTCTCTCACCCACCTCGAAGAATTCGGTAAGGCAACACTAAGGAACCACAACCAGGTCACCGGGCTGAAGCGTTACGTTTTCGCTTTTCCCGGCCACCGCTTTCTTGTAGTGGAAGGGGATGCGTATCTTTTTGCCGTTCTGTTCGCGGAGAATGTAGATGGAGTCAGCTTTTGCAAAAGGTCCAACTCCTCCGGCAGCGGCGAGCAACTCCAGAGCGGTCATATCCCCATTGAGAGGAAAGGTACCCTGATGCCCAACTTCACCCACAAGATACACTTTTCGGCTGCGAATCCCTCGGACAATGACGGTGACTTGCGGTTCGTTTACAAAGCTCTTCAGCTTGTCCATCAAAACGTTCTGTAATTCTTCGGTCTTCAGTCCCACCGCCTTCACATCATTAATGAGCGGCAGAGTGATCATTCCGTCCGGACGAACGACGACTGCGGTCGAGAGTTCGGGCTCGCGCCACACAGAAATCTGAAGTTCGTCCTCGACTCCGATGATATAGGTAAGCCTCTGCTCTGGAGTCAGCGCCGATGGCGGCATAGATTCCGGCTTTGCGCCCTTATCCGTGGAGGGTTTCTCGTTTTTGTCTTTGGAATTCTTGTCCGCAGACGGGGCTGGACCCGAGCCAGACTGCGCCGATTGTTGATTCGGCAGGGAAAGGATTCCAGACGGACCCGCCAGCAGCCCCAAGACCGGGAAGCCAAGAAAGAGGGAAACTGCCACTCCCCTAAGAAGATACCGAGAAGACAAGCCCTACCTCCGTTCTCCCAAACCTGATACGAAGAGCAATGCTCCAGCCAAACGCCTTCTTCCCGTAACTGTTGGAAAGAAGATGTTTAGAGAATACTCGCGCGGCATCACCAAAACCACAGGAAACGAGTTTCCTGGATTATGAACTCACCTCCACGACCCGGGAAGGCCGCCTAACAATCGGGAATCGAAAATCTCTTGGATCTCAGCCGTCCTACCAGATAAATCAAATGGGGCGCGATGCTTTCGCCCCCTCTAGTTTGAAACCAGACACGAACCGCTCGATTCGCTGCAATGCCGCGAACGAGCGAATCAGCGCGTGATAGCTCATTACCCAAATTGAGAGCAACAAAACATCCGTCGCCCGTCGCCTGTGCGTCTGAAGCGTCATTTTTCTAAATCTCCTAAATCCAAAGAGCTTAATGAGATGCTCTTCGCTTATCCAGCAGCTGGGCCGCTCTCATTTCGCCCCACGTTGCCACAGGACGACCTTTGCTGTTTCAAAGAGAATGACCAAATCCAAGGTCAGAGAGAGGTGTTTGATGTAGAAAAGATCATATTCGAGTTTCGTCTTTGCCTGTTCGATGCTCGCCCCATATTGATATTTTACCTGAGCCCAACCCGTAATTCCCGGACGAACCGAATAGCGCAAAGCATAAAATGGCGTCTCAGCCTCGAGCATGCGGCAGAAGATTGCGCGCTCGGGACGCGGCCCCACAAAACTCATTTCTCCTCGCAAAACGTTTATCGCCTGCGGCAGCTCATCCAGGCGCAGTTTGCGGATAATGCGTCCCACAAGGGTGACGCGATGATCGCCATCTGCCGCCCATTTCGGACCATGCTCCTCGGCATTGTGGTTCATGGAGCGAAACTTCAGGATTTGGAACGGACGTCCGCCCAATCCGATACGTTCTTGTCGAAAGAGAATCGGACTGCCTGACTCCAGCCAAATGGCAAGGGCCACGATTGCCATAATTGGCAGAGCAACGAGCAGAAGAAACAAAGAAGCAAGGACATCTAAAATGCGCTTCGCGGCAACCAAAAGTGCTGATTTACGAAAACCTTCCGAGAGAATCATCCAGCTTGGCGACAAATGCTCAAGACGAATTCTTCCGTCGATCTGTTCGCTAACCGTGTGCGCATCTTCGACCTCTACACCAGCGAACTTCAAACGCAATAGTTCTCTTACTGGCGTCTGACCACGCCTCTCTTTGAGGGAGAGTACGATGCGATCGATCTTTTCGCGGGCCGTTATCTCTTCAAGATCTGTGGCTGCACCGATGATTCCGGGATTGACCAATGGCTTACCGATATTCTCAGCGTTCTCGTCGAGAAACCCTACAACCTTAAGATGGAGCTCCGGCCGGTGGAGGATTTCCCGAACCAGAGACACACCCAAAGGACCTGTCCCGACAACAAGAACGCGTTGTTGCCTCGGCAAAAGAAAATCCGCTTCCAGCAAGATCAGACGCCAGCACAGCAGGAATAGCAAAACTGTGGGGGCGGATAGTACGGCAATTCCACGGCCGAGACTATGGTCCGGGATTAGATAATACAGAATCGCAAGAATGACCCAGGCGGTTCCCACAGCCTGAAAGAGATAAACAAACAACTCGCTGCGCCTGTTCACCACGCGTGATGCGTATAGATCGTTGTAGTAAAGAGAAATTGCGCACGTCGCCAGCACAATCCCGAAGCGGAAGGGCATGTCGGGAAGGCGCAGATAGTGCAAAGCGGACCTGAAATCATGGAGGCGGATCAAAATCGCCAGGCAAAGTCCGAAGGAGATCAGACACGCGTCGCCGACGACCAAGACTTTGGTCGTCATCGGAATCTTTTGGCCACCGATCTTCAGCATGGGCTCTTTCGGGGTGCTATGGAAGCGGTGCCAGATTCACAGAATCGAGTGTCGGCCGCTTCGATGCTTGAGATGAGGAGGCTTGCCTCTTTCTTGCCACGACACCATTGCCGCCACCGCTAGACAAGGCAACTCACCATCCAAAGGCTTTGCTGGGATACTGCTATCTGAAGTCAGATTAAGATGCTTTTTTTCAATGGGTTGGGGAAACTACATAGTTCTTGAAGGGCTCTTTTACGACCCTTCAGTTTCTTTCCCAGGGAAACGACTTACTCACATGGGAAATACTTGTTCCCGGCAAAGTGTCGGACCCGGGACGCCGCAGCGCTACGTCTTCAGACTGAAATTGAAGGATTTAGCCCAGAATTTCAGCGAATTTCACCTTTCTAATGGAGCCGGAACCTCTGCTGGATCCTGAGGCAGATTATCGTCATGAGGCGAGATTTGTCGTTTGGAATTCCAATGTTGGACTAACCATATTTAATATGAATGACATACGAGAAAATAGTTCTTTGGCAGGCAGCGTGCTGCTCAACCAAACGAGCCTAGCTTCGCGCGGGTAAGGGTAAGATGTCGCTTTACTTCCTGCCAATAACCAGAGCAATGGCTAAGCACTCCGCATCTCAGGATGTCCTGCTCTCCTTGAAAGTGGAGTTGAATCGAAGTGCCCGACAAATGGTCAATGTAATTCGTTCCGCGGAAGTCCATCAGGAAAGGGCAACTCTCACAGCCTTCTTGTCGACATATCTGTCGCCGGATGCCAACGAAGCCCGTTACGAGTGGTTGTACTGTAAGAACCCCGAGGGGGTTGCACGAGTTTGGGTGGCATGCACGGGTGACGCGGGTATGGTAGTCGGAGCGGCGGCGGCATTTCCCCGCCGAATACGATCCCGGGGGAAAGTGGTAAGAGGCTATGTCCTGGGCGATTTTTGCGTTCATCCAGATTACCGCAGTCTGGGTCCGGCAGTAGCCCTCCAAAAATGCGTCCTTGAGGATCTCTCTACGGAGGATGCCGGGTTTGTTTTTGATTTTCCCAGTACTTCCATGCTGGCTATCTATAGACGGCTCCGAATCGAACCCCAGGAATCAGTGATCCGTTTTGCCAAGCCATTGCGAGCCGACCGCCAAATCCGGAGGAGGATTACCAACAAAGCGGCCGAGCGCACTTTGTCTATTGCAGCAAATGCGGCGCTACGAATACGTGATGTTGGCTTGGGTCGATCCAGCGAGTGGACAATGGCGCAGGAGAATACGCCCTGTGGCGAAGAGTTTACGCTTGCTTTCCAACAGTGGGGGGCGCGGATGGGTACTTGCGCTGATCGTTCTGCCGCATATCTGAACTGGCGATTCTTGCAACACCCGCAGCGACGCTATCATTTTCTGACGGCCCGTAGGAAAGGCAGACTTTGTGGTTATTTGATTTATGATTGGTCTGGCGAGGATGGAACGGTGGTTGATCTCCTCGCGCAAGAAGACCAGATCTGTACCGCCTTGCTGATTGAGACGATTGCGATTATGCGGCGTTACGGCGCCAATACCCTGAGCGCCCCGTTCCTCGGCTTGCACGTTGGACGCGAGATTTTCGAATATTGCGGATTCCAACCGCGGGAATCAACTCCTGTCATGGTGCTTGCTTTGCCTTGGGCGGCAAATCGTAGAGTCGATCAAGGTGCCGATGGCTGGTATCTAACGCACGGAGACAGAGAAAGTTAGCATCGAGGACGAAGGAATGGATCAGGCGACAGTAAACTCGACGGAACAGAGACTATACGCTTTTCTGACGGAAAAATTCCCACTTGCGAGAAAGGCCGGAGTCGGGAGAGACACTGGCCTGCTCGAAAAGGGAATCTTGGATTCACTAGGAATTCTGGATGTGGTGAGCTTTCTCGAGACCGAGTTCTCCGTCGTAGTCAGCGATGATGAACTGATGCCGGAAAATTTCCAAACGCTTGGGACCCTCTCTGCATTCGTTCTGAAAAAGACCAGGAAGGATCGATGAGTCTTCCCTTGGCGACAACCAGTGATGAACGAGCCAAGGCGGGGTCCGCGGACTTCACAGTGCGAGGGGCGGGTGCTTTCCCTCAAGTCCGTGTCTATTCGGATTGGGGGGAGCTGCCTGAGTCTTTCCTCAATCTCTTCGAGGAAGCAGGACGTCAAAGTATCTTTCTGACCTTGCCCTGGTTTCAAAATCTTGCTCAGACTGGGATGGGCCATAGCGACCGAGTTCGTATTTATTGCACAAGAGATGTGAAAGGGGCATCTTCGGGAATGCTGCTTATGCACAGCTCGCGCGAGTCAAAGTCGTTTTTTTCCCTGCGAAAACTCGAAGCTTTGGCCAATTATTACAGCTGTTTTTATGCACCGCACCTTGCTGTTTCCGCAGGCGAATCAGGCGGGATCCTTCAAGCGCTCGCATTAGCTATCGCCAAGGAAAAACCACATTGGGACGCGGTTGAAGTCAAGCCCATGGACGGAGACTCAAGAGATTTCCGTGAACTCGTCAGAGCATTCAAGGTGGCGGGCTTCGTCGTGCAGACGTACTTTTCTTTTGGCAACTGGTATCTCCCTGTGAACGGACGAAGTTTTGCGGAATACTCGGAAACGCTTCCCTCCATGCTGAAAAACACACTGAGCCGCAAAAGAAAGAAGCTGGAGAAGTCGGGACGGGCGAAAATGGAAATCGTGACCGGAGAACGAGGGTTGGATGCCGGTATTGATGCCTACATGAAAGTTTATCTCTCCAGCTGGAAGCAGCCTGAGGCCTACCCGCAGTTTGTTCCAGGGCTGATAAGAATGTGCGCGGCAATGGGGGCGTTGCGGTTGGGAATTCTTTGCGTGGATGGCGAACCCGCGGCGGCCCAGCTTTGGATTGTGCACCATGGGAAAGCGTTGATTTACAAGCTTGCCTACGACGAACGCTTCGCAGACTTGTCCGTCGGGACAATCCTCTCCGCCACTCTTTTCCAGCATGCTTTGGACGTCGATAAGGTGACGGAGGTAGATTATCTGTCCGGTGACGATGGTTACAAAAAAGACTGGATGTCCCAACGGCGGGAGCGCTGGGGAATTCTTGCGCTGAACCCGCGCACACCGCGCGGCGTTCTTGCCATCGCTCGTCACGTTGGCGGACGCGCTGTGAAACGTGTGGCGCTGTCAATGGCAAAGTCGCTCCCGCGAGCTAAATCGCCTAACGGTGCCGCCGCGTAAGCAGTCGTCGCTGAATTAGGGGAGAGAAGGTTTCCAAAGAGTCGCTATGGACTTCCTGATCTGGCATCTTTTGCGTGAGAGCGCCCGGCGTTCGCCGGATAAAGAAGCTTTGGTACATGGGGCGGAACGGCTAAGTTACGGCGAAGTCGCTCGCCGCGTGAACGGACTTGCTGCGGGATTGCGAGGCGCCGGGCTGCTCCGCGGCGACAGAATGGGCATCTATTTGGATTCTTCCGTTGCACAGGCTATTTCCATTTTTGGAATCTCGCGCGCGGAAGCTGTCTATGTTCCGATCAACGCGCTCCTGCATCCTGAACAGGTAGTGCACATTGCCCGCGATTGCGGGATGAAAGGTCTTATTACCACCGCGTCGAAGCTAGCATCGCTCGCCGAGGTGCTACCACAGGCTCCGTCTCTGGAGTTTCTGGTTGTGGTCGGTCCGGGAGAAGCGCCGGGGGGGCTCCCGGTTCATCGTTTCGAGGAGTTCAGCGCGCGGACCCTCCCCGCAGACTGGCGGGAGACCAGCATCGAGAAGGATCTTGCTGCAATTCTCTACACGTCCGGCTCAACGGGCAAACCTAAGGGCGTAATGCTGAGTCATGCCAACATTGTTGCAGGCAGCCGGATAGTCTCCACTTATCTCGGCATCACGGAGGACGAGCGCATCCTTGCGGTTCTGCCTTTCAGTTTCGACGCCGGGATGAATCAATTGATGACCGCGTTCGAAAAGGGCGGCGCTTGCGTGCTCATCAACTTCGTTTTTGCGCGCGAAATTGTACAGGCCATGCTTAAGGAAAAAATCAGCGGACTCGCTGGCGTGCCCACACTTTGGAGCCTGCTGGCGCAACCCAATTCGACTCTCGCGAAACAGTCACTCCCACATTTACGCTACATCACCAATACTGGCGGCGCAATGCCGCAGGCGGTTCTCAAGGTCTTGCGCAAAGTGCTTCCGGCCACAAAAGTATTCCTGATGTACGGACTGACCGAGGCTTTTCGCTCCACGTATCTTCCCCCGGAAGAACTTGATCGGCGGCCGACGTCAATGGGCAAAGCCATTCCCGACACTGAAATTCTTGTGCTCAATGAGCAAGGACAACTCTGTAAACCGGGGGAGCCTGGTGAACTTGTACATCGCGGGCCGACGGTTTCGCTGGGCTACTGGAACCGGCCGGAAGATACGGCCCGCGCCCTTCGTCCAAATCCGCTTTTACCGTCCGAGTTGGGTGATTGCGAAAAAGTCTGCTATTCGGGCGACTTGGTCAACATGGATGAAGACGGTTTTCTCTACTTTATCGGGCGACGCGACACGATGATCAAATCCAGCGGTTTTCGCATCAGCCCCACGGAAGTCGAGGAGGTGCTTTTCCAGAGTGGGGAGCTGCGCGGCGCAGCAGTCATCGGCATACCTGATGAAACTCTCGGGCAAACAATCAAAGCATTTGTGGTGGCGAAAGACGGGAATGTACTGGACGTCGACGCGATGCTTGCGTACTGCGCTGAGAAAATGCCCCGTTATATGGTTCCGAAAACTTTTGAGGTATTGAACGAATTGCCTAAAACCTCGAGCGGAAAAGTGGACTACCCAGCGCTGCGGCGCCGCGAAGGATTGTAAATGGGCGATTTGGCGGCATTGCTGACTGCAAAATACTTCCCCAGGTCCGGGGAGTCCTTAGTCATCGGTGATTTTTCCGCGAATCAACTGGCCGAAATGTATGGGACACCCATGTTTATTTATGATCGCGCCGTTTTGGACATGAAGTACGAGGCGCTTCGGGCTGCTCTTCCGGAAAGAATTGCCATCTATTACTCCATCAAGGCCAATCCTTCTCCTGCAGTCGTGAAGCATTTCCTGAGCCGGGGTTGCGGGATCGAAATTGCATCGGCGGGCGAGTTCCAGAAAGCGCTGGAGGCGGGCTGTCCGCCGAAACGTATTTTGTTTGCCGGACCTGGGAAGTCCGAAGCGGAACTCGAACTGGTGCTCTCGAATGACATCGGTGAGATCCATATGGAATCGCTGACCGAAGTAAAGCGAATCGCCGCCATTTGCCGGCGCCTGGGCCGACGTGCCCAGGTTGCCGTACGCATCAATCCCACTGGCGAGGCAGAAGGCGGAGCGATGCGCATGGGAGGCCGCCCTGCACCTTTTGGCATCGACGAAGAGATTCTGGATCAAGTATTGGACTCTGTTCTGGAGGAGCCGGAACTTGATCTCTGTGGAATCCATCTGTTCACGGGAACTCAGATTCTGGATGCGACAGTCTTGCAGAATCAATATCGCCACGGTTTAGAGCTCGCGCGGCGCGTCGTTAAGCGGCTTGGCAGGCCGCTCCGCACCCTGGATTTCGGTGGCGGCCTGGGAATCCCCTATTTTGCACATGAGCACGAACTGAATCTCGAGTGCTTGCAAGAGCTGCTGGCCAAATTATTCGCGGAGATTGAAGTCGAACCCGCTTTTAAGGGGACGCAGTTTCTTGTGGAGCCGGGCCGGTTTCTCGCCGGCGAAGCCGGTATCTACCTGACGCGGATTCGCGATATCAAGACGTCACGTGGAAAGAAATTTCTCATTGTCGATGGCGGTATGAATCATCATTTGGCCGCCTCCGGCAATTTGGGCCAAACCATCAAGCGCAATTATCCGATAGCCCTGGTGAGCAAGCTGAAGGCGCCGACGCATGACACCGTGGATATTGTCGGGCCGCTCTGCACGCCCCTCGATACGTTAGCGCGCGGAATCGTTCTTCCAAAAGCGGAAATCGGAGACCTCGTGGGAATTTTCCAGTCCGGGGCGTACGGCCGATCGGCAAGTCCCTTGGGGTTCCTGAGCCACCCGTTGCCTTCTGAGATATGGATTGACACAGGGCGCCATTGGCGGATCGAGGAGGGCGGGGGCAAGCACGACGGCATTCAAGTCCTTCAAATGGATTGTCGTGGCCCGGCATAGCGAGACTGGTCCCTTGGGAAACGTATTGATTATCGCGTACCACTTTCCGCCCCAGGCGGGTAGCAGCGGATCGCTGCGTACCATGAAGTATTGCCGGTATCTTCCCGAATTCGGTTGGCAACCGGCTGTACTCACGCCCCATTCCCGAGCGTACGAAAAAATTGACGAGAAGAGCTTGAATCTTATCCCTAAAGGTGTGCCGGTCATTCGTTCCTTTGCCATGGACACGAAAAAGCAAATGGGCATCGGAGGCCGCTATTTGAGATATATGGCTCTGCCGGACCGTTGGGTCAGTTGGGTCTTTGGGGGCGTCCCGGCCGGGCTACGGGCAGTTCGCAAACATAAAACGGAAATCCTCTACTCAACGTTCCCCATCATGTCGGCGGCTCTCATTGGACTTTGGCTGCAGCGTTTCACGGGATTGCCATGGGTGCTTGATCTTCGAGATCCTATGAGCCAGGAGGATTATCCCCGCGATCCACTGGTCCGCCGTGTGTGGACGAAAGTAGAGCGCGCTTGCATGCGCCGTGTTTCGCGCGTGATTTTTACGGCCGAGGCCACGCGCCAGATGTACCTCGAGCGTTATCCGGAATTTCTCAAGCCGGAAATGTGTGTCCTAATATCGAATGGATATGACGAGGCGGATTTCCGCGACATGGAAGTCCCTGCTATCGGTCCCGTACCTGCGGGCCGCCGAATTCGGTTGGTTCATTCCGGGCTAATCTATCCCGTCGAACGCGACCCAAGGCCGATGTTCAGCGCCGTTGGGCGACTTAAAAAGATGGGACGCCTCAGTGCGGATAAAATTCAAATTGTTTTTCGCGCTCCCGGATCAGAAGATTTGTACCGCAAGCTCCTGGCTGGGAGAGATATCGAGGACCTGATTACGCTGGAGCCTCACATGCCTTACCGGCAGGCGTTGCATGAATGCGCGGAAGCCGATGGCTTGCTGCTTTTCCAGGCCGCGGACTGCGACAAACAGATTCCCGCAAAAGCTTACGAATACCTTCGCATCGGAAAGCCAATTCTCGCATTGACGACCCATACAGGCGATACGGCGGCGCTATTGCGCGAGGTAGGAGGCGCCACCATCGTGAACATTGTTTCGGAAGACGAGATTTATGAAGGACTATCGTCCTTTGTGGATGGTTTGCGCGTGGGCACTCATCCAGTGCCGGACAAGGTAAAGATACAACGCTATACGCGCGAAGCTCAGGCGGGCCAACTGGCCAAAGTTCTTGATGAGCTGAAGGCCGTGGGGCATTACGAGGAAAAGGCGCGGATCGAAACGGTTGCAAAGTAACGGTTTATCATGTACCGAAGAAGAATAAAACACTAGACCAACCATGTGCGGAATCTACGGCATCCTGAATTTCGACCGGCCAGGGCAGCCCGCTGACTCCATTCTCGCTGCCATGGGCGGAGTCATCAACCATCGCGGCCCGGATGACTTTGGCGAGTATCGTGGCCACGGCGTCGGCCTGGGAATGCGCCGGCTTTCCATCATTGATGTTTCCGGCGGCCACCAGCCCATCACGAACGAAGACGAGAGCATTTGGATCGTTCTGAACGGTGAGATTTACAATTTCCAATCGCTCCGGGACGAGTTGGAATCAAAGGGCCATCGCTTTCGAACGCGTTCCGATACGGAAGTCATCGTCCACCTCTACGAAGAAGAGAGCCTCGAGTTCTTGAAGCGTCTCCGCGGGATGTTTGGCCTCGCCATCTGGGATGCCAAACGCGAACGATTGGTCCTTGGGCGCGACCGCATTGGGGAGAAACCTCTCTATATTCGCAGAGAGCCCGGGCGTCTGCTATTCGCTTCGGAGTTGAAATCCATACTGCAAGTCGAAGGTGTTCCACGACGTTTGAATCACTCCGCTCTCGCGGAATATCTCGCGCTCGGTTACGTCCCGGCTCCATTGTGCTTATTGGAGGGAATGGAAAAACTGCCGGCTGGCCACTATCTCGTCGCCGAAAAAGGCCGCACCGAAATCCATGAGTACTGGGATGTGCCTTTCGGACAAACAGAAAAACACAGCGAAGAGGAATGGATCGAACGCATCCGCGCCAAGATTCAAGAGACGGTTCGAACGCAATTGGTCAGCGATGTGCCGCTCGGTGCGTTCCTCAGCGGCGGGCTGGATTCGAGCACTATCGTCGCGGTCATAGCGGGCTTGACCGGTCGGTCGGTGAAGACCTACTCGATCGGGTATCAGGGTGAGCACAGCTACTACAATGAGCTTCCCTATGCGAGCGTGGTCGCTAAGGCGTTCGGCACCGACCATCACGAGATTGTCGTGGAGCCAAAAGTTAGTGAGTTGCTTCCAAAGCTCACCTGGCATCTTGACGAGCCGATCGCTGATTCCGCTTGTCTGACCACTTACCTCGTTTCCAAGCTCGCACGCGAAAGTGTCACGGTAATTCTCTCGGGTGTTGGCGGCGACGAACTTTTCGGTGGTTACCGCCGTTACCTCGGCAACAGTCTGATGCGCTATTACAGTTTCCTTCCCGGACCCGTGCGCAGAAAATGGCTTCCGGCGCTGCTCGATCGGATTCCTCAGGATCGCCATTCCACCTGGAAAGACTACGCGCGGTATGCCGCGGCGTTCGTGAAGTCCGCCGAACTTGATCCCGCCTCGCGTTATATGGGCTATGTCACATTATTCGCTCCGCAAATGCAGCACGAATTGCTGCAGCGCGGAACGGCGCTGGACTCCGGCGTGTCAGATTTAGCGGCTGCTGCCCTTCAGGAATCCTTCATCCGCTGCACCGACCCGGACAGCCTCAATCGCATCCTCTACGCGGATTTGAAGACTTCGTTGCCGGACGATCTCCTGGCCATGACCGACCGCATGAGCATGGCCGCATCCATCGAATGTCGCGCACCGCTAGTGGATTACGAACTCGTTGAACTGATGGCTCGCATGCCTTCGTCATTCAAGGTCCGCAGCTTCACTTTGAAGTATTTGATGAAAAAAGCTGTGGCACCTTGGCTTCCACGCGAAATCCTTGCGCGAAAGAAGCGGGGATTTGGAGCACCGATGGGAGCCTGGCTCCGCAAGGATCTCCAGCCCATGGTTTCCGAGCTTCTGTCCGAGGACCAGATTCGCCGCCGAGGACTGTTCCATTGGCCGGCAATTCAACGTTTGATTGCCGACCACGCGGCGGAGCGCGCGGATCACACGGATCATTTGCTCGCTCTCGTCATGCTCGAGCTTTGGTGCCGAATCATCCTGGACAGCAATGAGTGGGAAACCGTTCTCACGCCTCAGATTGCTTACGCTGGCAAGACTTAAGGATTCAATCTCAAGACGGTGCCTGAGCTTCTCGATTGCGCCTTAGCGCTTGTTAGGGTGCGGAAGCAGGTGCGGGTGGCGCAATAGGTTTGGCGGAAACAATCAACTCGTCATACCAAGCATAGGCAGTTGGAAGATTCTTCCCGGCATCCTTGTTCGTCATGTAGGTAAGGAGCGTCAGGCAGTCGTAATCGTGTCCTGGGTCATCATTCTTCAGGACGAAATTCTGCATTTTGATCCACTGCCGTAGTGGCTTGCCATCGAAACCAGCCCACGCATTGATTGAGCTTTCCGGCTTACCCCAGGGACCAATGGAAATCTCGTAATAAAACGTCATCCACTGATTCGCGGGATAAAGAAAGCAATCTTTTGCATTGGTCTTTCCGTACCAGCAATTGTAGTCCCCTTGCTCCAGCTTGCTGGGTGGGCTCCCATTGTTGGTCGCCAAGCCGCGCCCACCGCATTCCGTGTACATGATTGGAAATCCCGCGTGGTAATACTGCGCCGTGGTCAACTCCACTTCCCCGCAGGTGGCGCCTTCATTATGAAAAATCACCTGCTTCCATGTCGTGTCGCCCCAATCGTTTTTCAGCATCTCCGGCGAAAATCGCTCCCGGAACTGCACATAAAACGTGGCCCCCGGACCAAAGTCTCTGCCAAAGGGCTGGCGCCAGAATCCCGCCGCATTCTGGCCGGTATGGCCAAGAATTTCAAAGCGCAATGATCCTTCTCCAGAGGCTTTCTCTTCCCGGTCGAATTTTCCATGAATCATATTGTCGCCACCGGGATACAGCCCCGCGGCAGGCCATCTTGCCGCAATGTTAATCAAGGGAGAGTCAAATCCCTGACAGACCACAACACCCGCTGCATGACACCTGGCAGTGAAATCCTGCGGTTGCGTTTCAATTCTGCCTTCTTTGGGAGATGTGGAGTTTTGGTCTTCGGCGCCTTGTCCGGCCTGCTGTAACGACAGGTTGCTCTCAATCCGGCCCTGACTGGCTCTTTTTTCAAAAGCTAGTCCGCACACAACCAGTCCTACAAACAGAGCAACTCTCAAGAATTTCATTATTCCGCCAGTCTCACTCAATTCTGTCCTTCTTAACTTAATTATTGCCGGGGTGTGTGGGGGTAGCAACTGGTTTTACATTCGGCGCCAACCGCAGGAGAAAAGCATTTTGTTTCCAATCATTTATGAGGACGAATACGCCGAGGTGCGGAAGATAGCGGAATCGGCCAAATGTTCCATTCGCCTGCGCGGGCCCGGGGCCACCGGAATACGTCTCCGAAGAGCATTTACGCGTGTCGGGATGGAAGAGATGAATCGTGTCACCGCCGGCCCAGCCCACAATGAGTTTTCTCTCTGGTTCGTACGCGAGACCTGGGGACTGCGAGTAGAGCAAGAGCTCGCAACCAGTAACCTTTTGGGACCAATCTTCGACGGCGAACTTTGACTCTTCGCCAATGTCGACCGCCCATAGTTGCCCGGGCCCTCCCATCATGAAAAATAGCTTGCGGCCTGGATCAATCACCCCCGAGAGGTGATAGTCCATACCGGAGATTGACTTCAAACGCGTGTACTTATTTTGGGCAGGGTCGTAGCGGAAAAGAGAGGCCGTGTCAGAGAGGAACACCATTCCGCTGTTTGGATCGTGCTCGGCGATTGTGCCCGGATTGTTGGCCGGCCTATCTGCGGAATTCCGGTTCATATTCTTCCAATCTAATTTTGCGAGGTCGAGCGTCCAGGTCCCATCACTCATGAAACCGCATGCAGCCTTGCTTCCGCCATAGACGAACATTTTATCTTGATCCGGAAGATACGCTAACCCGCCGTAGGTGTGGCGAGCCGATGGTCTGCCGTCAGCATATTCCTCCGGGCAGCTCATAACGTTTGTTACTGGACTCGGTTCTGTAAGCCGCAGCATCACCATGTGGCTTAGATCCAAAGCATAAACCTCGTTCCCATAGTAAGCATTGTGCCCTCCGCCCCAGATGATTAGGCGGTCGCGCTTTGTGTCTGCGACTCCGCCATTCCATGCGCTGATGATGGTCCTACAGCCGCTATTTCCTTCAATCGAAGGATCCGCGGGACAAAGCGATGCCAGTTGCGTATTCGGGATTTGGTGCCACCCTGGGCTCGGGGAGAGGCCTTGAGCAACAACAGGTTCGAGCGCTTTGTTTTGACTTTCCGTAGTGAGCAGACATAGCACCGTCGCAAGCAACGGCATGACAACAAATGCATGAATGTCGGAAGATTGTCGCGGCCCCGGAATTCTCCACGTTTGGGGCGTTGCTGACGATCTCCATGGAGAGTAATGCATTTTGAAATCTCGGCTTTCCGCCGAATCGATCTTATCGTAGAACTTCGCCTCTGCGCTCTGCATCAAACACAGGATTCGCCATGGGCCCTCTCATTAAAATATGGAAAGCCGGACAAATCCGCAAACGGAATCCAAGGCCGTACTGGCTTGAGGTGTTCTTAGTTGTTGGGTGGAGCGACGGGTTGGGTGGAGACGATCAGTTCGTCGTACCAGGTATAGGCGGTGGGTCCGGCGCTGATGGTGGAACTTC
>WNFJ01147231.1_pt1 | contig 32915 bp, 28 predicted proteins | sample 5400461 | NCBI WGS metagenome assembly WNFJ01 (sample SAMN13153349, study PRJNA577476) | soil metagenome | isolation source: 115 cm saprolite on Douglas fir-dominated hillslope | place: USA:California | collected 2013-09-17
GTCGGTCTCTCCCGCGGCCAAGGCCCGCAGAATGCGAAGCCCGCTGGCACCTAGTAGATCGCTGACCACAATGATCTTAAGCTTTGTCCCGGGTGGGGAGCAGCGTAGCTGGCGCAACATGACCCGGATGAAACTGCAGCTCACGCGCGATCGGGTACGACTGCAGAACCAGATCGAATGTTTGTTGGAAGAGATGCGGATCAAGCTATCCATTGTGGTCAGCGATCTACTAGGCGCCAGCGGGCTTCGCATTCTGCGGGCCTTGGCCGCGGGAGAGACCGACCCCAAGCAACTGGCCCAGTTGGGAGACAAGCGGTTGCAATGTACCGAGGAGCAACTGGTGGATGCGCTGACGGGCAGGCCACAGCCCCTGCACCGAGAAATGCTGGCGTTACAACTGGAGCGGCTGCAGTTGATCGATCAGCAAATTGCCGAGCTCAATCGCATGATTGCGCAAGCCATGAAGCCGCATCAAGACGCCGTGATCCGACTGGCGGAAGTGCCCGGTTTGGGAGTGGATTCGGCGCAGCAGGTGATCGCGGAGGTGGGCGCCCAGGCCAGTACGTTCCCTTCGGCGGCAGAGTTGACCTCTTGGGTGGGAACCTGTCCCGGCAAGGAGGAAAGCGCCGAGCAGAACCACAGCAGTCGTTCCGCAAAAGGCAATAAATATCTGCGCCGAGTGCTGAATCAGGCGGCGCACGCTGCTGTCAAGAAGAAAGGCTCTTACTTTCAGCTGCTGTTCCGGCGTCTGCTGCCGCGGCTGGGCTATCAGTCTGCCATCTGGGCTATCGCCCATCGGCTCTGCCGTGTGGTTTGGAAGATCTTGCATGAGGGGTGCGATTTATCGAGCAAGGCTGCGAACCTGATCCCCAGACTAAGAAGAAACGCGCTCAAATGCTGGCGCGAGCGCTTCGCAAGCTTGGCTACGAGGTCGCAATCACACCGATAAACCCGGTTACCGCCACACACGGGTTGCAAGCGTAGAGGAGGATTTTCGACGGAGTGATACCGCCGGATTGGTATCAGTGAGCGGAGATGGCGAATTTCACAGTAATTTGGGCCTCGGTTTCGACCGCCTGTCCCGATGTGTAGTAAGGCTTAAAACGCCATTGCTTGACGGCTTCACGCGCGGCAGCAAAAAGAATCTCTGGACCACTGATTGCCTGGAGCTTCTGGATGTTCCCATCTTTGTCGATTTGAGCCAGCAATACCACTGACCCTTCCATCGTCTGTTGTTTCGCCAGCAGAGGACTCGCGGATCCTACCGGAGTCGATGCAAGTTCGACGACCCCGGACGAAAGGCGAATCTGTTCAGCCGCCGCTTTGACCTCGCCTGTACCATACCTAGCGTTGGCATCGACCACGTCAGGAGCCGCAAGAGTTTTGTCGTGTGAACCGAGATAAATGGAGTCATCGCGGGTGCCAATCATCTGATGGTGGCCACCACCAGATATCACTTCCACTGCGAGTGGCGACCTGATTGTGGATTCGGTGATGCCAGGAACCAATGTCAACTGTGCCTCAGACGCCGGTGGAGCGACGACATCGGCGCGATGTTTTGAGCTGGTTCGTCTCGATGTGGCGGGTCTGACGTGTGTCGGTTTTTCTGCACTCGTATCGGACGTGCTTACACCCACTTCGTTCGATGCGCCAGGCAGGATATTTCCGAACCAGTGATAGTACGCGAAGACCAGAGCGAAACCCCCGAGCACGGCCAAGGCAACGAGCATTCGGAGTAGCCACTTTTGCTTGGCAGCAGTCTCTAAGGCATTTAAGTTGATCTGCGGTTGGTAGCTTTGTACTGTCATGCGCACTCCGCCTCTCGGCCCTCGGCGAAGCCGCCACCTACTCTGCCCCGAACCGCTGGACCTGGGAGCGAGGACCTTAGAGGAAGGCAGGTGGGCCAATGCGAGACGGCCTAGACGGGCTATTACCCTTCCGCGCTAAGCATAATGATGCCGATCAGAGCAGTCAATCCCTCTAAAGGTGTATAAGGTGTATTGTCTGGATCGCTACTCCTTTCATGTAAGAATTTTCCATTCTCTGCTTCATGCCGGTTTTTCCCGGCGCACTAACATCGCCAATTACACTCATCGCCGGATTTCTGAATGTGGAGAGGGGAGAGATCCCGATTGACTCAGGCGAGCAGCCTCGCCGCGTCTTTCGCGTAATAGGTCAGGATCATGCTGGCTCCCGCGCGGCGGATTGAGGTCAGCGATTCCATCATCACGCGGTCGCGGTCAATCCAACCATTGCGCGCAGCGGCTTCAATCATGGCGTACTCGCCTGAGACCTGATACGCAGCAATCGGCACATCGAAACGCTCGCGCGCTGCAGCGATCACGTCAAGATAGGGCATGGCAGGCTTGATCATGACCATGTCCGCACCCTCTTCGATGTCAAGCGCAATTTCGCGTATGGCTTCGCGGACATTGGCGCCATCCATTTGGTAAGAGCGGCGGTCGCCGAACTGCGGCGCGGAATCCGCGGCCTCGCGAAAAGGACCGTAGAAAGCCGAAGCGAATTTCGCGGCGTAGGAAAGAATAGGAGTGTTCTCAAACCTTGCTTCGTCGAGGGTTTTGCGAATAGCGGCCACCCGACCATCCATCATGTCGGATGGCGCGATGATGTCTATGTCTGCTCGGGTCAGCGAGACAGAAGTTCGGGCGAGCAGCTCGAGGGTGGCGTCGTTCAGGATTTCGTACTCGGTTCCCGCGACTGGCGGAGTTGCGATCGCGGCCCCGAGCGGCCGTGGACTGGAAGGCTTCACGACTCCACAATGGCCATGCGACATGTATTCGCACAGGCAGACGTCACCGATTAATACCAGGTCGGGAATCTCACGCTTAATGGCCCGGGCGGCACGCTGCACAATTCCGTTCTCCTCCCAGGCGCCAGTTGCGACCTCGTCCTTTTTTTCGGGCAAACCGAACAGGATGACTGCAGGGACGCCGAGCGAATGGGCATCCGCCGCTTCCCGGACCGCCTCGTCCACCGATAAATTAAAGACCCCCGGCATAGACCGGACTTCCTTGCGGACACCTTCGCCTGGGCAAACAAACAGAGGGTAAACGAAGGCCTCCGGGGTGAGCCGGGTCTCGCGCACCATGGAGCGCAGAGCGGCCGTGCGACGGAGTCGGCGGAGGCGGGTAGCCGGGAAAGCCATGGGGAAATTCTAGCAGGAAGGTTGGAACTCAGACTGTCCCAGACGAGGCGTCGGGCTACACGAAACATGTAGGGGCAGAGCCTGTCCTGGGCGAAGTCGAAGGATGCCCTGCCCCTCGCTCTGCCTCTTCGGCGAGGTTCCAGTAACATACACATCATGCAGCCTCTGCAAAATACGAGCGCCAGGGTCCTGGAATTCGATTCTTTGCTTGATCTGCTGCGCGGCTACTCCGCTTCCGATCTGGGGCGGGCTCGACTGGCTGCTATGGCTCCTTCCGCGGATCTCGCGTGGATTCAGAATCAGCACCAGCTCACGGCGGAAATCCGCGAGTTTCGTCGCGTCGGCGGGAATTTCAACTTTGCTGGATTGGTAGAGATTTCAGAATTGCTGGACAAGGCACGCATCTCCGGTTCGGCACTTGAAACGGTTGAGATTCTGAGCGTGATCACGGTTGTAGATCGGGCGGCTGAGTGGCGGGCAATTGCCATCAATCCTCCGCAGGGCATGAAGCAAGATTGGACGGCGGTTGGGGAACTCTCCTTGAGCATCACCGACTTCACGGAATTCCTGCGCAGTTTTCGTAACAAAATACTTCCTGACGGGACTCTAGATGATCGGGCGTCTCCGGCCCTGGCGGCTTTTCGGCGAGACGTTGAAAAACAGAAGCGCGGCATTCAGGACTCGCTGCGGAGTTACTTGCGGCGGCTGGCTGAAGGTGGCGCGGTGCAGGATGAAGTGGTCACCATCCGCGGCGAACGATTTGTGATTCCGGTCAAAGCTGAACACAAGCGGCGGGTGCAGGGTGTGGTACATGGAGCGAGTTCGAGCGGTCAGACAGTGTTCGTCGAGCCGCTTGAAACCATCGAGCAGAACAATGAGCTGGTGCGACTGCTCGAGGACGAATTGGCTGAAGTGCATCGCATTCTGCTCGAAATGACGCGGCGAATCGGCGAGCGGGCGGCGGAGATCGCGATTGCGCTAGGCATCCTGGCGGAGCTCGAGTTGCAGTTTGCCAAGGCGCGATTTGCGGAGGAGTACGACTGTGTTGCGCCGATTATCAGTGACGAGGTCAATTCCTCGCGCTTGATCTTGAGAGATGCGCGGCATCCGTTGCTGGAGAGGAATCTGAGAAGAAAAGCAACGGCGTCGGACAAGAGTGTCCGACCCACACAAGACAGACCCACGCAGTCCGTGGTTCCTATTACGATTGAGCTTGAAGGAGAGCGGCGGGAGCTCATCATCACTGGGCCGAACACCGGCGGAAAAACAGTCGCCCTTAAGACGACCGGCTTGCTCGCACTCATAGCCCAGGCTGGAATTCCAGTTCCCGCGAGCCGCATGGAGATGCCTGTGTTCGACGCGGTGCTCGCCGACATTGGCGATTACCAATCCATCGCGCAGAACCTTTCGACGTTTTCTGCGCATGTCACCAACATTGATTTCATCTCGCGGACAACGACGCCGCGATCGCTGGTGCTGCTGGACGAGTTGGGATCGGCCACCGATCCGGAAGAAGGCGCTGCCCTGGCGGTGGCGATAGCCGACCATTTCTTGCGGGCCGGTTGCCTCACCATAATCTCCACGCATCACACTTCGCTTAAGGTCTTCGGCACGAATTCTCAGGGAGTGGTGAACGCAGCAGTTGGATTCGATGAAGCCACTCTAAGGCCTACATACGAGCTCAAGATGGGCGTGCCAGGGGCGTCGGCTGGAATCAATATTGCCCAGCGGCTTGGGCTGAATGCCGAAATTATCCAATCCGCGCGCTCTCGGCTGGGGACGGAGACGCGAGATGTAGCGCAGTTTCTCGACCGGCTACACCTTGAAATACGCGAGGCCGAAGCCGAACGCTTGCGCCTGCGTGGAAAGGAGGAAGAGTTGGGCCGGGAGAGGGCCCGGCTGGCATCGGACGGCAAACGTGAACAGCAAGACAAGGTAAGGGAACTCGAAAAGAAAGTTGAGACTCTGTTGAGGGACTTCGAATACCACGCGCGCGAAGCCGTGAATGCGATTCAGGACCGGGCGGCCGCGCAGAAGCTCTCCAAAGACGCCGAGCGGCGAATTGCGAAGTTGCGACGGGACTTCCGGGAACAGTTTGACTCGACGGTCGTAGCACATGTGAGTGGAGCAGACAGAGGAGATCCCAACGCACAGCCGCAAGTAGCACGCCATGTCTCTGAAGGCGATTTTGTAAAGTTAAAATCGGTGGGCCGGAATGCGAAGGTCACGCGCCGCCTGGATGAAAGCCATTTCGAAGTTGAAGTTGGCGCTATGAAGATGAGGATCGCAAGGGAAGACATTGCCGAAGTAGTGACCCGGGTATCAGAGACGCCGGTTAGAGCAGCGCGCGCGCAGGGCGTCTCGGTATTGCTCGAAAATGAATCCGCTAACGCGCCCTCAGAGATCAACGTGATCGGTCATACTGTGGATGAGGCCACGCGCGAGGTGGAAAAGTTCGTTGACCGGGCATTCCTGGTGGGGCTGCCGCGAGTGCGAATTGTCCACGGCAGCGGCATGGGAATTCTGCGGAAGGCGCTGCGGCAGTTTTTGCAACAGCATCCGCATGTCGAGAAAGTCTCTGAGCCCCCGCAACATGAGGGCGGAGGCGGGGCTACAGTGGCGGAACTGAAGGTGTAGGAAAATCGTGTAGGGGCAGGTGCCCTCACCTGCCCACCCGAGCGTCGCTCGGGCCAAGTGGCGAGCAAGGCTCGCCCACCCAGACGAGGGCGTCTGGGCCTACATGGATTGTGGCAAATGCTAAGAATTCGCTCGACAACTCGTGAAGATGTGCCTGTCTTGCTATTGCTGATCCGCGAATTGGCAAAGTACGAGAAAAAGCCGCACAAGGCTATCGTTACCGAAGACGACCTGCTGCGCGACGGATTTGGCCCACATCAGAAGTTTCGCGCGCTGATTGCCACTTGGGAAGAGGAGCCGGCGGGGTACGCATCGTTCTTCTACTTCTATTCCACATTTCAGGGACGCCCGGCCCTATTTCTCGAAGATCTGTTTGTGCTCGACAAATTCCGCGGCAAGGGGATTGGAAAGGTGCTGCTTGCCGCGGTGGCGAAGCTTGCGATCGACGAGAACTGTTTCGGCCTGCGCTGGGAGGTGCTGGATTGGAACCGTCCGGCGATTGACTTTTATGAGAAGTTGGGCGCGGATTTCCTGAATAACCGCAAAGTAGTGGCGATGACTGGCGAGGCTTTGCGAAGCGTTGCTGAGGGAAAATGAAAGCCGGGTTCGCCACGGAGACACGGAGGCACGGAGAAATTCCTTTCTGGTTTCTCCGTGCCTCCGTGTCTCCCTGGTGAATGCTGATTTCAGGTTTCTGTGATGAATAGCGTAAAAATCATTGGCGCGGGACTAGCAGGGTCGGAGGCGGCGTGGCAGTGCGCTCGGCGAGCGGTGCAAGTCGACTTGTGCGAAATGCGTCCGGTGCGCACCACGCCCGCGCACCAGACTGGAGACTTCGCTGAGTTGGTTTGCTCCAACTCGCTCAAATCTGACAGCGAGAACACGGCGCCGTGGCTGCTGAAAGAGGAGATGCGGCGCACCGGATCGCTATTAATAGACATCGCGCGGCAATGCGCAGTCCCGGCAGGGCATGCGCTGGCGGTGGATCGGGCAACGTTTGCGGCGAGAGTAACCGAGGCGATCTCGCGTGAGCCGCTGATCAACATTCGACGAGAAGAAGTTACACAAGTCCGTGAGGATAAAATCACGATCATCGCGACGGGGCCCCTGACTTCTGATGCGTTGGCGGAGGAGATTGCGAGGCTGAGCGCGCCGATACTCAACTCCGGCAGTTCGCGGGTGGGGGCGCTCGCGCCACACGAGCAGTCCCACAATCTGTACTTCTACGATTCGATCAGTCCGATTGTCGAGGCCGATTCGATTGACATGTCGAAGGTTTATCTAGCTGCACGCTACGACAAAGGGTCGGCGGACTACATTAATTGTCCGATGTCGAAGGACGAGTACGACCGGTTCTATGATGCGGTGGTTGCGGCGGAGGCAGTCGAGGCAAAAGACTGGGAGAAACTGAACTACTTCGAAGGCTGCCTGCCGATCGAGGAAATTGCCAGGCGCGGGCGCGACACGCTGCGTTTCGGTCCGATGAAGCCGGTGGGGCTGAATGATCCACGGAGCGGGAAGCGGCCGTACGCGGTTGTGCAGTTGCGACAGGAAAATCTGCGAGCCGATTCGTACAACCTGGTCGGTTTTCAGAATCACTTGAAGTTCGGCGAACAGGCGCGGGTGCTGCGGTTAATTCCCGGGCTGGAGAATGCGCGCTTTTTGCGTTTCGGCCAGATCCATCGCAATACCTACATCAATTCGCCCATGCTGCTGAATCCGACTTTGCAGATGAGAGAACACCCAGCAGTTCTGTTCGCAGGGCAGATTTGTGGAGTGGAAGGGTACGTCGAATCGATCGCAACCGGCATGCTGGCGGGAATTCATGCTGCGGCGCTGGTTTCAGGTGAAGCTTCGGTGCCGCCGCCGCCGCGCGCGACCGCGCTAGGATCGCTGGTGAACTACATCACTCAGGCTGATCCGAAGAAGTTTCAGCCGGCGAATATTACGTTTGATCTTTTGCCCCCGCTGGAAAAGAAGATTCGCGACCGGCAGCAGAGGCATAAGACGCAGTGCAAGTTGGGGCTGCGCGAGTTGCAAGGATGGCTGGAGCTCGCGACCGCAGCTCGGGGACTTATACCGGCGTCTTAGCGATCTTGCTGCGGCGCCAGCGAAGCGCAAGTACTCTTCCGATGACCAGCCATTGAAAGCTGCCAGCAAGGAGTAGTTCAGCCGCCGCAATATACGACGCCTCATAGGTCCCTAAGTGGGCAAGTCGGGTGAGTGGAGAGACGAGGAGCTCGGCTAGGCTGGCTGCCAGTCCTGCTGGTAGATCCGCAAAAATCAGGGACTTTACAATCTTTGGCTCGTAGTAAAAGTGAAAGAATCGCCCGGCGAATACCGTAAAATCGGCGCCCTCGAGGGTGTCTCTGAACTGCGCGGCAACGCCAGAGGCGGGGCCCATGCTCGCAATGGCCGCGAAAAACCATGCCGCGTGAAGGCACGCGAACACCCACGCCATGGGACTGCGAAAGCAGTCAACAAAGAACCGCCTTATCCTTACTCAGCGTTTTGTGACCTGAGCCATCGTATATTCGGACACCGGACGATGCATTTTAGGTCCTGGAGGCCCGCGCGGAATGAAGAAATTCGGCCGGCGAAACGCTGCCTGAGTCCCAGTTCGCCTCGGCCAAAAGCAGGTTCCTCGTCGCATTTCGCTCCTCGGAAGGATAGGTCGCGGGGGCGAGCTTCAAATGAAACAAATCCCGTTCGGCTTGCGTACTTCCCACAAGGGGACGCCTCCACCCAGCTTACTTTCCGCCCGGGCAAGCGTCCAACCCTGAGCCGCAAATATGGCCATGGTCCTGCGCGATCTCATTTGCGATGTCTTTCGCACCCTCTGGTCGCATAAGCTGCGCACGTTTCTGACCATGTTTGGTATCGCCTGGGGAATTGTCTCGATTGTCCTCATGGTGGCGGCCGGCGAAGGCCTGCGCAAAGGGCAGGAAGAGCAGTCGATGACTTTGGGCAAAGACATCATGATTGTTTTCCACGGGCGCACCAGCCTGCAGGCCGGAGGGACGCGTGCCGGGAGGGTGGTGCATTGGGAAGACGCTGATGTGCAGGCGGTGCAGGCCGAGGCGCCCGATTGCCAGTATGCGCTTCCGGAGTTGGAGCAGGGAGACGTCCGCACGCATAGCAACTACAACAACGCGGCATTCCTGGTGAGCGGTTCTTATCCGGAGTTTGGGGAAATCCGCAGTCTGAATGTTGGGCAAGGCCGTTTCTACAATTGGGACGACCAGAGGGAAGCGCGGCGGGTGGCGTTTCTGGGGACTGATGCCGCCAAGCAGCTCTTTCCTGAGGGGCGCAATCCGCTCTGGGAGAACGTTTATCTGAATGACATTCCTTATCTCGTGATCGGCGTGATGGCGAAGAAGAAGCAGGATTCGAGCTACGACGGCTGGGACGTGAACAAAGTTTTCGTCCCATTTGGCGCAATGCGGCGAGACTTCCCTGACAAACCTCCGGCGACGGCGCGCACCTTTGATCAGTTATTAGTTACCCCAAAGTCGGTGCAGCAGCACGAAGCTTGCAAGCATGAGGTGCGTGCGGCGTTAGGCAAAATGCACAACTACGATCCCACCGACAAAGAGGCGTGTCCGATCTGGGACACCGTGCAAGAGGCGAAGGCTTTCACGCAGATGACCGATGGGATGAAGTACTTTCTGGGCGCAGTTGGGTTCGTGACCCTGTTCCTGGGCGGAATTGGTGTGATGAACGTAATGATGGTCGCGGTGCGCGAGCGGACACGAGAGATTGGAGTCAGGAAAGCGTTGGGTGCCCCGGCACATGCGATCCTCAAGCAGTTTTTTATTGAGGCACTGGTGATTGCGTTATTCAGCGGAGCTGTGGGTCTGGGCATCGCCTACGGCCTGTGCTGGCTGGTGGACCTTCTACCGATGCCCGACTTTTTTGCGGGGTTTTTGCCTACGTGGAAGTCGGGACTGATGGCTTGCGGGATGTTAGGGGCGATTGCGGTCCTTTCCGCGCTTTTTCCGGCCCGCAGAGCAGCTTCGGTGGATCCGATTGAGGCGTTGAGATTTGAGGCGGGAGGATAAAAGAGTGGCTGGTGGTTAGTTGTCAGTGGTCAGTGAGATCTAGAAACCTCCGGTCGGGCGCCTTAATCCACGAAAACTGGCGACTGACTTCTGATCGAGACATGACCACTGATAACTAGCCACTAACCACTGTTTCTATGCTGACTGAAATCATTCGCGAAGCTTGGGTGGCGCTGAAGCGCAACTACACGCGCAGCCTGCTGACGATGCTGGGCATTGTCTGGGGCATCGCGACAGTCACTCTGCTGATCGCCTACGGGAGCAGCTTCCGAAGCATTCTGGTCGGCGGCTTTAACGCGTTCGGCAAAAGTGTTGTGATTTGCTGGCCGCAACAGACTAGCGAGCAGCCGGGAGGCCAGCGTGCCGGCAAGAAAGTTGTGCTGGAGCAGGCCGATCTGGACATTGTGAAAGCCACGGCTCCTCTGGTGAAATACGCCTGCCTCGAAACCGTGCGGCGTCCGGGGATCGCCTATCAAGACCGGTTGGTGGGGACCGCGGCTATTCGCGGAGTCTGCCCTGAATATGGCGAGATGCGCAACGAAGTTCCTTCTGAAGGTCGCTGGCTTAATGCCAGCGATGAGATCGAGCGGCGGCGGGTATGCTTCCTGGGCGGAAGAATTCGTGAGCAGCTTTTCAGTGGGCGCCCAGCCGTGGGTGAGACGGTATCGATTGCCGGGGTAAGATTCACTGTGGTTGGGGTGATGGCGCGAAAGATCCAGCTTAGCAATTACTTCTCGAGTGACGACGAGTCGGTTTGGATTCCCTATTCCGCAGCAGGCGACCTCTGGAACACGCGATATGCGGCGGTGCTGGTATTTGCGCCCATTGCTCCTCAATTCGAGAAGAAAGCCATGGCCCAAGTGCTTGCGGCGATTGCTACCCGCCAGCAGTTTTCGCCTACTGACAAGAAGGCTTTCCAGATGTTCGGCCGCGATGAGTTCCGCCCTGTGATTGATGCGATCACCATTGGACTTGAGGTGCTGCTCGCTTTTGTTGGCGCGCTGACGCTGGGCATCGGCGGCGTTGGAGTGATGAACATCATGCTGGTGTCGGTCGAAGAACGCATTCGTGAAATCGGATTGCGACGTGCGTTGGGCGCGAAAAAGATCCACATCAAGCTGCAGTTTCTCGCAGAAACTTTGCTGCTCATGCTGCTGGGTGGTGCGATTGGCGTGATCGTGTCTTATGTTGTAGCCGCCGCTGTCGGGACACTTCCCCTGATGGGGCCGCTGTTTGAAGACGACTCCGGTAAAGGCGACATTCACCTGCACATCTCGATGATGACCCTGGCCGTCTCGACGATGGTGCTGCTATTCGTAGGCGTGGTGAGTGGGCTGGTTCCGGCCATGCGCGCGTCAAAGCTGGATCCAGTAGAAGCACTGAGATACGAGTAAGAATTGAATCATTGAGCGATCGAATCATTGAACGGCGTCTCAGTGATTCAATCCCCCGATGATTCAATGGTTCAATTCTTGCGCTTCCAATCAAACCTCCGGCCCACGATGCATTTCACGATTAGATGATCGGTTGAGCCGGTCATACCGACGCCCACTCCGAAGTTGAATTCCCACTGCGGGCCAAAATCGATATCAACGGAAGGAAAGATCTGCTGTTGCTGTTCGCGCAGCGGATCGAAACCGGTAAGTGGGCCGTAGGATGCATAGTATTCGAGTCCGCCAGCGATGCGTTTTGTGAAATCGAGACTGACCTTGGCGTTAGGCGAAAACTCCACGCCTTTGTCGACGCTAGGGCCATGCCAGGAGCGGTCGAGCGTGGGATTGAAGCTCAAGTACCAGCGGCCGAGCTTGCGGTCCACGATTGGCCGGATTTCCCAAGTCCACGTATCAGCAGAGAAAGCGGCGCGCTGGTAGCCAATTTCGTTGGAGAGACTCACCCCCACAGGCCAGTGCCACGATTCGGGAACTCTGACTCTTGGCCGGATGTGGTCACCCACCCACTTCCAGCCGCCATCCGGTTGGATCGTCGTGAAAATGTAAAAGCCGGTTTCGAACCAGTCATTAACTCCCTGCGTGATTTCGACGGTCTCGTGTTCCGCATGGTTGGTCGGCTGCACGCCTTCAACTACGGTCTTGCTTCCATTCACCGTGAAATTGGAATGCAGTTCGATCATGGTGTGCCCCGGGGCGACGGTGTCATAGCTGTAAACCTGGATTTCATAATTGTCTTGGGCGTCGGCGAGGGATGCGGCGATCGCGAGCATGGTCGTGAGCAGGACGACAGAGCGGAGCATGACAATTGGAATGAAATTTTGGGAGTGGGGATGCAGAAGTTTATGTCTAACTCTATTTTTGATCGCTTCTTCACTCACCATGATGTCATCCCGAACTCGCCGAAGGCGAGAGAAAGCCTGCCCTGAGGGCAGTCGAAGGGGATCTTACGTCAGAGTGCATCGGCGATGTCCTTATCGGGATCGACGAGGGCTTGCGGCAGGATTAGTCCTGCGTGCGGCGCTGCCGGTCTGTGAGCATCGTACGGTCCCCTTCGACTGCGCTCAGGGCAGGCTCTCTCCCGTCCCGGTGGACGAGTTCGGGATGACATCGCGTCTTAGTTTGGTGAAGTGAATCGGAACTAATGTTTCGGCGGGAGTGTCCAATCCTTCAGACACGCGCGTGCTTGAGAGGAGCTTCACATGGCATTCTCGACAGCAGGCGGTGGTCCGCTCAGAGCAGAGATCAACATCACGCCGATGATTGATATTTTGCTGGTACTCATCATTGTCTTCATGGTGGTCGTCTCGATGTCGCAACAGAAAGGGCTGGATGCGCAGATTCCGCAGCCGGCGCCGAAAGACACGCGCCCGGAGCCAATTGACCACACCATTGTGATTCAAATTGCATGGTTAGGGGACACGGCCTCCAGCGTTGAAAATCAATGAGGAAGAAGTGAATTGGGACAACCTTCACGACCGGCTGTCCGATATTTTCAAGCAGCGAATCGAACGAGTGGCATTCGTGAAAGGCGACGATGATGTGGATTTCCAGTATGTGGCTGACGCAATTGCGATTGCTCGGGGGTGGAGAGGATTGGACTGCTGACGAGGACTGGGCCTGAGAGTCCGTGATCTAACTTCTGGCCCTTACTTTAATCCAGATCGGCGCTCCGACAAATCCGAATGCTTTCCGGATCTGATTTTCCAGGAATCGTTGATAAGAAAAATGCAGCTTCACCTGGCGGTCGGTGAATAGGATAAAAGTTGGTGGCGAGACGGCGGCCTGGGTCAGGTAGAGGATTTTCACACGCTGGCGAACCGGCACGGCGGCGCGGTCGAAATCGACATGCTTCAGGAAACGGTTCATCTCGCCGGTTCCGATGCGCTTGCGACGCTCGGCGGCGACTTCTTCAAGGGTAGGGAAAATCTTGTCCACGCCTTTGCCGCTGACCGCGGAAATGAAAAGCACGGGAGCATAGTTCAGAAATTTCAGCTCGTCACGGAGACGCTGCTCGTAGGCTTCGCGATCGGTGGGTAGTTGCTTGTGTGGCCTTCGACTGTTTGGCGCGGACGCCCTCGTCCGCGATTCTGTCTGCCCTGAGCTTGCCGAAGGAGCGCCTGCCCCAAACAAATCCCATTTATTCACAACAATAATTACGGAGACTCCGCTCTCGTGAGCGTATCCGGCGATGGCGGCGTCGAGCGCGCTGACTCCTTCGGTGGCGTCGATCACTAGCAGAGCGATATCTGCGGCTTCGAGATGTTTGCGCGCCATGACCACCGAAAGCTTCTCGGCCATCAAGTGGGTCTTGCCCTTGCGGCGGATTCCGGCGGTATCAATAAAGCGAAACGTTTTACCATCACGTGTAATGAGTTCGTCCACCGCATCTCTAGTAGTGCCAGGGATAGGAGAGACAATCGAGCGTTCTGCGCCAGTGAGCTTGTTGAGAAGAGTGGATTTGCCGACGTTGGGATGGCCGATGATGGCGACTTTGACTTCCGTCGGTCGCTGGTCGTTGGTCGCTGGCAGTTCGTCGGTCTGCGGTCTTCCGTTGTCGTCCTGCAGTTCGTCGTCGGTCTTGAGTCGTCGGTCGTGGGTCACCAATTGATCGTCGGCCGCCTGCTCCAGCCTTCGCGTAGAACGGGAAGAACGCGGTTTTCGATCTTGAAATTTCTCTGTGTCCCCTGTGTCCTCCGTGGTTGAGGTTGTTCCTTCGGGAAGCATCTCGATCACAGCGTCCAGCAACTCATCAATGCCGCGGCCATGCTCAGCTGAGATTGGAAAAAGATTTCGGATTCCGAGCCGGTGCAGGTCGTCGGCCAGCGATTCTTGTTTTTGGCTGTCAACTTTGTTCGCAGCGAGGAACAGAGGTTTGCCAGTTCGCTGGAGCAGACGTGCGAGTTCGAGATCGGGGGCGGCGAGTTCACTGCGTGCGTCCACTACCATCACGATGGCGGCAGCTTCGTCGAGCGCGACTCGGGCCTGGCGGAAGATTTCGGAAGGAATGAAATCGGTGTCGTCCGGGAGGATGCCGCCGGTATCCACCACGCGCAGGTCGTGCCCACGCCAGTGCGCATCTCCGTAAAGGCGGTCCCGGGTGATGCCGGGTTCGTCGCCGACTATGGCGCGGCGTGATCCCACGAGCCGGTTGAAAAGCGTTGACTTGCCGACGTTGGGACGGCCGACGATGGCGATAAGGGGAGTCTGCGTCAAATTAGAGGAGGACTGGGTCAAAGTTATCCATGAACATGTAGGGGCAGGTGCCCTCACCTGCCCAGCCGGCTCGAAGAGCCAGCTTATGCGTCAGTCTTGCCGCGTGAGGCTATCGAGCTTTGCTCGACCGGGCAGAAGAGGGCGGCTGCCCCTACATGGTCTGTTGTGTCCTAACACCGCCCTGTGCTGATTCTAGCGTCGCAGCTATTATAGAGACTCGGTGTCCTTGAGTTCCCAGCCCGCGTCTGCCGCAGCCTCCAGCCGTTCCGCGACGAGTGGTACCTCACTCTATCAGTTCTTCGCTCCGGGAGGACTGCTCTCGCGCACGCATCCGGCTTACGAATTCCGGCGCGGACAGTTGCAGATGGCGCAAGCGGTTGAGCAGGCAATTGAAGAGCGGCGGCATCTCATCGTGGAAGCCGGCACCGGTACTGGGAAAACACTGGCCTATTTGTTGCCCGTGATTCGATCGGGCAAGCGCGTCATCATTTCGACGGGAACCAAGAACCTGCAGGAGCAGCTCTTCCACAAAGACATTCCATTTCTTGAACAGGCACTTTTTCCAGAAGGTAATCGCAAGCTCAGCGTCTGCTACATGAAGGGGCGCAACAATTATTTGTGTCGCAAGAAACTGTACGACCTAACTGGGCAGCCGGGGCTCAGTGGGCTGGATGAAATCGAGCAATACCGCGCCATTGCTGCCTGGGAGCAGACGACGCAGAGCGGCGATCGCGCTGAGCTGACGTCATTGCCCGAAGCCAGCGCGCTTTGGCACAAGTTGGATGCGCGCGCCGACACCTGCCTGGGACAGAAGTGCAGCTCTTGGGACAAGTGCTTCGTAACCGAAATGCGGCGGCGCGGGATGGAGAGTGACATCCTCATCGTGAACCATCATTTATTCTTCGCCGACTTGGGGATTAAGCAGCAAGCCGATCACGCGCCCGATGCGGGAATCCTGCCGGATGCGGGCACGGTCATCTTCGACGAAGCCCACGAACTGGAAGATGTGGCTGGCAGCTATTTCGGAATTTCGGTGAGCGCGGCGCGGCTGGAAGAACTTTGCAGCGATGTCGAAGCGTCCGTGCAGCGCAACAAGATGTACATGGCTTCGCTGTCGGGCGCGATCAAGAGCCTGCGTGAGCGCTCAGGATTTTTCTTTTCTCTGCTTCCGGAAGGAGAGGGGCGGTTTGCTTTCGAAAACCGGCGCGACTTTCTGGAAAAAAATGGCGATGAATTCGTCGGACTGAGGCAGTCACTGGTGCGGCTGGGCGCAGAAATCGAAAATCTGCCATCGAAGCCAGAAGAAGTTTTTGCCTTCACCCGGAGGGCGCAGGAACTGCAAGTGCAGCTTGGATTTCTGATGGAATCGGAAGACAAGAACACTGTGTTTTGGATTGAGCGCAGGCGCGGCGGCCGCGAGAAGATTTCACTGCAGGCCACGCCCATCGACGTCGGCCCCATCCTGCGCGAGTGCCTGTGGTCGAAGCTGGAAAGTTCGGTCCTGACTTCGGCAACGCTGGCAGTTGGTGAAGGTTTTGACTACATACGTGGACGACTAGGGATCGAGCACGCGCGCGATTTGGTTCTGCCTTCGCACTTTGACTATCAGAACCAGGCGCTGTTGTATGTGCCTCCTGATTTGCCGGATCCGCGCACTCCTCAGTTTGGGGCGAAAGCGGCGGATCGGATCCGGCGGCTGCTCGAAATCACCCGTGGGCGAGCATTTGTCCTGTTCACCAGCTATGCCCAGATGAGGGATATTTATCAACGGCTGCTGGGCGAAGTGGAGTTCCCGATGCTGCTGCAAGGGGACGCGCCGAAGAGTGCGCTGCTAGAAGAGTTTCGTCTGACCCCGAATTGCGTACTGTTTGCGACGTCTTCATTCTGGCAGGGTGTAGATGTGCAGGGGGAACAACTCAGTTGTGTAATCATCGACCGTTTGCCGTTCGCAGTGCCGTCCGATCCGGTTGTCGCGGCGCGCATCAAGGCAATCGACGCCGAGGGCGGAAACGCGTTCTTTCAGTACCAGGTCCCAGCTGCGGTGATTACGCTGAAGCAAGGGTTTGGCAGGCTGATCCGGTCGCTGAATGATCGCGGACTGCTAGCGCTGTTAGATAATCGAATTTTGAAGAAACAATACGGGCGCGTGTTCGTGGAAAGCCTGCCGGATTATAAGAGGACGACGGAGTTGGGGAGAGTCGAAGAGTTTTTTGGAATCCCCTTATCATCGTAATCTCGCGCAGTTTCTAGCGATACAATAAGGGCAGAGAAATCGGGGTGTTTTCCGGCCTCCCACGAGGGTTCATGTTTGAAGTCACTGTAGAAGATTCGTTTGCTGCGGGACATTATTTGCGTAACTACAAGGGCAAGTGCGAGAACCCGCATGGGCACAACTACAAGGTGAGGGTGACGCTCGCGGGCGAAGATCTCGACAAAGCCGGACTGTTGCTCGATTTCAAGGATTTGCGCGAGGTGCTGAAGCATGTGATTGACCGGCTCGATCATCAGATGATCAATGATCTGGAGCCGTTCACGGAACTGAATCCGTCGGCAGAGAACCTGGCGAAATATTTCTACGACGAAGCGACCGGTCGACTTCGCCAGGTGACTAACGGGCGCGTGTGCGTCAAAGATGTAACCGTATTTGAGACAGATTCGACGACTGCGAAGTATTCAGAATGAGGAAGCTGCTACCTACTAGTCACTAACTTCTAGCGATCCTCGCTGAGTGATTGCTAGCGGCTAGGAGCTAGAGGCTAGTAGCTGCGCTTCATGCAGATCACTGAAATCTACAAGTCGCTCCAGGGGGAATCCACGTACGCGGGGCTGCCATGCGTATTCGTGCGGCTGACCGGGTGCAATCTGCGCTGCTCGTGGTGCGATACCGAATACAGTTTCTACGGCGGGAAGCAGCTGACTCCGCAGCAGGTCTTCGATGAAGTGGAGCGCTTGAGCCCGGCTGATGGACTGGTCGAGATCACAGGCGGAGAACCGATGCTGCAGGAGCGGGAATTGGTTCCGCTGATGCAGCGGTTTCTGGATGCGGGTTATAAGGTGCTGCTGGAGACGAGTGGGGAACGCCAGCTGGAACCTGTGCCGGCGGGGGTCGTGAAGATCGTCGACGTGAAGTGTCCGGATTCAGGCGAGAGCGGCACGTTCCAGATGGAAAATTTGCTGTTCTTGCAGCCTCACGATGAAATCAAGTTTGTGATCAGCGGTCGTCTGGACTATGAGTTTGCGCGCAACTTCACGGCGCAGCAGTGCTTGGCAACTCGGGTGAACGCGGTCCTTTTCTCGCCAGCGTTTGCAAAGGATGCCTCGGGTGCGCGAGATGCATCCAAATGCCTGCTGGATCCGCAGCGGCTGGCGGAATGGATGTTGGAAGACAACGTTTCGGCCCGGCTTGGGTTACAGATTCATAAGCTGATCTGGGACCCGGCGCTGAAGGGAGTTTAGGAGCGATTGCAGATTTTAGATTGCCGACTGGCCCCAGCGTTTCAATCTGCAATCTAAAGTCCGCAATCTGAATCGGCCCGTGATGGCTTCGGTACACACTAAATCCCAGGCGGTGGTTCTCCTCAGTGGAGGCATGGACTCCTGTGTCTGCGCGGCCCTGGCCGTTCGCGATAACGATGCAGCGGCGATTCATATCCGCTATGGGCAACGCACAGAAGAACGCGAGCTGCAATCATTTCTCGCGGTGTGCGGGCGGCTCGGCATTCGCGACCGTCTGGTGGTACGAAACGAGGCCTTAAAGCTGATTGGCGGGTCGGCGCTGACGGACGAAAACATCGCAGTTCCCGAGTCTCGCGAGCTTGGACGCGATATTCCGGTGACCTACGTTCCGTTCCGCAATGCCCATTTCCTCTCGGTCGCGGTGAGTTGGGCCGAGGTGTTGGGAGCATCTAAAATATATGTTGGCGCGGTGGAGCAAGACAGTTCCGGCTATCCGGATTGCCGGCCTGCGTATTACCAGGCTTTCAATGAAGTGATTAAGACGGGGACAAAGCAAGGCAGCATCGAAGTGGTGACGCCGTTGATTGCTATGCGGAAAGCTGAGATTGTGCGGCTGGGTCTTGAACTGGGCGCGCCTTTCGATTTAACGTGGTCGTGCTATAGCCGTGAAGACCGCTCCTGCGGAATTTGTGATAGTTGCGTGTTGCGGCTGCGGGCATTTCAGGAAGCCGGGGCGGTAGACCCGCTTGCGTATGCTGCAGTGGCTCAGACGGTATGAAATTTGGCGGCTGCTTGCTCTTTATCTCACGCAGCCCCCAGGAGACTTCAATGAGGAAAAATTTGGTTTTGTTGATGCTGCTTGCAATCTTGTGCGCTGTTTCTGTGGCTCCGCTGGCTGCACAAGTGACCGGAGCCTATGGCACTGTGAAAGGTGTTTGCAAAGACGCGGAAGGAAAGCCCATCGTCGATGCTCAAGTGGTCTGGCACAACGAGGAAAGCGGCCGCACCTACAACTTGAAGACCAACAAGAAAGGTGAATATTTCTCGCTGGGGATTGAACCCACGACCGGCAACCCTGGGAACCACAAATATACCGTCACCTTGATCAAAGATGGCAAGGTGCTGGACACGAAGAAGGAAGTTGCAGTTAGCGTGGACGAGATCACTCAGGATTTTGACCTGAAGCAAGAACAGGAGCAGACGATCCAGGACACCGCGAAGCAGCACGGCCTCACGCCCGAACAAGTGAAACAGATGCAAGAGGCGCGGGCAAATGCGGAAAAATACAACACGAACATCAAAGCCATCAATGAGAAGCTCAAGGTCGCCACTGCAGCAACCCAGGCGAACCCACCGGACTATGATGCCGCCATCGCTTCCCTGACTGAGGCAACGCAGATGGGGCCCGATGAGGACCTGTTGTGGTTTCGCCTCGGGAACGCTTATTTGGAATCTGCCAAGAAACAGACTGACGCTGCGGAAAAGACGAAGCGGAATACCGAAGCCTATGGCGACCTTCAAAAAGCCGTTGATTTCTTAAAGAAGAAGAACGCAACCAAGAACGAGCCCCAGGCGGGCGCCGCGCCGGCCGCAAAACCGGCCGAGGGAGCACTGTCGGACAATGCCAAATTGGCTGCGTATTATGACAATTTGGCTGCCGCAGCGGCCAGGATCGGCAAGGCGGACGAAGCCGCCAACGCCTACAAACAGGCTGCTGAATTGGACCCGGCAAACGCGGGGCAGTACTACTTCAATTTGGGAGCGGTATTAACCAACTCTAGCACTGACCCCAACGGGAAGAAGGAAGCAGCGGAAGCATTCGATAAAGCCATCGCTGCAGATCCGAACCGAGCAGAAGCGTACTACTGGAAAGGGTCGAACCTTATTGCACAAGCCTCGACGGACAGCAATGGGAAGATAAAGGCCCCCGATGGAACCGCCGAAGCGTTCCAGAAGTATCTAGAACTCCAGCCCAATGGGCCGCACGCCGACGAGGCGAAGGCCATGTTGACTGCGCTAAACGCGAGCGTGGAAACCAGCTACGGCAAAAAGACTACTCCCAAGAAGAAGTAGCGCTGGGTAGGCTCGGTGGGGCGACTCCGGCCCCACTTTTTGTTTTCTAGCTCGAAAAGCTTATGAGAACGAGCGCCGGTTACGAAGGTCTATGAATTAGCTGTTCTTCCTAGAACCGCGGAATTAAGTCCGTTAAAGTGGAGCTGAATCCAAGGCTGAAGCCTCATTCAGCCTCAGGCGCGAAATGGCCGCAACCGGCACAGCTCCGATCCAAGTCTCGCTCGATCCGATTTCCGGGAGCGCAGGAACCGACGATTTGCTGTCAGCAATGCTACGGGCAAATCCGCGGGTGAGCGACCTGATCTTTTCTCCCGGCCGAAAGCTCCAAGTGCAAGTGAATGGAGAATTTATTCCAGTGGAAATGTCGGGGCTTCGCTCACTGAATGCCGACGACACGCGTCGCGTTGCTTCTGACCTGATCGGCAATAATAAGGCAGCCATCAGTATGCTGCGCGAGCAGGGCTACTGTGATATTTCCTATGCCCTGCCGGGAGTGGCGCGATTCCGGGTCAACGTTTTCATCCAGAGAGGCAGTTGCGCGATCGTAATGCGTGTGATTCCGACGGGTATACCGGATTTTAAGGCGCTCGGCCTCCCCGAACGATTGCGGGACATTGGCGCTCTCCGTGACGGGATGGTGCTGGTGACCGGTCCGCGGGGGTCAGGCAAATCGTCTACCTTGGCGGCGCTCCTCGATTACATCAATGAGACGGAGACCTGCCACATCATCACAATCGAAGATCCGATCGAATTTCTGCATAATCACAAGCGTGCCACAGTTCATCAGCGCGAGCTTCACAGCGACACACCCAGCGTCTCTCACGCTCTGCGGGCCGCCCTGCGCCAGGCCCCGAATGTGATTGTGGTGGGAGAACTTAAGGACCGGGAAACAATGGAGCTGGCGCTCGAAGCCGCCGAGACAGGACATCTGGTGCTCTCGACGCTGAATACCCTTGACGCACAACAAACAGTGGGGCGGTTCGTAGGGGCGTTCTCCGCGGCAGAACAGCCAGCGACTCGCGAGCGGGTCGCCAGAATGCTGCGCTACGTCATTTCACAGCGCCTGATTCCGCGCAAGCAGGACGGCGGACGAGTTGCAGTGTTCGAAATACTGAAGTCTGGCTCCAGCACTCTGGAACAATTACTGGAGACGGACGCGGCCAGTTCCCACGCAGGCAGAGAGCCCGGCCAGTCTGACATAATTGGCTTTGACGCCGAAATCGAGCGGTTAGTGCGAGCGGGCATCGTGAGCCCAGAGATCGCTTTGGCGCATGCTACCGATGCTGGTGAGCTGGAGAAGAAACTGGCTGCCCCCAAGAAGTAGTTCTGGTTCATATTCGCTTTTCTCTTACTTCCCTCCTATTATTTCCGCATGGCAGCCCACCTGGAGCCAGCAACCGTTCTCAGCTTCGAAGAGGCACGCCGCGTTGTAGAGGAGCACGCTTCGCGTTTGCGGCCCAAAGGCAGAGAGCTCTTGGGACTTTTGGACGCTGCCGGTCGGATCCTGGCCGAGCCTATTCAAGCTGATCGCGAATATCCTCCATTTCCAAGAGCGACCCGCGACGGATATGCAGTGTGCGCGAGAGACTTAGAAAACCTGCCTGCAATGTTAGTGGTCGTAGGAGAGATAAAGGCGGGTGCTGCGCAAATCCCACACATCACTGCTGGACAAGCGGTTGCGATCATGACCGGCGCGGCTGCCCCGACCGGAGCAGATGCCGTGGTCATGGTCGAACACACGTCGCGCGTGGGAAACTGCGTGGAGGTCCGAAGGAGTGTTTCTGTCGGTGAGAACATTGTTCCGGTCGGCGCGGAAGCCCGGCTGGGTGACAAGCTACTTTTTCCTGGGACACGCCTGAGTTACGCCGAGATTGCAGTTGCGGCCTCGGTAGGTCGCTCTCGCCTGGTAGTCCATGCCAGTCCGCGGGTTGCGGTGCTTTCTACCGGCGACGAAGTGGTGGATGTGGACGTTCCGCCTGGGCCAAATCAGATTCGCAACTCGAATAGCTATTCACTGGCAGCTCAGATTCAAGCCGCCGGAGGCATTCCCGTTCTGCTTCCCATCGCTCCCGACGAATCAGGACGACTGCGCGAGTTGCTGACCGAAGGCCTCGACGCAGATCTTCTCTTGGTTGCGGGTGGCGTTTCCATGGGGAAATATGATCTGGTCGAGCAGGTGCTCACGGAAATTGGAGCGGAATTTTTCTTCACTGGAGCACAAATACAACCAGGCAGGCCGATCGTATTCGGACGAGTTCCGTGTGGCGCGGGCGCCCACGCCCGCGAAGGCTCTTCAGCGGCTGAGAATCACAGGTACTTTTTCGGCCTTCCTGGGAATCCAATCTCCACCATGGTCACCTTTGAGCTGTTCGCCAGGCCTGTGCTGGACGCGTTGGCGGGAATGACGGCGCAGAAACTGGTTTTCGTCCATGCGAAGTTGAGGCGCGAGATTCGCACGAAGACTGGGTTGAAACGTTTTCTGCCTGCCGTTCTTTCTGGCGAATTTGAGCAGGTAGAGGTGGAACTGGTTCGCTGGCAGGGTTCTGGAGACATCGGAGCGGTTGCGCGGGCCAATTGTTTTGTCGTTGTACCTCCAAACCGTGAGCGCATGGAGGCCGGAGAGCCGGTGCCGGTGCTGCTCCGTTGAGCGTGTACGCAAGACGATGAGCCGTGCTGCTAAGATTGACTCTCTCCGGGTGATCGAATTGCCACGCAAGCTTTCTCACTACGACCAGTCCGGCCGCGCGCGCATGGTAGACGTTTCCGGCAAATCCGCGACCGTACGCGAGGCCGGGGCCAGCGCTCTGGTCGTGATGGCGCCGGCGGTGCTCAAGTCGCTGGACAACAATCCCAAGGGAAATCCGCTGGAGATCGCGAGGCTGGCAGGAATCATGGCCGCCAAAAAAACCGCGGAACTGATTCCACTCTGCCATTCCCTGCCGCTCTCGCACATTGATGTCGAATTGCGGCAATGCGAGAATGGAGTTGCGATCTCCTCAAGCGTAAGAACGACCGCTGAAACCGGCGTCGAGATGGAGGCGCTGGTGGCCGCCAGTATTGCGGCGCTCACGGTGTACGACATGTGCAAGGCGCTCGACAAAGGTATCGAGATTCGCGAAGTTGTGCTCCAGCGCAAATCGGGTGGCAAGAGCGGCGACTACATGCGCAAGAAGTCACATGCAGAGTAACGTCAAAGTCCTGTTGGTGGATGACAACCCGATGGTGTTGGCCATGCTGCGCGACGCGCTCACTCCTTTGGCCAAGGTGACTACTGCAGGCGATAGTGCCGATGCGCTGCTGAAAGCCGTGGATGAAGCGCCAGATTTACTGGTCAGCGACTACCGGATGCCCGGCATGGATGGACGCCAACTCGTCGAAAAACTCAGGAGCAGATCCACTACTTCGGGGATTGCCGTCATCTTGCTGGCAACGAAATCCGATATTTCCGAGAAACTATCTGTGCAGGAACACACTGCAGACGACTTCGTCGAAAAACCCTTCTTCCTGAAAGAGGCCACCCAGCGAATCAAGCGCTTGATTGATCGAATTGCACTCGAAAAGATGGCGAAGTCGGCATCTTCGGATGGAGTCTTGCGGGGCAGTCTGTCGCAGATGAATGTGATCGATCTGGTGCAGTCGCTCGAAATGGGGCGCAAGAGTTGCCTGCTAACGCTTACTAAAGACGACGACAAATGTGAGATGTACTTCAGTGAGGGTCAGGTGACTCACGCCGTTTATGGTTCTTTGGCAGGCGATGCCGCGGTTTTCAAAGTCTTGCGTTGGACAGGCGGTAACTTTCAGATCAACTTCGAGGGTAAAACCAAGGAGCAGTCCACCACCTTGAATACGCAAGGGCTTCTCATGGAAGGTTTGCGGTTACTCGACGAGTCCCGGCGTGACAGCGGTGGCCAGAGTGAGGAGGAAGAAGATGTCCTCCTCGACTCCTGAAACTTTTCGGGCGGCAGTTCTCACAGTCAGCGATTCTTGTGCGCGCGGCGAGCGCAATGACGTGTCCGGGCCGGCTGTGGCCCGTACCCTGCAGGAACACCATTTCGCAATCATCGAAACTAGAGTGGTGGCGGATGACCATGGAGGAATCCAGAAGGCGATCGTAGAGCTTGCCCGAAAAGCCCGCCTAGTTGTGACCACCGGCGGAACTGGCATTTCGGCGCGCGACGTGACTCCCGAAGCGACACGTTCAGTTTGCGGGAGAATGCTGGAGGGGGTGGCCGAGCGGATGCGCCGCGAAGGTGAGAAAAAGACTCCCTTTGCCCTGCTGAGCCGGGGAGTATGCGGAGTTTGCGGGACATCTTTGGTCCTGAATCTTCCCGGCAGTCCATCTGGCGCTGTGGAAGCCCTCCAGTCGGTGATTGACGTCCTGCCGCATGCCATCCAGATACTGGCCGGAAAAACCGAACACATGGCGAACTAGCGCCGAGCTTCGCGTAAACTCTGAACTACGACGCCAAGCACAATTTCACCGCAGAGGCACAGAGCTGGAGCTTTGTATTTTCTCGCTGCGTCCCGGGTCTCCGTGGTGAAATGACTTTGGGATGAATACCCTCAAACACATCCTTTCCCGCTACACGGCGTTCTTGTGGGCAATCCTGCAGCCGCTTGGGGCCTGGGGAGTCTTTGCAGTCGCCGCGCTGGACGGAGCAGCCGTTGGTCTTCCGATGGACGTGGTCGTCGGCGGCTACGTTGCCCAGGACCATAAGCGCTTTCTTCTCTACGTACTGATGGCAGCGGCGGGATCAGCGCTGGGCAGTCTGGTAATTTACGCGATCGGATATGCAGGCGGCGAAGAGTTGCTGCGGAAGCGGGTTTCGGCCGTGCGCTTTGAGAAAATGCACGCCGCGTTTGACAAGCACCCTTTTTGGAGCCTGATGTTCCCCGCTATGCTGCCTCCGCCCACGCCGTTCAAGCTATTTGCGCTCGCGGCCGCGGTGACCGAGATGAGTATCAGCCATTTCCTGCTGGCAATCTTTCTTGGACGAACGGTGCGCTTTCTTGTACTCGGAATTCTGGTCTTGAAATTTGGTCCCGGAGTTGTGAACACTCTGCGGTTATTCTTCAGCCACCACTTCCACTGGATCGTGATCGCGGCAGTGGTAGCGCTGGGGATCTGGCTAATGACGAAGCGATTGGCAAAGCGCGCTGCTGCTCAACTCACGGAACCTTGAAAATTGCGCTTCGTGGCTCGTGAAGTTATTGGTCCGTAAGTCGGGCGTAAGTGAATCCGCCTGAGATGCTGTCGAGGGCCACGATTGTCTGGTTCGCACTAGCGGTCAGGTCGATGGACCCGGTGCTCAGGAACGCGTTCGTAGTGCCGGGCGCGGTCATAAACACTTGATAATTTCCAGCCGCAATCAACTGATATTTCGTGTCTTGGTCGAAGGCCATGTTGCTGACGACGGGCTTGAGTCCCGCGATGCTAGCTCCTGCAACAACAATGTACACATCGGCAGGTCCCATGGTGCTCGAAGCATTGACCACGCGCACGTATCCATCACCGGTTGTCACCTTGGTCCCGCCATCGGTGAGCACAACCGGCTTAACGCTGGCTGCAGGGCCGGTGAGAAGCAGAGTCTGGTTCGCACCTGAGCTAATTGAAAGCGACTCGTCCAGAATAGGCGATGAACCACTGAGAGGAACGATCTGAATATGTCGTGAGCCGCTTTTCACGGAAATATAGCCGGTGCCATTTCCATACCCGAGGTTGGTGGCCACCGACGCACCATCCACCAGGACATTGACGTGAGGAGAGTCTGGAGAGGCTTGAAAGAAGCGCAGCTGCGCAGTGGTGCTGCTTCCGCTGCTGCCGCATCCCGTCGATAAGAAGATGCCCAAACATAACGCTGAAAGCCAGACGCGACCACCCACAGTTGTTCCTCCGGTACAGTTTTGGTGTATCAGAAATTCTGGAATTCAGGAAATAGGATGCGCCGAAAGCTCCAGAACGATGTGCCTTGATCTGATTTCAATTCAAACGTGACTTTCTTATCAGGCTTTAGTCATGGGGTACCATAACCCCCGCCCCTGTAGCACCCAAGCCCTTGTCGTCGGTTACGGCTTCTCCACTGCGGAGGCAGGTTGTTGCCTTTCCGTCAGCAGAGGCTCGAACCGCCCCACTCTCGTCTGAGCAAAATGACCGTTGTCCGGAATCGGGTACCGCAGGTTCAGCAACAAGCTTGTAGTGAGAAGAATCGCATCCTGAAATAGCGTAGATGTAACCGTTCTTTTTCCCGGAGGCAAGTTCGGGGTCGAAATAACCCGCGTTTATCCCCGGTTTGCTAGAGCTCCCCAATTTGGAGAGCGTGCAAGCAAAACTGCCCTGCGCGGACTGATAAGATTTTTCAGCGGCGACCACCGTTCGCAGAGACCAGATCGTCATCTGCTCATTCTGGCTACGCTGCCGATCTTCAATGCTCTTCACGAACTCCGGATCGGCAAGCGGCAACCGCACCGTCACACTGATTTCATTCAAGCGCCAGATTTCTGACTCCATCTTCATGGAAAACGTGAAACGCGGAATAAAGGGCAAAGGCCTATCTTCCTTGCCGCCACGGGTCATGTGTAGGGCGAGTTCGATCTGGTCTTCATCGCCGACAAGATCGTCACGTTCAACCGTGATTTCGACTTTTTCACCGCTTGTGTCACGTTGCTCTTCCGCACTTAAAAGGGTTGGCCCGGTGTCGAAAGTCTGGAATGCAGTGCCGCTCGCTTTGGCCTGGCTTGCAATCATCGAGAACTCACGGAGGAAGCTCTGACCGTTCGCGGTCCCGAGTCTCTGAAAACTTCGCCGGGTGACTTCTGGAAGATGCTTTTCCAGATGGTTCGCTGAAGTACCGAAGAACATCTCAATCAGCGCCTGGCGCGCGGTCTGCGGAGGCGAAGTCTGCGAAGGTGCCGCCGTTTGTGCGTTGACAAAAGATGAGAGTGAGAGAACAAGGGCTAAAGCAACAACAGAGGGGCGCATTCAGGCCTCCCGAGAAATCTAATGGCTCCGAGCTTAACCGAGCCGCTATGGTGACTGAGACGGGTGTACACCGATGAAAGTTCCATAAACACCATGCCCGGTGCACCCAATGTGCAGAATTCTGCAGCTTCGGGAAGTAGTGAAAGCGCGCACCAAGCAATGCGCAATCCTCGACAAACCCTTTGTTGACAATTGCTTACGATCCAAAGCGATCTGCGGCACCGGGCTAAAGAATTTGGCCGAGGAAGTGCAATTTCAGAGTCAAGAAAAGAGGCCGTACGACCTGTGAGCTCGATCCTCTTCTTTCATTGTTCTCGACCCAACGACCCATGCCGTTTCTTCAGCGGGAACGGCACCTTCGATCGCCATTCCTGAGTTGCCTGCCTAAGCGCCTCTTTTGAATTGTGGCCCCAGAAATGGGGCCGCTTTTTTGCATCCGAAGAAAGCATTACTTCAAACCCTTGACCTCATCCACGGTGAAGATCTGATCAACCCGGGGCAGCGTGATTTCCTGTTTCGTTCCGCTTGGCCAATAAATTTCAACCTTGTCCACCTTCGTTGCCGAACCCAGGCCGAAATGCGCGCGCGGATCGGAGTTCGACCCGTAACTTCCGCCACTGAAAACATCGGCACGCTGGCGTGCACCTCCCGCGGTCAGGAAGACTTTGGCGCCAATTGCGTCCCGTGGGCTCTTCGGCCCGCCGATCAGCTTCAGCGTCACCCAATGATTTCCGTTCTTCACGACATTTCGTAGCAAAGTGGGCGCAGAGTCGAGGTTGTTAATCACCACGTCAATGTGGCCGTCATTGAACAAGTCCCCGAAAGCAGCTCCCCGGGCTGGAATCACAGCAGCCAGCCCACTGCCCGGAGCCGGAGGGACTTCCTGGAACTTCACCCCGTCGAGGTTGCGGAACAATTGCGGCCTCTGGGACCAGGTGGTCCCCCAGTTCTGTTTGTCGATGATCGGAAAAACATGGCCATTAGCAACAAACAGATCAAGCAAGCCATCATTGTCAAAATCCAGAAAGCCAGTCCCCCACCCGAGAAACGGTATCGTGGACTCTACCAGCCCCGCCTGATAAGTGACTTCGGAAAAGACACCATTTCCTTCGTTACGAAACAAGACGTTATAGTCGTCCGCGAAATTCGAAATATAAAAGTCCACTTTTCCGTCGCGATTGTAATCACCAACTGCAATGCCCATCGACGCCATCACCCGCCCATCTTCGGTCAGCGCAAATCCGGAGAGGTAGCTGGCATCCTCGAATGTGCCGTCGTGACGGTTGCGGTAAAAGTAGTTCGGGCGAGAGTCGTTGGCCACTAGCAAGTCGACCCAGCCGTCGTCGTCAACATCGACAAACGTCGAAGCAAAGCCGTAATACCCCTTGGGATCAGACACGCCGGCTTTGACACTGACATCGGTAAATGTTCCGTCGCCATTGTTATGGAAGAGATGGTCCTGCTCGCCCGCCAACCCCATCGGACCACACGAAATCTTGGTTCCTTGGAAATTGCAGCTCTGGGGATTGTCTGGATCGAACTTCGCATACCCGGGCACAAACAGATCGAGGCGGCCGTCATGATCGTAGTCTCCCCAACTGGGGCCGGCATACCAGCCATCAAGGGCCACGCCCGCTTTCTCCGCGACGTCGGTAAAAGTTCCGTTGTGATTATTGTGATAGAGGCGGCCCTTGCCGAAGTTGGCTACGTAAATATCGGGCCAGCCATCATTGTCGTAGTCACCGACCGCGACGCCAAATCCCCAACGCTCATTGGCCACGCCGGCTTTGTCGGTGACATCGGTAAAGGTGCCATCATGATTGTTGTGCAGCAGCATAGCTCGTGGCGGCGGTTCTTTGCCCTTGAGCGCTGCTAGCGTGGATCCGTTCAACAGATAGATATCCAGCCAGCCATCGTTGTCATAATCGAGAAGGGCGACCCCTGATCCTGGAACCTCAATGATGGTGCTCTTCTCTGGAGTGCCGGAGTGATGGTGGAACTTATCGACTCCGGCTCGGTGAGTAATGTCTTCAAATACCAGCGGCGCGCCTTCCACAAAGCCGCCTGCAGTTATGGGGCGATGCTGAGTATCAAACACCGGAGGATGCGTCGGGCGCAACAACACGCGCATGTAGCCAGATTCCGGCGAGTTCGGCTGTGTAGCGTCCACAGGCGGCGGGGTCTGCTGTGCCGAAAGACTTCCTAGGAGCCCGAGCACTACCAAGATCCCGGCTCGGCACAGGCTGCGAAAGAACTCGGCTTTGGGTAGGGCAGCGCTATTAGCGCTGCCGAAATTGGATCCCCGGAGAGCCTTATCGCAGGCCTGAAAAGGCCTGCACCACCCAAAATCTGTTTCACACCCCATTTTGCAGCGACCTTGGATATTGAGCGTTTGTGTGAACCGAGTCCCCACGCAGTGTTCTTGATGTTACCTTAGAAATCAGGGCAAGAATCTGCTGATGCGAGGTAGGCAATGCGTTCCAGGTTCGCATTATTCTTTTTACTGCTTTCAATTCCTTGTCTGTCCTACGGACAAAAACCGCAATCGTGGGCTTCTTTGCCGCAAGAGTCTGAGGCTGCAACGCGCGCCTTCCCGACCCAGCTTAGGAGTGAGCTGGCGCAGGTCCGCGATGCCGCGCTCCAGGACGACTACGCTTACCAGCAACTCGAGCATTTGACCGATAGCATTGGCCCGCGGCCACAAGGCTCGCCCCAGGCAGAGGCTGCCGTCAATTACGTCGCGGACCAATTGCGCAAGCTCGGACTCGACGTTCATCTCGAGCCTGTGATGGTGCGGCGCTTTATCCGCGGGAACGATTCCGCCGAACTGGCACAATACCTAGGTCAGGTTCCGGGCACAACCCAGAAAATCGTGGTGACGGCTTTGTATGGTAATGCGCCGACTCCGGAGGGTGGGATCACGGCAGATGTGATGGTGGTCCATAACTTCGATGAACTCAAGGCTGCAGGGAGGGACAAGGTCGCTGGCAGAATTGTCTTGTTCGAGGTTTTCTACGACAAACGTAAGAATGCCGCCGGACGCGCTGGCTCAGCTTACGGCGAGGCAGTCCGGTATCGCGCAGCGGGCGCGCTGGCCGCCGCTGAGCTCGGGGCCGTGGGTTCTCTTGTGCGCTCGGTTGGAAATGCAGAATACCGCCTGCCCCACACCGGCTGGAGTTCAGAAGACGCTCATATCCCAGCCGGCGCTGTTGCCGCAGAAGATGCTGACCTGATCGCGCGCCTGTCGTCACATGGCACGGTCCGTATTCATCTGACCCTGCCGACTCATCAAGGCCCTGAAGTGCAGAGTTACAACGTTGTGGCGGACCTGAAGGGCTCAGAACATCCCGAGCAGGTAGTCATTGTCTCCGGACACCTGGACTCGTGGGACCTGGGGACGGGAGCCATTGACGATGGGGCCGGGGTGGTCGTCGCTATGGAGACAGCAGAGCTCATCCAGCGCCTGCACTTGCATCCTAAGCGCACCATTCGCGTGATTGCCTGGATGAATGAAGAAATGGGCGCTACCGGGCGAGATGCTTACGTTAAGCAACATGCTTCCGAGATCGGGAATCACGTGGCTGCCCTAGAGAGCGACCTGGGCGCTGAACATCCACTGGGCTTCCACGCGAAGATGAGTGAGGCGGCGCAAAAGGAGCTGTCGCCGGCCCAGGACGCACTCAGCTCGTTTGGGGCCAATTTGCTTGAACTGGTGCCGAGCTCGCCGGAGACCGATATTGAACCGCTCGCGGACAAGGGTGTTCCGGCAATTGGTCTCTGGCAAAACGGCCTGACTTATTTCAGCTACCATCACACCGCAGCCGACACGCTGGATAAGGTTGTCCCTCAAGAGTTGCGCGAAAATGCAGCTTGTATGGCGGTCATGGGGTACGCGCTCGCCAGCATGACCGAACCGCTGGAAAAATAGCGCCAGACCTTTGGGTTTTACTCTCGGATTAGAAATCAGAATCACAGATCGATTTTCTGGACGGAAGGCCTGGGAAACTGTGCGACTACTCAGCGCGGAGACAGAAACTGGACTGCACCGATGCTCGAGCCGCGAAGCGGCGGCAGATGACAGCCCGGCACGGAAGTGCCGGGAAGGTGAGGTGGAATGAACCGAGTCCCTTCAGGGACGGCACCCAGTAGAGAAATAGCGCCTGAACACAGAATCCTGCCCTTCCTGAACCCCGAATGCCAGTTGACGCATCTTATTTTAGACGCATATCATTCCCGTTTGACTTTGGCGCCTGGAGGGTCCAGAGTAGCGGGCGGCAGTCTGGAAGCGAGCGGATGGATAAGAAGAAGTTGGAATCTTTCAAGAAGCGGTTAGAGACGCGGCAGCAGGACCTGCGGCGCATGGTTTCGCGCACCCAGCAGGATGGCCGCAGCGCCGACGAGGACACGGCCCAGGACATCGCCGACAAGGCCGCTAGTTCCTACAACAAGGAATTTCTATTTCACCAGAGCAACAACGACCGCCAGCTTCTGCAAATGGTGGAAGCCGCTCTGGCGCGCATCCGCGAAGGCAATTTCGGCGAATGCATCTCCTGCGGCAAAGAAATTAACGCCAAGCGTCTGGAAGCTGTACCGTGGACGCGGCATTGCATCGAGTGCCAGGAAAAGCTCGAGCAGGGGATCCTCGAGGAAGCGTCCAAGTAGCTGATCTTCTTTGACGCTCCTGATTTCCCACTGATAAACTGGGAGCTCGCAATCCTCTCCACGTAGAAGGGAAGTTCGTGCGCGCAGAAGCCCGTCGCCAACTCAAGCAAGACAGATTCAGAGGCGCCACAATTCAGGTTGCCGAGAACACCGTTCACTGGACGGTTGAGCATCAGAGCAAGTTGATCGTGGTGGCCGCCGTGTTAGTGGTCGTCGTCGCAGCCGCCCTGGGAGGCTGGTACTACCTCGAGCGGCAGGATGACAAAGCCAGCGTTGATTTTGGCAAGGCGGTGCAGGCCTTGGACACGCCGGTGCGTCCCGCTGGAATGCCGGCGCAACCCGACTATCAGAGTTTTGCTTCGTCCAAAGAACGGGCCACCGAGGCTCACAAGCAGTTCCAGGCCGTAGTGGACAAGTATCCGCACACTCACGCTGCCGATCTCTCCCGCTATTTCTTGGGAGTCACCGCAGCCAGCCTCGGGGACTATGCGGCGGCGGAACGCGAGTTGAAGAGCGTCGCTGGTTACTACAACCAGGACCTCTCAGCCCTGGCGAAGCTGGCTCTGGCTTCCGTTTACCGCAATACCAACCGTACTAAAGATGCGGTTGATCTCTACAAGCAGCTCATGGACAAGCCGAGACGAACCGTAGGTAAGTCTGCAGCGGAAATCGAACTCGCAGAAACGTATCAGGCAGCCGGAATGACCCCGGACGCCAAGAAACTGTACGAGCAAATCCAGAAGGAAGCTCCACAGACCGAGGCAGCGCAGTTGGCATCAACGAAGCTGCAGGAAATGAAGTAGCCTTCCACATCTTGCGGATCCGCTCAGTGATTCCTTAAGGTAGGGGGTTGCGTCAGCGTCAGCCTATTTGTTTACAGGAGTTTCCGCGCCAGTTTCAATTTGACGGCATTCTTGCAAATCTTTTTAGGTACTTGACTTTATGTTGTTCTGACACTAGTATGAGTGTCATATGAAATCGCCCCGCGAACCCGACCTGGAACTGCGCGGCAAACTCATCCGCAGTCTCGGTGCGCTCCGCGAAATGCTGCCCGGCTCTTTTGTCGAACGCACCCGTGCCTGTGGCCGACCCAACTGCCATTGCGCCGACGGCAAACACCTGCACTCCCAATATCAGATCTCCGTGCTGATGGACGGTAAGCCAAAAGCTCTCAACATTCCGGCGGAATGGGTGGAGAAAGTTCGCCAAAAGATCGA